>Ga0268263_1000301_pt1 | contig 97567 bp, 84 predicted proteins | sample Biomet5_FD_190358 | JGI IMG/M metagenome (GOLD analysis project Ga0268263, IMG submission 190358) | Microbial communities from bioreactor (seeded with sewage sludge) at LBNL, California, USA - Biofuel metagenome 5 (SPAdes) (version 4) | ecosystem: Engineered > Bioreactor > Anaerobic >... | reverse complement strand
CTTCTTGAATTCCTCGTCGTATTTCTTCCTGATATCTCCCATGTCCTGCCTCCGATTCCCGGGCATTTTCTCCGCCCTCTCCATCTTAGCAGATTGTCTATTATTTTAACATACTCCCACTATCTCCACCATTTACTTCTTTAAGTAAATATAGCAATTTGACAGGTGCTTTTAAATAAGCTGCTTCATCCGCTACACCATCCTTTATTAATAATGGTGTAGACCTTCCCCACTTTTCAAATAAGACTTCTTCTTTTTCTTTAATACTCATTTTTACCTTAAATTAATTTAAAGAATCTAACATATATAAAATCTTTTATATAAATACCTCTATGATTTTTATCTTAATTATTCATAGGATATCTCCGAATTTCATTTTTATCCAATAATAAACCATATATTATCTTTTGCTCATTAGTAGATGTAAAATTATTTATAAATCTTTCTCTTAAATTATCTGTTAAAATTTCTTTTTTATGTTTTTTTAAAATCTTCCCATATTCTTCATTAAAAAAGAAATTTTGCCACATATAATCACTGGTATCAACCTTTAAATAATCGAAATCATTTGGATCTAATAAAAATTCAATATAAACAGAATATTTTTTATATGGTGCTAGCTTTAAAATTTCAACTGGATTATTAGCTAATTTTAATAAAATGCAATACTGTATAGAAAATGTTAAAGGATCTGGAAATTTGTAATGGCCAGGTGAAGCTTCTCTATCAATGACCTCCCTAGATATTATTTTTAAATAATAATTTAAGACCTCACCATTATATGGTATATATCCTTTCATTACAAATGTAAACAAATCATCAATATCCATGTCCTTAATATGTTCTTTTAAATATTTTTTATATTTGTTCTTATTGAAAAAAAGTCGAAATCTAAATATTAATTCACATTTTTTTTGGTTGTCCTCTTCTGCTTCAATTATCTCGGAAATTTTTTCTATAATTTTATTTGAAGTACATGGCTGGAGATAATCTAACATTTTATTAAGCCTGTACCGCTCATTTCCTGACATTTGATCTAAAAGCTCTTTATTGATTAAAATATTTAATATTTTTCTCAAATAACTTTTTTGCTTAAAATTAACTACATTAAAAATAAAAAACGAAATAGAGGAAAATATATTACAAATGGTTCGATGCTTTTGACTGCTTAAAACTTTAACTAATTCAGCAAATGCTTTAGCCAATTGATTCCTTTCAGACTCTGAAAACGATAATTTGCTTAATAGAATAACAAAACAATGTAACTGATCCGGCCAATAAATATTTTGATACTTTGGGAATGATTTACAAAAATATGTAAACTTAGAAATAATATCTGTACCATCTTCTAAATCAATCTTTTGGACTTTGTATTTTTGTAACCAGTCTAAAAAATCTTTTGGCTTAGTATATTTTACCAACATATCAATTTCTATTTTCCCTAATGGGTATGGCCTTAAATCAGTTTTTAAACCCGTAAAAATTCCTATATTATTTTCATTATGAGGAGAATATGAACATAATATGCTCTTTAAATAATAACTAAAATATCGATTTGGATCTGGAAGATAATCAAGTAATAAATAATTCCCCTTAAAAAAGAAATAATAATCGTATGCACATGCTTGTAAATTCCATATTTGTTCAAAAGAATCTTCTAAATAGAACGTGTTACTTTCTGGCGCAAATTTCTTTTCCTGCTTATTAAGATATTCACCCATGCAAGAATAATCTTCACCCATTGAATAAAACATTTTTTTTATATGTACAATAGCATTGCTATATTTATACGGCATATTATTAAAAATTTGTCTTAATTCTTTGTTTTCCTGTTCAGCTATTAAAAATGATGAGATTTTTAATAGCCTATAGTTCATTTTATAGATTAACATTGAAATAAACGCTTTATCAGATGTTTGCTTTTCAATCTCAGAAATTAATGATTGGATATCTGCAGTGCTAAATTTAAAAAAATTATAATAATATAATTTGGCATATAAATTATCACAATCTTTTAATGTTGTATCTAGATCAGAATATCTATTATCCAAATATAATTCAAAAAATTCATCTTTTGAGGTGTCTTTTGTTAAGTGTTCTCGTTCATTTCCATCATAACAGTATATTTCGTTTATCCCAGTTTTTAAAAATATATTAAGTATAAATTTATTTTTTTGGGATTTGCCCAAAATCACCTTCTTTATTTTCATATATTCTTCCTTATTTCTAAAGTATAAGGTTTGCGCTTTCAATTCAACACTTTCCATTGAATATATTTTTTTTAAGTCATCATAAGATACTCTATTATATTCATCCAACACTTTATATTTTTCATTAAGTATTTCTGTTAACGATATATAATTGCTAAAAGCATCATAGTCATAAATGCAAGATAGATACGCATATAATCGTCTACCTCTTTCGTCTTTTAATGCAGTTGTTACTATATCTTTTTCAAATGTTTGTCGAGGCATACTATTTATATCTATGATAAATATATTTGTACTTTCTAATCTTTTTTTTTCATATTCAGATGATTCTTCAGTCTGTACAATAAAATTATGTGGCCTATCGTTAATGTCATACATTTTGCTATAATAATTAATCCATCCTATAATTAATTTTAAATTATAATCATTTAATGAATAACCAACAAATAAAAATGTATGATCAATTAATAATGATTTTATAAAAGTACTAATCAAAACGTGCCTTTGTTCATACTCAATATAATCACTCTCTTTTAAAACAATGTTTTCAATTTTATCCAAATCACCATGCATCTTAATTATATAATGAGAATCATTTTTCAAAAGAATATCCTTATCATGTGAAATCACTGAATATAGCCGGGCATTAATCTCTTTAGAGCTTTCTAATAAAAAATCATAATTTGTAGTAATGATATGATGTGGTAAAATTTTAAAAATGACATCATCTATTACGTTTGGTTTATTTGTACTAGATATAATATCTCTTATCGTACTATAATAATTTTGTTTATCCCGCATATAATAATATTCTGGAATATGTAAAAAATCATTTTGATTAAATTCGTATCGAGCGTAACAATTATCAAGTGGGCACTCAGGTTTCTTATTTCTACATTTACTACACATGTCGTAATCAATTTTTTTTGCTATTTGTCTAATTAAATCACCCCAAGTTGGGATATTTGAATTTGCTGATACTCCAGATCCAGCAAAAATAACCAAATGATTATTCTCAGAAGCTTTTTGAATTTCTCTGATTGATTTGACCCAATCCATTTTCATCCCCTATTTCATACTTGAACAAAAAAATAATTCCCTGCAAATACTGTAATTAAATGTTATAGTTTTAAACATTGCAAAGAATAAAAAATACATACTTCCATAATATTCCCCAAAAGTGAAAGCAATTTATTTCCATAACAGATATATTAATACTATTTTCAATTTTTGTCAATAAATTCAGATAATTATATCCGCCCGACAAAATCACAAAAATACTTATCTATAAAATACTTTAATATTAATCTCCGGCTCTGATGCCGAATGTTATACCGAGTGTGAATATCGCATAGTTTCGCAGCTCACCTTTTTCTATGAAATATTTTTGCAGTTTGTTTATGTCCGCGGTATCCCGTATGGGATCTGCTGGTTTCGCCTTTGGGATGCCGTTTGATAACTACCAAAACAAAAAAAATAATTCTTTACAAATGTAGCATATTAAACAATCTAATGTATCTATTCTTTTACTTTTTTAATTTGATCATACGAAGTCCGAATTGTTACGCTGGAATCGTCTATATCATCAAAACTACCCTTACATGTTATTTTATCACCAGCATTTAAACTTTTAATTAATTTACTTGCTTTTTTAGGAACTTCCCCAAAACCATCGCTGCATATTACATATAGATCAACCTCATAATAGTCTGATGTTAACGTTATGTTCGTTGTTTCTACATCATAGTAATAATTACCAATCCAGAGAGTACCATCTTCAATTGGGTCGATTGTTTCTATTTCCCCTGTAACTGTAACGTCTTTTTCTGAACTATATTTATCCTTTGCTTTTTCCGCATTGTTTTCATAGTCAGAGGCGATTTCATCATCGTTAACTTTTGTGATTTTATCACCATTTTTTATTTTAAAAATCACATGTCCAGCATCAGGGTCTGACGTTAAATCCATTACAAGAACTATCAGAACCACGGCTAATATTATTGCTCCAATTATTATTAACTTTTTATTTTTTATCTTTCTTTCACCTTTCATATATTCCCTCCCAACAAAAGCCATTATAGATAGTCATATTTTCATCGTCATAAGAATGCTCATTATTACCTATTTTCACACAAGAATAACAATAATATTCTTACAATCTTACTTTATCCTACTTTAGGCGAATAGTCAATATTCTATCTTATTCAATGCTATATTATCTTCAATTAAAACGAGAGGAAATATTAATTATGAAACCTTTAAAAACAAAAGTCAGTATTACTCTAGATAATGATGTTATAAAAAAACTTAAACAACTTGCTGAAGAGGATGATCGGAGTTTTAGCCAATATATAAATATGGTATTAAAAGAATATTTGAATCAATAAATATAATCTAGTATAGTCTTGCCGTTATTAGCATTACATAAATTGCTTTTCCTTTGTATTATTAAATGAAACATTGGGATTTGAATACTTTCTTGTTTTATATAAGCTGTTACCAAAATTCAAGCTTGCAGTCTGTTTGTTGCTATATTGATAAGTTGATATGCTACGCATATCTTTAATTTAAGTTTTGCGTTAAGCGCTACAGTGGGCACGCTTAACGTTGCTGAGATTTCTGCGAATCTCATCAAGAAATAATACATATTCATAAATACATATATCAACCTTATTCAAAGTATTTCTTATTACAAATCATACTTTATAGTTAATTCTCATAATTTTTTACCAACTTGTAAAAAGTAGTTCTTTTCAAATCTAAAAGTTCCATAGCTTTTTTCGCAGTAATATTGCCGCATTTCCAGTTTTTATATATCATACCCCATTTTTCCGGATAAGTAGCCTTAGGACGTCCAAGCTGCTTTCCCTTTGCCTTAGCTAGCTCTAATCCTTCCTTTTGACGTCTCTTAATAGTTAAACGCTCCTGTTCTGCGATACTGCTTAATACTTCAATCAGGATATTATTTACCATATCTGTAACCCACTCTTGTTCTTGCGGTAAATCTATCATTGTAGTCGGCAAATCTATTATTTTTACACGTATATTATGTGCTTTGTAATATTCCAGTTCATTCTTGATTTGGGCCTTATTCCTGCTTAAGCGATCCAGTTCTTTAACTACAAGAGTGTCTCCGGGTCTCAGGAGCGTTTCCTTCAGACCGATATAGCCTGGACGGTCAAGGTCTTTCCCACTGACTTTATCAATAACGATATCACGATCATCCAAACCATATTTCTTTAATGCATCTATCTGTCTGTCTGAATTTTGATCTTTACTGCTTACTCTTGCATATCCATATGTCTTTTTCATAACACCACCGTCCTATGGTTATATTATACGATTTATGTCCGTATAAATCAATATTTATGCGGACATATTCGTGAATATATTTATAACTTTTACGGATAAATTTACATATTAAAATCGCACAAAAAAATATATCCGCAAAGGTACACTTTTACGAATATGATAATATTAACAAACGCACTGATATATAATTTTGTCTATAGCACAGCTTTCAAAAAATACCGAAACACTCCTTTAATTTATTGAATTTGCCGTTGATTCCACTGGCTTTTGGAAGTATACCGAAACCGTACCGAAACATAAAAAAGTGGGGGCATGTTTACAATTTTTATAGACGCAGCAAACAATATAATTTATCATGTCTATATTTGCGTCTAGTAAAACCTTTCCACGATACCGAAGCAATATTATAATAACATAATTAGAAATATTACAATGTATATTTAGCATAAAGATATATGCCTGTGCAGAAAATATAATATATAGGGTTTCACAAAAAAACTGCACAAAATTATTTTACATTCACGTACCAAAGTGTAGCTTGATTGCCCTTAATATTATCTTCAGCCTCATCCCTAGAACGTTTCTCAGTTAAGACATATTCTAACAACTCATTTTCAATAACCAAATTAATCTCATTGATCTTCTTTTTCCCTGTTATTAATTTAATATTATCTGCAATGCTTCCTATGGCTTTAAAGGCTTTGCCTTCATGCCTTTTTAAAAACGATTTTAGCCTTTGAAAATCAACAAAAAATTCATCAGGTTCAGATACAAGTATCGCTTCGAAAGTATCACCCGTGTATTCATACATATCAAAAAAGGTTTTTTTATATCCTTTATTTAATATGCTATCGCAAATTTCTTTATCGATCTCCCATTTTCTAAATAAAGGTCCGTTCAATTTACATATATCATCTTGTTGATTTTTATCCCATTGTATGCTCAGAAACTCCTCGTTATTATCTCTCCAATATTTTTGTACAAACTCATTTTTGTTATATCTATACATGTCCGCTTTTTCTATTTTTTCATTTAATATCTTTTGCAAATATTGGATTTCACTTATATATGGTTTCCTTAGAAAAAAAGTACATTGATCACCATTAACAGGCCTTTTACGGCCTAAACATTGTATGACTTCATATGTGTTCCATAAATCACAAAACACATATTCTATATCTTTATCTTTAAAAGAAATCCCATTATCCAATTTTGTCGTTGTAAGTAAAAGACGTTCTTTAAATGTTTCTTTTCCGTCAGATTCTTCATAATAATCTTCTGTCAAAAGTAAGTCTACATCATCGTTATCTGTTTTATTAAACAAACGATTTGAATTTTCCTTAATTAAGGGGTCTTCGCATAGTTCAGCTATACGTTTTTTATCTCTTACAAAATACAATATTTTACTGTCTGTTTCCTGTAATATATTCCTTATGACTTTTAATGGGTAATCATCACTTTTATCCGCTTTCCTTCTTGTATCTGTAAAAAAAATAATTTCCTTAATATAGCTTTTATCACATCTTAATTCATAATAATTTTTTTCGTCATTACATTGAAGTAGTCCTGAAAAAACATAATCCGCAGTTGCACTGATTATTATTTTAATAAATTGTCTATGAAGTTCACACATAAAATCGTATGAATAATGAGTATTCCGATTCATGTCAGCATCCTGAACAAAATAATGTGCTTCATCAAAAACTATATACTTATAATCACCTAATGTCTCCAGGAAATCATGTCCTGTAGCTAAATACATATCGAACCTTTGATATGTAAGCGTTATTATATTGGTAATTCTATTTTCTTCAATCTTTCTTTCAACTTCATCTATCAGTTTTGTCCTATTTGCTAGATAGAGAATTCTTGCTCCCTTAGATTTCGCATATGGTGCTAATACATTAAGTATAAAATATGTCTTTCCAGATCCAGTATCTGCATCAAATAAAATAAAATCACCAAAACCCTTGCCGCTCTCGTCTGCTATTTGCCAATTTTTATATTCTTCTCCCACTAAATCTGAAATATATTGATCCAATGAATTCTCATCCTTTCTGCAAGACAGTTATTTATATATAATAACATTAACAACTCGTACAAGGTAACATATTCACTTTCATTTAATGCGCCTATACAAAACACCCGCCGTACTGTTCTGCGGATGTTTTGCTACACTTCATTAATTCGTTGCCACAAATATAGCTAAAACAATCACAGTAAAAAACCATTGTAATATTATTTTTGATTTTTTCTCATACTTTCCTCTTCGTTTACTGAAATTTATTCGATATACCAAAAGTGTTTTGTCAAAATGAATGAATATCACTAAATATACATGCATGTTCAATTTTTTCTGTTCTGATCTCCAGCTTTTATTACTTGGAAAAGGTTACCTTTTCTGTCTGCTTTAGTTTTTTATTGTAGTAAGTCATAATTGCCCAACCAAGAATACCGCCTGTTACATTTAACAAAAAATCATTTATATCACAAATGCGAATACTTGTACCAAAAAATCCTAAACGCATTTCAAGTAATTGTAATATCTCTATTGAGAAAGAAAAGATGGCACTCATAACAAGTGCTTTTTTTAATTTTAAAAAACTTATGTGTTGATCAAAAACGCATAATATTGGAAATGGCACGAATAAACATATATTGCCCACTATATTGATCAGCGACATTTTTATAACATGACTGTCCCAAATATTTCTTACATCAAAATTAATCGAAAGGAACTTATCATTTGAGGGCGGAATTATAATCGGCAATAAAACTATCGCTATCACGCATATGATATATAAGTATAATACAAATCGTGAAACTTCCCTTTTCCAATTATTTCTAAACTCATTCCTGTATTTTTTGATAGCATATTTTAAAATTACATATATGGCAAATACAAAAAGATATACCATAATCAGGAACGAAGGTTCTATTAATATTGCTAATCCATCCATAAGCAACCTCACTTATATATAACTATTTTTATCTTAAAATTTTCTATATATACCCGTTTCTATAAACATGTTAACATCTCCATGTTCTTTTTTTCGCCATACTTCAGCTTAAGGTTTTAAAACCTTCGCTAAATACTCATATTTATTTTCTAATGCATAATCATATGCTGTTTTGCCTTTATTATCTTTTATACTTTTGTCAGCACCAAGCTTTATCAGTAATCTAGCAACTTTTATAGAAATGTCTGTATTATCCTTTTTGTTATCCGGCTCTATGTAAAATAGCGACGTCCACCCCAACTTATCCTTAGAATTTATATTGATATGCTGTGCATTTGAAATATATTCTATCAATTCCAAATTATTCATATTAACTGCTGCCATCAATGCATTTCCCTTATAGTCTCTTTCTTCCGGGACTTTATTTTCAGCATATTTCAGTAAAAGGCTATATATCTTTACTATTTCTTTGGCCTTTTTTTGATTATATTTATCATTTTTATATGTTGACATACTTGCCGCCGCAATTAAAGGAGGCTGTCCTTCCGTGCTCCATTCATCCACATCCGCACCATTTTTTACAAGCGATTCGACTATTTTATAATCGTCGGATTCTGTTGATTGTAAAGTATATAATAAAGGTGTAAGTCTTGTACTGCCTTCTTTATTAACATCGGCTCCATTATCTATAAACAATTTTACAAAATCATATTTACTCTCATCGCAAGCAACCTGCAGGGAAGTTTCTGGTGCATTGATCGGTTCTACCCAAACAGCAAGCCATGATCCTTTTCCCTGTGCATCAATGCTGTAACATTTTTTTAACAAAAGCTGTTCTGCTTTTGTTATATCATTTTGTCTAACTGCATCTATTAAAGAACCTGCCCATTTGTACTCTGCATGTTTAAATATGCCTATTGAAGCTACAAGAATCAGCAGAAATATAACTAGTAAAACCATAAATTTTCTATTGATATTTTTCCCTTTTTTCGTAATCATATTACTTAAAACCCACTCGCCACATTGCATCTCATATCAACTTTCAGGTTTTCTATCATCCTCTAAAATTAAAAATTTAATTTTTTGCTGAAGTAATTACTTAAATCATCTGGTAATAAAATACACATATAAATATAATTTCCCTTTTCATCATAATCGCTATTGTAAGAATAATATAATTTATTTGCTTTTTTTATAAAATAGTAATCACCGTGAAAAACCCCATCCTTACTCTCATATATAATCGTAGCCAGCTGAAATCCCTTTTTAATTTCCTTTTTATTTTTATGTGATAAAGAAAATACTTCTGTTACTTTTTCTGGATCAAGGGCTATTTTATTTGCATTCAAAATTTCTATTTTGGGATTCATACCATAAAAAGCATAATAATTATAATGAGACATATCACTATAATATTCTGTTATATCTTCTGTATCTGATATCTTACAGTAATAATACGACCGATCAGTCAATATTATATATCCTGAATCATTTTTTAAATTATATAATGTCTCTGCATCATTAGAACCAAAAATCTTATCTCCCAAGCCAGAAGTCTTAGTTTTAATATTGGCAACAGCTTCATTTTTTTGAGAGGATGTAGATTTTCCATCAATCTCAAGACCCACATATTGCTTGCCATCCATTTTAAAACAATTCTTATATTCACCAACATTTTTGCCCCAGTAAAGCATTTTGCCTGTATTTATATATCCTTTTTCGTATGCATTATTTGATGCTCTTTGCATGAAAAACAATACTGTAGGAACACTAATCATAATTAATCCTAAAATAATCAGTACTATACATTTATATGTTCCAAAAAGGACAGTAATTATTAAAATACAAACTATAATTTGCTTTTTATATTTATAAATTGTTTGAAATTTTAGCATGTCATCTTTCCGTTCCCGCAATGGCTTTCACAAAAATTTTTGATTTTCAATTTTCTTGCCGGAGCAGTCAAGCCAAAAAAACAAATAATAAATTTTCATCCTGCACACCAAGAATAATCCTTTCTTATTACATGACAAGAATTTATGGCTGTAAATATCAATTGTCTCTTTTATTATGTGTCCAAACTAAAAATCCCCTGCATGTCAAAATACACTGCAAGGGTTCAAATCATAATTGTTTGATTTCTTAAAAAAGGTTCTCACAACTTCACTTCCTTTATTTTAAATACACACTATAAATATTATCCTGATTTCGACAGAAAAAGTCAAGCAGATACAAAATATATGAATAAATCATTTTTGCTTCTGTATCCATCATATTTTGATGTGTCTGTCACGCTTATATCGGCTCCTGAAAAAACTTTTATGGCAAAGTGATAACTTCCTACCACTCTAAAATTAAATCCCCCTGATTTTGAAACGCTTTATAAAAGCCAACATTCATCGAACCCGTCTTTTGTCAATTTTAAAAAGTTATTTTAATTTAATATGCTTCTTATTTTCTGCCATTGTATCAAGAGGGTTTAATTTATCATAATCCTGCTCAAGATCGCCTATATTTAAGTTCAGATATCCTTTTGTTGTTTCTATGCTCTTGTGGCACATGAGCTTCTGTAAACGGAATACATCTCCGCCATTCATTAAATATTTCTTTGCGTATGTATGACGAAATAAATGGATAGAAGTGCGATCAACACCCCTGCTTTTATTGTATGATTTGATAGCCCCCGTAATACAGCCCCTGCTCATCTGCTGACCAGTAGAATTGCAAAACAGATAATCATTGTCTTTTCCTTTCCTGAATTGCAGATACTCTTTCAGAAGATGTAATAACTCGCTGCTAAGCGGCAATAAAGTCTGTCTTTTCCCTTTGGTGACTTTTAATTTAACGATACCGTTTTCAAAATCAATATCTCCGATTTTAATATTAATGACAGTATTCAAACGCTGTCCGGTGCCAAACAGATAATTGACTAAAATCCAGTTCCTGTACTCTGCGAAAGAACATTTTTTCAAGTCGGGCTTTTTTAATAATAGTTTCAGTTCCTGATCTGAGTATACCTCTTTTATCTTTTCTTCTGTTTTAGGCAGTTTGATTTCAAAATAATCCAGTTTGCCATTCTTCATCAAATAGTAAAGTATCGTTCTTAATCCCCTGATGTAAGTCGAAGCAGTTTCGTCAGAAAGGTTTTTATCTCTTATATATGCTCCGTACTCATCGATTTTCTGTTTGTCGATCGTACATAATTTATTATCGGTATTATAAAAAATGGAAAAATTATGGATGATATTTTTATAAAATATTATTGTGTATTTCGAATAATTACGTGCCTTGCAATTATTCAGGAAAGAATTATATCCCTCTTCAATCGAGATATCGTTTGAAATATTCATATTGATCTTTTTCATAAAAATAACCGCCTTTCAGTATACACGTCTGGCAAAAAAGTCTGAAAAGGACGTGTGAACTGATTTTTGATGTCAATGAACATTCAGGCAAAGAAAAAAACGTTGAAATATTGAAATTTCAACGTTTCGATGGTGCGCCCGACCAGACTTGAACTGGTACGATGTTACTCACACGCCCCTCAAACGTGCGCGTCTGCCGATTCCGCCACGGGCGCAGACATACTGTCACTGTTCAGAATCATCTTACTGAGATACTTCATATCTGCAGCTCCATTTCTCACATCCGTAATAATAATCATTGAATACGGGATCTACCTCTCCCCGCAGTGACGGGGATCGTATGGCTCCGTAAGTTCTGTAAAGCATACAGTAATACGGAAGATCGTCCGAAGACAGTTTCTTTATTTTTTTGTATGTCGTCCTGAGTTCTTCAGACGACAGACCGGATCTCATTTTAAGCAGAAGCCTGTCCATCGCAGCACTGCTGTATCCGGTGAAATTATCTTTTCCATCACCGGAAAGCAGAACGCTCATATCCACGTCATCCGCGAATTTCAGTCCTCCCAGGAATATATCATAGTTCCCGGCCTTGAGCTTGCTCTCATAACTGTTCCAGTCACCTTTTATAATATAAGTATCAATCCTCAAATTGTCAAGTGAATCTTTTATATATTCTGCCGCAGATACTCTCGATGCATTGTCTGAATCGACCAGGATATTCACAGTCAGCTTCACCCCTTTGGCGGATTCCAGATATCCGTCGCCGTCACGATCCTTGTAACCTGCTTTTCTGAGCAGTACCGCAGCCTTGTTCTCATTATAGGAATAAGCGTCCTTTTCACTGTTCACGCCAAGATAATCAGGATAATAAATATTATCGTTCAGCATGCCGCTGTTATAATAGCATTCGCTTATTATGCTCTTGCTGTCCACTGCATACGCGATTGCCTTCCTGACTCTTTTTTTCGAAGTTCCGGCGCCCTTCATATTGAATCCGATGTACTCGACTTCATTAGCCGGGAAATTGACTGTTTTGATGCCCTTTTTAGTTATTTTGGTCTCTCTTTCCGGATCTTTCGAAAACAGAAGCGAAAGATTGCTGGATTCCACAAGCTTATTGAGATTTTTTTCTCCCCGGATTATTGAAAAAGTGATGTCATTTTTCGCTTTTTCGCCGTAATAGTCATCATAAGGCTCAAGTTTCAGATATGATGTGTCATCATATTTTTCATATCTGTATGGCCCCGTACCTACAGGCTTGAAATCATCCTTTATGGATTTTACGGAATCTGCGCTGCTGAACTTGTGTTTCGGCAATATCGGGAACGTAAGAAGGTCGAGAGCCATGTTGTTTTTATCTTTGAAATAGATCACTATTTCATCGTCGCTCTTCACGGAAGAACCTTCGATGGCCGAGATCTGTCTGTCGTAGAGAGACGAACTGCCTGCCGCCTGAAAAGCCTCTATTGTGAATTTGACGTCATCCGCAGTAAAATCTTTCCCGTCCTGCCACGTCACTCCTGACCTTAGTTTCAGCGTCACGGATCTGTTCTGCCTGTCGAATTCATACTTTTCCGCCAGCAGAGGCTGAGGAGTCATCGTATCGTCCTGTACAAAAAGGCTTTCGTATATAAGCTTCGAAATATGATATATGTCTTCATCCGTTGAGATCACCGGATTCAGGGATTTAACGCTGTCCATATAGAAATAGAGCTGATCCGAAGTCTTATATTCTTTCGATCCGTTTCCTGTGATTATATTCTCTTCAGATAAAAATATAACGGCAAGTATCACAACGATCGCCACCGCTATGGAAATATATATCAGTTTCTTCTTATTTGCGCTTTTTGAATATTTTTCTGCTTTCTCCGCTATCCTATCGAATATTTTCTGTATCCTGCCAGTCATTTTCCGCAAGCAACCTTTCTATCTGTGTATAAAGTTTTTCTTTGCTGCCCGAATTATCAAGAATACGGTCAGCCCTTTTTATTTTTTCTTTTTCATTCATCTGCTTCCCTGATATGTCCAGAAAGACCCTCTCTCCGGTCCCGTCTCTGTGAAACACTCTATTCATCCTGAGAGATTCATCAGCTGTGACCACCCATGTCTCCTGAACTATAGCGTCCAGTCCGGTCTCGAACAGAAGCGGAGCATCGATGAAAACGATATTTTCACTGCCTTTTGCATATTCTGCCAGTCTTTGAGATATAATAGCAAAGATGTTCCGGTGAGTCATGCTGTCCAGTTTTTCTTTGCCGCTGCTGCTGGCAAAAGCCTTTTCCGCAAGCTTCTTTCTGTCAAGCGCCGCCGGTCCGTCCAGCACATCGCTGCCGAAAGCTTCGGCTAGCCTCCTGATCATATCGGGATCTTCCGTTACTTCTCTGGCTATCCTGTCGGCATCTATGACTTTTATTCCCTTGTCTCTGAGATAGTCGGAAACCGTAGTCTTTCCGCTGCCTATCCCTCCTGTGAGTCCTATCGCTTTCATTTCAGATCGTACCAGTTCTTTCCCGTGTTCAGTTCTGCGGTAAGTTTCACCCTGAGATCCAGTGCGCTCTCCATACTCTCCATCAGCAGCTCTGCCACAGCTTCCTTCTCGTCTTTGTGTGTTTCTATTATAAGTTCATCATGGACCTGAAGGATAAGCCTGGATCTGTATCCGCCCTTTCTCAGTCCCAGATGCGTTTTGACCATAGCCAGTTTTATTATGTCCGCAGCGCTCCCCTGTATGGGGCTGTTCATTGCCAGTCGTTCGCCTGACTGGCGCTCATTTGCGCCGGACGCAGATATCTCTTTTATGTATCTTTTTCTTCCGAATATGGTCTTGACGAAACCGTTTTCCCTGCATGACGCTACCTGGCTGTCCATAAACTCTTTCACGGCCTTATGTTTCTGAAAGTAGCCGTTTATATACTGCTCTGCTTCCTTTCTGCTTATCTTCAGTTCTGATGAAAGGCCGAAAGCGCTCATGCCGTATATCACTCCGAAATTGACAGCCTTTGCACTGTTTCTCTGCTGAGCCGTTATCTCGTTTTCCGGTATGCCCATCACCCTGGAAGCCGTCATGCGATGTATGTCGTCACCTGAATTGAAGGCTTCGATAAGCCCTTCGTCCCCGCTCATATGCGCCAGGACCCTGAGCTCTATCTGAGAATAATCCGCACCTGTAAGGATATAATCTTTGGAAGAAGGTATAAATGCCTTCCTGATGCTTCGTCCCAGCTCCTGCCGTACCGGAATGTTCTGAAGGTTGGGTTCCAGACAGCTTATCCTTCCTGTAGCAGTGGCGGTCTGATTGAAATGTGCATGTATCTTTCCGTCGGCGTTCACAAGAGGCAGCAGTCCGTCTATATATGTCCCTCTAAGCTTCGTCAGCATCCGATACTCAAGGATCATAGGTGCTATCTTATGTCTGTCCCTCAGTTTCTCAAGTACCGCGGCATTTGTGGAATATCCGCGCTTGGTTTTTTTACCTTTAGGTAGACCCAGTTTTTCGAAAAGTATCGGTCCCAGCTGCGCAGGCGAATTTATGTTGAATTTTTCTCCGGCAGCATCATAAATATCTTCCGTGAGCTCCGCTATGCGCGCTGATATGCTTTTGCCTGTCGAATCCAGTTCATCCCTGTCCAGTCTGAAACCCGTATGTTCCATATACGCCATCACTTCTACCAGCGGCATTTCTATATCATAATATACCTTTTCAAGCTCCCCGTCTTCAAGTTTTTTCTGCTGATATTTTCTTACAGCCGATGCAGTCCGGCACCACAGCTTCCCGTAATCGAAAAATTTTCCGGCATCCGTGCTGAAAAGATCCATCTGCCCGTTCTCTTTCAGAAAATCCTTTTCCTCCTGAATGTCCGCATGCAGATATTCCTGAGCCAGCACTTTAAGTGAATAATTGCTCCTGCCCGGATCCAGGACATACTGAGCCACTGCTGTGTCGAAATCCGTACGGAACTCGGAGACCCCTTCATTCATCAAAGCATAATAGTCATTTTTCAAATCGTGTCCGGACAGTCCGGGTCCCGTGCTTCCCAGGATGTCTGCCAGCTGTCCTGTCATATCCGGTTCTGCGAAAAAATATTTTCCGGCTGTAAGTACTGCGGTCCCGAAAACGACCGGCTTGTTTATATGGCTCCCGTCGCTGAAAACTTTCATGACTGCATGCTTTTCTTTTTTCAGAGTATCCGCCAGCAGTTCCAGTTTCTCACGGGAATCCACTTTTATCTCCTCGGATATATTTATTTCATCATATCCTGCTGCCGTGCCCTGGCTGCTGCCTGCACGGTCACCCGCAGCATCAGCGGCACTGCTTTTCAGACGTCTGAGGAAACTGTTGAATTCAAGCTTTACATAAATATCCACAAGCTTTTCCGTATCAGGTTCCTGCCACAGGCATTCTTCCGGGGAAAGTTCCAGCGGTACATCGGTATCAATAGTAGCGAGCCTCTTGCTCATCAGAGCAAGCTGTCTGTTTTCATCGATCTTTTTCCTGAGTTTTTCTTCCGGCATATCCTCAAGTCTGTCCAGAAGCTTTTCGATGCTTCCGTACTCCATTATGAGTTTCCAGGCAGTTTTCTCACCTACCCCGGGAACACCGGGTATGTTATCAGAAGGATCCCCCATAAGGCCTTTGAAATCTATGAACTGCTGCGGAGAAAATCCGTATTGCTCCAGCATGGCATCTGCATCGTATATATCAAAATTCGATATGCCTCTGCGTGTTATGATGACCCTGGTCACATCTGTAGCAAGCTGAAGTTCATCCTTGTCTCCGGTTATTATAAGAGGCCTCAGGCCGTCTTTTTCTGCTTTCCTGGCTACAGTGCCTATTATATCGTCCGCCTCGAACCCGTCCATCTCAAGAGTCCTTATCTTCATCGCGTCCAGCACGTCCTTGAGCAGCGGCAGCTGCATAGCCAGTTCCGGCGGCATCTTTTTTCGTCCGGCCTTGTATTCTTTATATTCTTTATGTCTGAATGTCGGCGCCTTTTTATCGAAAGCCACCGCTATATATCCTGCTCCGTAATCATTTTTGATTTTCGAAAGCATATTAAGGAAGCCATATATCCCCTGCGTATATATGCCGTCCTTTGTGATCATAGGCCTCTGCATAGCATAATAGGCTCTGTTCAGCAAGCTGTTGCCGTCTATTATTATTATCCTGTTATCCATCTGTACTCCTCCATGGAATTTTATCAGATATCTTCGCATAACTCAACAGTTTATGATATACTGGGAAAGATGCGAAAGGAACGATCAATATGTACGATTATCACACACACACCAGTTTTTCGGACGACAGCGATACCCCTATGGATGATATGGTCCGGGCAGCAGTGCATAAAGGGATAAAAGAAATAGCCATAACCGATCACTATGATCCCGATTATCCGGACCCGGAATTTCCTTTCTGTCCTGACTTTGAAAAGTATCAGTCCTCCATTGCTTCTGTCCGTCAGCAGTATGCGGGAGACATAAAAATATTGAACGGCATCGAAATAGGCATACAGGACGGCAGAACGATAACGAAATGCAGAAACAACGCAGGATCTTATCCATATGACTTCATCATCGGATCCTTCCACTGCTTCAACGGTACGGATCTTTACAGAGCAGACTATGACTCTTCACACAGGGGAAAGGACGTCTACGATTTCTACAGCTATGTATATAAATGCCTTCTTCAATTTCTGGACTTTGACGTGCTGGGCCACATCAACGTTATCGACCGTTATCTGAGATTCATGCCGGATTACTCCGAAAGCATGGAGATGATAGAAGAAATACTGAAGCTCATTATCGAAAACGGCAAGGGACTTGAGATAAATACTTCAAGTTACAGATATGACCTGGGCAGCCGTACGCACCCTTCATCGGAGATTCTTACTCTTTACAGGGAACTTGGCGGCGAGATACTGACTATAGGCTCTGACGCCCATTGTACGAAGGATCTGGGGGACAGATTTCATGAAGCTGCGGAAAATGCGAAATACCATGGTTTTAAATATATGACACTGTATGAAAACCGGATACCGAAATTTATACCGATCCCTTAATTTTTTAACAAATAGACGAATATGTTAAAAAAATAAACATAATCTGCACTTTGTCCAAAGACATTTTATACTATATTTTAGATAATTAAATGAGCATTATATAAATTATTTTTAGAAAGAGGGAAGTAACATGAGCAGTAATTTGATAAAAGAATATCTTCAGGTTCAGGCGATAAAAAAAGCACTGTCTTATATGAAAAGCGATCCGGATAAGAATCTGCCCAAACTCATAGACTGGGCGGACAAGATCGACAGAAAAGATGAATTCCTGAAATACAGAAAAACTTTCAGAAATATAATCGAAGATCCGGAAAACAACTGGTATAAGTATATGAAGAGTCTCTGGACCGATCTGGACGATGACGTAAGGACAGCATTTTTTGAGAAGTTCATGCTGAATGCAGCCTATGCCGGGATAAAAAAACAGCGGGAAGTAAGGGAGAAATACAACTGCAACATTCCGTGGGCCATACTGATGGATCCGACTTCCGCATGCAATCTGCACTGCACCGGATGCTGGGCGGCAGAATACGGGAACAAACTCAACATGGACTATGACACGCTTGACAAAATCATAAGAGAAGGCAAGGAACTCGGAACTTATATGTACATCTATTCCGGAGGGGAACCCCTCATGAGAAAAGACGATATAATCAGACTCTGCGAAGCGCATTCTGACTGTCAGTTCCTGGCATTCACGAACGCCACCCTCATAGACGAGGAGTTTGCCGACGAAATGCTCAGAGTGAAGAATTTCATACCTGCGATAAGTATAGAAGGATATGAAGAAGAGACAGATTTCCGAAGAGGGAAAGGCACTTTCAAGAAGATAGAGAAAGCCATGGATATCCTCAAGGCGAAGAAGCTGCCGTTCGGAGCATCCTGCTGCTATACCAACAAAAATGCCGAAAGCATAGGCAGCGAGGAATATTTCGATTTTCTCATAGAAAAAGGCTGCAAATTCGCGTGGTTCTTCACATACATGCCTGTAGGCAAGGAAGCTCCCACAGATCTCATGGCAACGGCGGAGCAGAGGGAATACATGCTTCATCAGATAAGGAAATTCAGGAAAACGAAGCCGATCTTCACCATGGACTTCTGGAACGACGGAGAATTCGTGGGCGGATGCATAGCCGGCGGCAGGAACTACCTTCACATAAACGCCAACGGCGATATCGAGCCCTGCGCATTCATACATTATTCGGACTCCAACATAAAAGAGAAGACCCTGCTGGAAGCTTATCAGTCGCCGATGTTCATGCAGTATCATGACAATCAGCCGTTCAACGGCAACATGCTCAGGCCCTGTCCTCTTCTTGACAATCCTCCGAGACTTGCGCAGATGGTAGAGAAAGCCGGAGCAAAATCCACAGACCTGAAAGAGAAAGAAGACGTGAGGGATCTTTGTGCAAAGACAGTGGATACCGCAAAGAACTGGGCATCTGTAGCAGAAGAACTCTGGGACAAGAAAGAATACTGAAAAAACATACGAAATCATAAATATATGAGATAAAAAAATACCGGGCATACCCGGTATTTTTTATGTATTCTGTCAGCCTAATATTTTATACATAGTCTCTCTCAGCGCATCCATATAATCTTCTTTTCTTTCATATGTTCGCCCGGAAGAAGCCGTCTGATATATCTCTGTAATCCCCTGCTCGCGCACAGCTTCCAGATCGCCTTCGGCAATCCCTACGACTGCGATGACAGGTATCCCTATTTTTTTCGCACGTCTGGCGATACCTACGACTGCTTTTCCTCCAAGACTTTGCCGGTCAAGCTTTCCTTCTCCCGTAAAGATCGCATCGCAGTCTGCCGCGATCTTTTCAAATTCAGCCATATCCAGAACCACATCTATTCCGCGTTTCATTTCCGCATCAAGAAAGGCATATGCGCCGGCACCCATTCCTCCTGCCGCACCGCCGCCGGGCAGTTCGAAAACGTCTTTATCAAGTTTCTCTTTTATCATCCCGGCATAACTACGCAGATTATCATCCAGCATCTTTACCATTCTGCTGTCGGCGCCCTTCTGTTCGGAAAACATGAAGGCAGCCCCCGAAGGGCCGAACAGCGGATTGTCTATATCGCACATTATCTCAAAGCTGACTCCCTTTACGTTTTCCCGAAGCATGGTGACGTCTATATCTTTTATCCTTGAAAGAGTTGTTCCCGAAGGCACAAACAGCTTCCCGCCTTCGTCGTAAAACGCTGCTCCCAGCGCAGCTGCCATGCCTGCTCCGCCGTCATTGGTGCAGCTTCCGCCCAGGCCTATCACTATCTTTCTGCAGCCTTTTGCAACGGCATCCATGACAAGTTCGCCCACTCCGAAAGTAGTCGCTATTCCCGGATCCTTTTTCCCGTCAGCGGGCCCGAAGCCTGCGGCCGCAGCCATTTCTATTATTCCCATGTCGCCGCTTTTTCCGTAAAAGCTTTGTATCTTATTGCCGAAAGGCCCGGAAACGCTCATACTTATTTTTTCTCCGCCGAGAGACTGCAGAAAACAGTCTACAGTCCCTTCTCCGCCGTCGGCTATCGGAATGTTCAGTACCTCTGCTCCCTGCCGTTTTTCCGCTATCGCATCATGCATTATGCTGCAGACAGTGATGGCGTCCATAGTTCCTTTAAAAGAATCCGGCATTACAAGGTATTTTTCTTTTTTTTCTTTCTGGCTATCCATTTATTGCTTCCTTTGTGTCAATTTTTTTGTGTACTGCCGCAAATATCAGCGACACTATTATGCATATGATACCTGCGATCATAATGGTATTCATAAATAAACCGAATATACCTTCTTTTCCGTAGAAATCGGCATAGTACTGCGGATCATCATAACCCGGCAGGAACAGACGTCCTATTATCATCAGCGTCCCCAATATGGCGAAGGCTATCGCTATCCTTCCGGTATCACCTTCTGCAAGTTTCGTTTTTGCGTTTACGGGGTATTTTTCCGGATCGTTCTTATAAAGTCCTCCCCAGCTCCTTTTCGCGATTATATAAGCTATGGGGCCTGTCGCCATTCCCAGAAGACCCAGGACAAAATAATCCGTGCCGTTTATGTACAGAGCGATAAAAGCTACCAGTACAGGTATCGAACAGAAAATATCCGTTCCGACTTTTCCCATCTTTATCCTGTAAGGTCTCGGCAGATCCGGTTCTTTTCTTCTCAGAACGATCTGCGATATCATTATCAGTGAATACAGCCCCATATTGAACAGGGAAACGATGGTCACCAGTATATCGAAATGCAGCATGCACAGCACAAGAGAAACTGCCGAAAGACTCAGTATTGCGACATAAGGCACACCATGTTTTTTATCACATTTTGCCAGCACTTTGGGAGCCAGGTTGTCTTCCGCCATTACGAAAAAGCCTCTTGCTCCTGAAGCCAGATAAACATTGAACATCGAAATATTCGATATGAATGCCACCAGCATGAAAGCCACACCGAAAACAGGCGCATATTTTATCGCAACATTCACATATGAGATGCCGTCCGATCCCCATTTGTCCCAGTTCCCCACTGCAGCCACCGAAGCGACTGTCGGGAGTACATATGTAGCTATTACCAGCGGCAGTGCGACAAGTATCCCTTTCGGTATTATCTGCGGATCTTCCATTTCACCGGCAAGAGACGACATGGACTCATATCCCGCATACATCCACATACCTATTGCCACGCTCGAACCTATGCTGCCTACAACAGTCTGACCTGTAGCGACTACCGGCTCGAAAGGATTAGTCGAAATATTCATGAAGCCGATCACGGCGATCCCTGCGAATGCAATAAGTATTGCAGCTGATATAACGGTGCTCACTGCGGCCACGTCTTTTATTCCTCTGAGATTCACCCATGTGAATATCCCTATTATCGCTACCTTGCATATGTAGCTTTCCATATTGTTCATCCCGAGATAGGATGCAAGGTAATCCGTTGCCAGCACGACGAAAACTGCTACATTGATATATATGCCTATATTCTTGAGCCAGCCTATCTGGAAGCCCCAGAACTCGCCGAGCGCCCTCTGCACCCATCTGTAAAATCCGCATTCGTCCGGTATTGCTGATCCGAGCTCGCAGGATGCCAGAGCTATCGGAAAAGCCCATACCAGCGGCAGTACGAGCAGCATTATGAATGTCATTCCAGGGCCGGAAGCAGATACCATGTCTTCTATTCCGTAAGCTCCGGCCGCAGTCATCGCATATATCATCCCTACCACACCGATGATACCGACTTTCTGTTTTTTTAAACCATTATCCATCGTCATTCTCCTTTTATATCATATCCCGATATCATAGGGCATGCCGCAACCTTCCGCTGCATCTTTGAAATAGTCCAGCAAAAGATAATTTATTCTTGTCGAAGGGATATCCTTTTTGATTTTTTCCGTAACCTGTCTTGCAATATCCATGCTCCTGTCGAAAGCTTCCTGTGAGATCTTCTTCAGTTTCTCCGTGTCTCCGTCAAACCTTTTTTCAGCTTCCTCCGCTTTCTGTATGAGTTCATCTTCCAGAGGCTGGAATTTTTCTCTGGCCAAAGGTGCGAAATCGTTATAGCTGAGGGCTATATAACGCTCCAGTCTGGCAAACACCCACCACGGACTCTCTTCCGAGAACATAGCTCCGGCATCTGCAAGTTTCTCCGGTATCCATCCTATATTGAATTTAGGCGTAAAAACGGAACAGCACGGAGGAGACATGCTTCCCCAGTATACTATCCTGAAAGGCTCCGGTGCATCTTTGTCCAGAGAGCATACGACACTGGCCGCACTGGCACACCCGTTCATTCCTCCCGGATGGCAGCATATTGTAGGCATTTTGGATGTGGCCACATCGTAAGGTATAGGTTTCCTGTAATCCGCATCGTAATGATCCCTGAGGTTGTTCATCATCATTTTTACGGTAAAAGGATCTCTTCCGGTCATCAGTTCTTCCTGACGTATATATCTGAAATACGCTTCACCGTCTTCATAGTCACAGTCGGAAAAGGCAAACGTCTCGCTGATGTCGATCTTTTTCTCATCCCTGCACCAGCCCTTTGCCGAAGCTTCCTTTATGACGCCGGCGCCAATCATGTCGTAATCATCGGTCAGAGCATAAATGTTTCCTATATGACATACCCTGTCTATCTTTTTTGCCGCCCAGTGTCTCTGGCACGACTCGAACATATATGCCTCGTCGAAATCGGCTACTATATAATTAGCATTGAAATACTGCGGCCTGATGAGCGGGTCTCCTCCCGTTCCGTAAGTCTCCAGCAGTTCTCCGATCGTTTCCACTGCCTTTCTGGCAGTATCCGCACGTTCCAGCGCAAGTCTGAGGATGTCCATTCCTATGAGGCCCCACTGTCTTTCCGGCGTTTCTCTGCCGGTGACTGCTTCGTTGCCGATAATGACTCCCTTTTCGTTCACTCCATGTTCGAAACCAAATATGTTATAAGGTCTTGAACCTATATACCCGTATGTGTGCCTGACCTGCGGTATATCGATATACGTACATTTCACCTGTTCTCCTGCTTCGTGATCTGCCGGCGGAAAATATCGTAGAGGCTGCGATTCATTGACAGGTCTGTCGCTGTTCTTGCCGAATATTATATCTCCGTCTCTGGTAGCTTCCTGCATAGCTATAAGTGTAGAACACGATCTGGAAGTTTTTTTGTCAATACTCATTCTGTTTCCTCCAAAATCACTCTTGATATATTTTATTACAGAAAGTATACTGTTATACGAAACAAAAGTATATATCCGCATACATGAATTTATCGCCATTTTTTTGTTACACATAACAAATTCAGGAGAAATCATGATCTTAAGCGAAAAAACCGCAAGGAACCTGATACACGAAATCAGCTCTGTCATAGACTATGATATAAATATAATGAATGAAAAAGGCGCTATAATCGCCAGCACCGACCCTGACCGCAAAGGGCAGTTTCACGAAGCTGCATACCGCATAATAAACAATGATCTCACCGAACTTCTGGTCTATTACGATGAAGAATATGACGGATGTAAAAAAGGCATAAACTTTCCCATAATAAACGAAGGAGAAATAATCGGCGCCATAGGCATAACCGGAGAAGTGGACGAAACTATCGGATACGGCAAACTCATAAAAAAATTTGCCGAGATCCTTATGCATGATCTTGCCAATCTCGAAAGGCAGAACAGGACCGAACAGTCGAAATTTCTCTTTGTCAACGAGTGGCTGTCAGGCGAGATACAGCAGGAATCCGAAATACAGCGCCGTATAAAAAAATACAATTTTACCCTTAATGCATCTTATCAGATAGCCATAATAAAAAATCTGAGCAAAAAAACTGTAACATGGGATTTTCTGTCTTCAAAAATGGACAGGTCTCATGCTCTCACTTCATATAACAACGACTTCGGCATAGCCGTATGCAATTTCTCAACATCCGAAAAATGCGGCGAATATCTTTCCTCCCGTTTTTCGGAAAAGTATCCTGCGGAAGACTTCATATGCGCTATAGGCAATTCCTATCGTTCGCTGATCAGACTTCCCGAATCGTACAACGAAGCTCTCATCACTTTTCATTCAATAGACACAGAAAACAGCGGTATATATTTTTATAACGATACCCTCCTTGATATAATCCTTGACAACGTACCAGACGAATACAAAAAAAAATTCAGCAGCTATATATTCCGGAACTGCACGGAAAAAGAAATATCAGAATTCACAGTACTTATAAATATATACCTTATGGAAAACGGTTCTATAAACACGATATCAAAAAAACTCTTTATACACAAAAACACGGTACAGTACAAGATCAATAAGATCATGTGCCGTACCGGTCTGGATCCGAGAGATCTGAAAGATCTTCAGAAACTTGTTCTTGCTGCCAGATGGCATACTGACGTTTCAGACAGTCCTATATGAAAAGGTTGACGTTTGCCAGTTCCGCATCTCCCAGGTAGCTGGCCACTCCGGCATATTCTATTCCGTCGATCAGTTCTTCCTTTTTTATCCCCATTACGTCCATCGACATGGTACATGCTACCAGTTTCACGCCGCTTGCCATGGCCTGCCGCATGAGTTCTTCCAGAGAGGAAACATTCTTTTTCTTCATCACGCTTTTCATCATCTTTGTGCCCATTCCCATCATGTTCATGTTGGAAAGCTTAAGTTTGCCGGTGCCTCTGGGCATCATTGCCCCGAACATTTTCTCAACAAAAGTCTTTTCTGTTTTTACCTTTTCGGGTCTTCGGAGTATGTTGAGCCCCCAGAACGTGAAGAACATGGTCACCGGCCTTCCCATCGCCGCCGCTCCGTTGGCTATTATGAAGGATGCAAGCGCCTTGTCCATATCCCCGTCGAAAACGATCATAGTCTTGCCCTGGGGAAGCTCACCGGCAGGAATGCCTTGTGCCTCTGCGGTTCGCACTGCTCCGCCTGTCCCCTTCCTGATAGTGACTATATTTTCTTTACCGCTGCGTTCCTTGCCCTCAAAAGTGTTCCCGGTCCTGGCGCACCAGCTCTCCACATCCTTGGCAAATCCCATATCAGTAGCAGATACTCTCAGCACCTCGCCATCCTGCATGGCATTCAGCGCTTCGTTTACTTTCATTATCGGTCCGGGGCACTGCAGCCCGCAGCAGTCCAGGATCTTTATGTCCGCAGTATTTACATTTTTCATATTTTCCGTACCTCCCTCCGAAACATCAACCGAAGGTTTATGATTCACAGATTTATAAAACGTGCTTCCTCCTGCCAGTACTTTAACATCTCTGAAGCCCTTCTGCATAACTATGCGTGCCGCGTTATACGAACGCACGCCTATAGCGCAGTATATGACTATCGTCCTGTCTTCCGGCAGTTCACCTGTCCTGTCCCTGAGCTCTCCCAAAGGTATATGATATGACCCAGGCATGGCCCATACAGTACGTTCAACTTCCTCCGAAATATCCAGAACAAACATATCCTCAGTTATCTCGTTCCAGTCTGCGAACGAAACAAGTCCGTTCAATATGTTTTCGGCAACGAATCCCAGCATGTTCACCGGATCCTTGGCAGACGAATACGGCGGAGCATACGCAAGTTCCAGGTCTTTCAGATTCTTTATGTTTCCTCCCATGCGCATGACTGACGCTATGGTGTCTATCCTCTTGTCGACCCCGTCCTGTCCGACGATCTGAGCCCCGAAGATCTTTCCCGACGGAGAAAATATCATCTTCAGCGTCACCGGCGTAGCCATAGGATAATAGCCTGCATGCGACTTCTGGTTTATCAGCGCCGTGAAATAATCTTCGCCCTTTTTCTTTCCTTCGGACTTAAGTGTTTTTTCGTTCAGGCCTGCGGAAGCTACGGTAAGATCAAATACCTGAGCTACCGAAGTGCCCAGGCTGCCTTCGTATTCTTCTGACGCCCCGGCAATATTATCGGCCACTATACGGCCCTGCTTGTTGGCAGGACCTGCCAGAGGGATCATACCCGGCTTTCCGTTCACCAGATTCTCTATCTCTGTCACATCTCCTGCGGCCCATATATGCTCGTCCGATGTCTGCAGCTTTTTATTTACTTTTATGCCGCCTCTGCTGTTCATTTCCAGACCGCAGTCCTTTGCCAGCTGTCCGTTCGGCCTTACTCCTACAGACAGCACTACCATATCGGCAGTGACTTTTCTGCCGCTCTGAAGCAGTATCTCTGTCCGGCCATCTTTTCTTTCGAAAGACTGTACGCCGTCGCCCAGAACGAGTCCGACTCCGTTCATATCCATGTTTTCATGGAGAAGCTGTGCCATTTCAAAATCCACCGGAGGCATGACCTGATCCTGCGCTTCTATAAGCGTTACTTTTATTCCTCTCGCATGGAGGTTCTCAGCCATTTCAAGTCCTATGAATCCCCCGCCTATCACAGCTGCAGTCCCCGGAGCTTTCTCATCCACGATTTTTCTTATGATATCAGTATCATCCACAGTCCATAATGCATATATACCTTCGCCATCGATCCCCGGTACAGGAGGCCTCAGCGGGGAAGACCCGGTTGCGATTACAAGATCGTCGTAACTCTCTTCATATTCCCTGCCGGAATCCGCTTCCCTGACCTTTACTGTTTTTCTTTCTCTGTCTATTGACAGCGCTTCGCTGCCTGTCCGTACATCTATGTCAAAGGCCGCCTTCATTTTCTGAGGAGTCTGCAAAAGCAAAGCATCCCGGCTCTTTATGACATCACCTATATAATAAGGCAGTCCGCAGTTGGCGTAAGAAATATAATCTCCCCTTTCGAGTATGATTATTTCCATATCCTCATCCAGTCTCCTGAGTCTGGCCGCCGCTGTTGCACCGCCGGCAACGCCGCCTATTATAAGTGTCCTGCTCATTTTTTCACCTCCATAGAAACGATTTATAATTATATTTACCATACAAAAGATATATCAAACCCTTTTATTGAAAAAAATTTAACAAATAAAGATCCCGGATCATGAGTGTGATCCGGGATCTCTGTGATAATATTTCAGCTGTTTATTGCCTTTTCTGTTTCCTTATTACGGCTTGCCTTTTCGATAGCTATCACCTGGTCTGCCGCTTCGGCTACCTGAGGCGAATGAGTGACTATTATCACGCATTTGTCTTCTTCGTGAGCCAGTTTTCTGAAAAGAGCCATTATTTCATCCTGTGTTTCTCCGTCAAGATTGCCTGTAGGCTCGTCAGCCAGTATTATCCTCGGATTGAAGGATATTGCACGGGCGATAGCAACTCTCTGCTGCTGACCTCCCGAAAGACGCACCACCGGACGGTCTGTCTCGGTTTCCGACAGGCCCACGTTTTCCAGGAGAGAAACCGCATATGCCTTTTTATCCGCGAATTCCTTCCCTGAGATGTCCATGGACAAAATGACATTTTCCGCTGCCGTAAGTTTAGGCAGGAGGTTGTAGCCCTGGAAGACGACGCCTACATCGTGGCTTCGATACTCATACTTATCGATAGAGGAGATATCTTTTTCGCCCACATATATTTTCCCGTCCGTCGGTGAAGTAAGCCCTGAAAGAAGAGAGAGCAATGTCGTCTTGCCGACTCCCGATCTTCCTACGATCGCATATATCCTTCCTTCATCAAAACTCTGGCTGAAGCCGTCAAAAACTTTTCTGTCTGACGAGTTATATGCAAAGGTCAGATTTTCTATATTCAAAATACTCATTTTTTTCCTCCTTAATCTCTGTCCGTAAGAATTTCCAGCGTGTCATAGCGCATGACAGTAGCTACGGCTATACCGCCGGACAGCAATGTAAGAATCATGCCTATCCCCAGAAGTTCCAGAACCACTTTAAAATCCGTCGCCGAAGATACGCTGCTGACACTGCTGCTCCCGCCGCCCGTATTTCCTGAAGGCGCCTTTGTACCGGAAGAGGACGAGTCTGAAGATGACGAGCCGCTTTCTCTTCCGAACTGCTGCATCTGGTTCTGGTTATCCTCCTGCTGAGAAGTTATCTGACTTGACAGCAGACTGTTGGTTATCGGAACAGAAGTGACACCTCCTATGGCTGTCCCCAGCACCAGTGCCGCGAAGGTCACCGCTATAAGTTCATAAATAAATTGTTTGGCGATCGTTTTTTTCTTCATGCCTATAGCTGCAAGCGCTCCTATCTCATACTTCCTGTCCCTTATATTGAAAAGTGTAAGGACAAAGAGTATAACGCATCCTATGACCAGAACGATTATCATGAAAATTGTGGCGAATTTGCTCAGATTGTTCAGCGGCTGCAGGCTCTGCTCATACTGGTTGACATCCTGAGATGTGACAGTATATTTGCTGCTGAGGCCCGCATCGTGCGCTTCTGTCTTGAACTTCTTGTAAGCGCTGTAATCTTTGAATGTGTATGTCCCGTTGACCATTCCTGTTATATTATCCGATTCACATATATTGTTAAGAGCCTTATAGCTCATGTAGATATTATTGGACGAATCGAAATTCATCATACCTCCGCCTGCGGACTGGCTCTGACTGCTGGAAGAAGTTTTATATATCCCGCATACGGTAAGCGTGAACGTCACATCATTATCGTCGTCGTCGGTGGCAGTAAGCTTGATCTTGTCGCCTACCGAAAGGTCATTGTATGTTGCCAGCGAAGAACTTATGATGCACTGATTCTCAGACGTGTTTTCTTCAAAAACGGATCCTTTTTTTATAGTTGAAGTACCGTCGACAAAATCAGTCATCGCTTCATCGGAGCTGTATCCTGTTATGGTAAAATCGCTCTGATCACTTGAATCCTGGGATCCTCCCGGCATGTTGCTGTCAGAACTGGACTCTACGGCTTCAAGATCGTCGCTGCCGCTGTCTGCGGAAACAGACGTTGTATAGTAGAAATCTTTTACCGATTCGCATTTGGCATATTTTTCCAGCTTGCTGAGGGAAAGGCTCGAAGCTCCCTGCATTGCTTTTTTCATGTCGCTTTTGTCAGGTTTTTCCGAAGAACTCCCGCCGGCATTCTTCATAAGCTTATCTGTGTTCAAAGTTATATTACCTGTTATGTTAAGCTCACTCAGTCCCTCTTCTTTTGCAGTATTGGCTGCCTCTCTTATCGAAAGCGACAGACAGGCGGAAACTGCTATTATCAGTACGATTATCCCAAAAAGAATATTTCTTCCCTTTGCCCGTGAAATATTCCTCAGGGCATTTTTTACCACATACATATATTTACCTCCGTTTCCAAATTTACGATGTCGTGATATTTCATATCTTTTTTCTCATGCAGACCTTAAAATAACCTATAATAATAAAAAAAAACACTTTCGCATCGAAAGCGTTTTCTCCTGATCTGCACTGTCATGGATGATACGGACAGCGTAAACCTATACAAGTCTTATTTTCTTTATACTGACTGCATACATAAGGATGCACCTCAGGCGCCTCCGGGAATATCCCGAACATATCCCTCGAAGCATCGACGGCAGCCATGGAATCTCTTTTGCAGCATCTGGGTCCTCCGAAAGCGGCGACAGCTTCGAGCGCGGCTGCGGTGACCTTATTGGCAGCACCTCTTTCTTCTGCCGAAAGCGGCGTCACTTTGTTTATCACAGAATATGCTGTGCCTGCGCCCACAGCAGCTCCGCATGCTCCGTGAGTGCCGCACACGCCTCCTCCTATATCTTTCCCGCGCCGCAGTGCTTCTTTTATGTCTGCGGCATTTTTCGTGCCGCTCATGTTTCCGTATGCCGCGACTATGACCGCCGGAACTATGCTGTGATATTCAGGTCCGTGCATATGCAGTCCAGGTATCATGAATATTTCTCCCAGAAGCTCTGCCGGATCAGATATGTTGCTTTCCATGCATGTTTTTTCTATGATTTCAAGTATTCTTCCACGGTGACACTCATCACAGACATAATGTCCGTTCATGCAGAAAACATTCGTCACATATTCCCTGCCGCAGAAAAAACATTTTGCCTTTACCGGTATGTCCGGTATATAAAACAGTTCAGCCCCGCATATCATGCAGTCTGAAATATTATCCGTCATATGGTTTTCTTCTTTCGTCATTTCAGTCTTTCCTGTCATCTGTACTGATTTCCGGTCTTTACAGATACCTTCCTGCCGAACCTTATCAGCTGTTTCATGCCGGCACACTGGCTTATATATGCCATTATATCATCACGCGCAGAAGAAGGCCACTGAGTCCCCGAAAGGACCGTTACAGGAGTATCCATGAAGACTTCCGGATAAAGAGGCGTGCTGGAACCGACCATGACCACGTCCCTGGCCTCCTTGCAATAACTGAGTATTTTTTCAAGAGTCCCGTTTATTACGGTAGAACTGGTTATGAACACCACCTGACACTCAGGAAGCAGTTCGGGCTGAGTACTTTCAGCACATAAAGGCCTCCTGAGGTTTTCCCCTCTTTCAAAAATATACATACGGTCTCTTTTGTCTTTAAGTCTGTTTATCAGAGGACCGATTCGGCCGATGACACCTATCTGATCGGCGGCTTCAATCTTTGCCGAAAACGCAGCATCAGGACCGTCAGCCCCCGATTCATCCTTATATCCGCTGACATCTGCAACAGCATTCATGACCGCGAGTCCGAGAGCCTTGCTTATCACATCCTGTTTATCCAGCACCATTCGGGCGCATTCATCGGCATCCATGCCGGACAATCTGCCTGTCCAGGGAAAGCTCATGCAGCCCTCGCCTGTTTCTTTTCTGAGCAGATACGTTACTCCTATCTCACCGCCGGAAAGCTCAACAGCCATAAGTTCAAGACCTATCCTTGCGTCTTTTATTTTTTTGCCTTCCAGCCGCGGTGCAGCTTTTTCATATATCCGTTCCAATATCATACTGCTCTCCGTTTCCTGTTCCGTAAAAATACCCGGACAGCCTAAGTTTAATACTGTAAACGGCATATGTCAATAACTCCTGCGTCTCTCCGCCATCATATAAAAAACGAGAGCCATTTATATAGCAAAACTTTCGGACATTGTGTTATACTGTTTCTACTATTTAAAACATAGGACTTTAGGCCATAGAATGGCTCAAATCGGAAAGGGAACAGCAGAATGGAACTGGAAAAACTGAGAAAAGAAATGGATGCTGCAGATGATCAGCTTTTGAAGCTGTTCATGTCCAGAATGGATATATCAGCCAGGATGGCTGAATATAAGGCCGGCACCAATAAAAACGTGACAGACGGCAGACGGGAACGGGAAATACTGAACCGGGTATGCGGGGCTTCCGGCGAAGAACTCGAAAAATATACCAGGATACTGTATTCTCTGCTCTTTGACCTGAGCAGATCATATCAGTACCGGATCATATCTCACGACACAGACCTGACGAAAAAGATACGCGCCGCTGTAAAAGAGACAGAAAAACTCTTTCCATCCAGAGCCACTGCGGCCTGTCAGGGCGTGGAAGGCTCTTATTCCCAGCAGGCCTGCGAAAAGCTGTTTCCGCTGCCGGAAATAAATTACTGCAGTCATTTCGAGGGAGTCTACAAAGCTGTGGAAGAAGGAAAATGCAGATACGGTATACTGCCTATAGAGAACAGTACTTACGGTTCTGTGAACGAAGTCTACGATCTTATGGACAAATATCATTTCTATATAGCAAAAAGCCTGCGGCTGCGTATCGACCATCATCTTCTGGCGAAAGAAGGGTGCGGTATCGGCGACATAACCGATATCTATTCCCACGAACAGGCCCTGGGTCAATGCAGCGAATTTCTCAAAGACCTTAAAGATGATGTCCGGGTACATGTCTGCAGGAATACCGCTCTTGCCGCAAAGATTGCATCAGGATCCGAAAGCGGCACTGCAGCAGCTATCTCGTCAAAAGCATGTTCTCAGCTTTACGGACTGAAAGTGCTCTCCGACGAGATCCAGAACACTTCAGGCAATTATACGCGGTTCATATGTATATCAAAAAAAATGGAGATATATCCCGGTGCGGATAAAATAAGCCTTATGTTCCGCCTGCCTCACAAACCCGGATCCCTTTACTTCATGATTTCCAAATGCTATGCCATGGGACTGAACCTTACGAAAATAGAGAGCCGTCCAATCCCGGGCAAGGATTTCGAATTCATATTCTACTTCGATCTGGATGCGTCCATATATGATGAGGATGTTTTTTCGCTTATAGGAGATATGGAAAATTCCGCAGAAGAATTTGCGTTTCTGGGCAGTTATTCTGAAGCATGATCATCATACGGAATACATTTCCAGTTATCGTTTCAGAGGCTGTCAATCTCTGAAAGCCTTTTTTTACGGAGCTTATGCTCATACATTTTCTTATCTGCCGCTTCCACGACACCGTTGACGTCCATATCGTTATCGCGGCTTATTTCCAGCGTTCCCCAGCTGAATGAATGGCAATATTCGTTCGTACTTTCCGCATCGTGTTCTTCCAGTGTCCCTACCACTCTTCTTATGATCTTTTCCACCGTTTCCGCCGTACAGTTGGGAAACAGTACCATGAATTCGTCTCCGCCCATGCGGCATATCAGATCGACATCCCTGATCGTTTCTCTGAAAACTGAAATTATCACATTGATCGCAGAGTCTCCCTCGATGTGACCATAATGGTCATTTATATTTTTCAGGCCGTCTATATCGATATAGCAGACCGATAAAGGCAGCTTCTTGCTTCTGAAGAATGCCATTTCTTTTTCAAGAGTCATCAGCCCTATCCTGCGGTTCATGACTCCGGTAAGCGAATCCGTACTGGCATAATATTCCAATTTCTGCTGCTGCTCCATTAATCTGCGTTCACTTTTCAGTCTTTCGGTAATATCATTGAAGATCACTACGGCACCGCGGTACTTTTCGCTGAAATCCAGCATCTTCCTGAACTTTATCAGATATGTCCTCTCCCCGTTCCTGGTCATTATAGTTTTCTCCGCCAGTATTTCATCACGGCCCTGAGATACGAAATAATCCAGATCCTCTCTCAGCCAGTTCAGTTCGTGGTTCAGTGCATCAGCACTGAATTTTTTTTTCTCCGGATCTTCTACAGCCATGAAGACCTTTGCTGCCTGCATATTTATATTATCGATATCGTTGTTTCTGTCTGTAAGGATAACAGGATCATAAATGCTTTCGAATATGCTGATATATTTATTTTTTTCATTCGTAATATCTCTGTTGGTCTTTGCCAGGTTTTTCATTTTTTCACTTTCAGTGAGTCCCATCCATTCAGTTACGAATCCCAGTTCTACATTATCGAAATAGCGTTTCACATAGTTGCAGCAGAAAAATTTCTCATCGATGGTAAGATCGCTTTCGTATATTATATCCAGATAAGCCTGATGATAATACTTCATGAAACCAAGGAACATTTCCATGGTGATGCCCCTGGAGCAGTGTTTCCGGGCTTCCAGGATACCGAATCTGGAAACGTCGTTGTTGGTATATTCTTCATCAGGTCTGAGTTCATGCATGTCTGCTCTTCCGTCTATAACTGCTATCATGCCATTGGAGAGACCGGATACAGACAGGCGCCAGGCTTCTTTGGAAGTAGCGGTATATCTGTTATAACCGTGTGTTTTCCCGTATTCCAATATTAAATCGATCAGCCTGTCTTCATTTTTCAAAACGAGATCTCTTAATTTCATGATATACATTGACATCACCCCCGTTTGTAATGTTCTGTCCTTTACTCATATTATAAATGCTTACAATATAACTTTCTACAAATAAATGAAATTTCTGTGTATTTACGTTCTTATTGACTTCATCCGCTATATAGCATATCATAATATTCAGGAAATGAGGTTCTTCCTGGGCAGGCCCGAAACGCATTCAGATGCTGATGACTTCTGTGTTACATGAGACAGATATCGTCAGTTTTTTTTATGTTCGCTGCCGTGGCGGAGCATTTTGTCATTAATTATAAAAATGTGACCGGGATTGGTTTACAGGAAAGTGATTATTGTTATGCGAAAATATTTTTTTGTAGGCATAGGAGGGTCGTCCGGGGCCTTGCTCAGATATATCATCAAAGATCTTCACGTCTTACCACTGCCGGCTGTTTTTCCCTGGGGAACATTTCTGGTCAACATTGCAGGTGCGTTTATACTGGGTTTCGTAATGTCAGCAGTATCCGACACCAGTAATGCAGGCGGGAACCTTAAACTTGTTCTTACAGTCGGTCTTGCCGGAGCGCTCACTACATTCTCCGCCTTCTGTCAGGATATCGTCTGTCTGCTGCAGTCCGGACATATCCTCATATCATCCTCATATCTCCTCATCTCTGTGATCTTTGGCTCTGCTGCCGTAATTGCCGGAGAGTTTATCGGAGGATACATAAGTTCAGGAAAGACAGAAAACGAGCAGATCCGCTTAGAAAACAGTCTTTCTGAAAATGAAAGAGATGTGATCTGATTGGGATTCATGTTCGTAGGAATAGGCGGAGCTTTCGGAGCCATGACCAGGTTTCATCTGTGCAGATTTTTTTCCGCAAGGACTGACAGCACATTCTCTCTTTCCACATTTTTTGTGAATATCAGCGGTGCGATACTCCTGGGCATCATCACCGCTATCAACATACCGGGAAATCTTTATATGCTTTTCGGCGACGGATTTCTCGGCGCCTACACGACATTCTCCACATTCATGTTCGAAAGCGTGCATTTTTTCAGAGACAGCAGAAAAAACGCCGCAGCATACATACTGATGACCGTTTTCCTGGGCATACTCGGATATATTATCGGATTTTACGGTTTTGCTGCTCTCCGCAGCATCCTGTTCTGAGTTTTTCTTTGTACTCTTGAATTTATATGAATTTTATATATTGTTTATTCCCAGTAAATCTATCAATCATATACTACTCTCATCGGTGATCCTGATACCCTCGGGATCTTTTACACGGCTTTCAGCAGGTTCTGCGGGGAGAAGCATAAATGACAGATTTTCAGTTTTCTGATAGATTAAAAAAATTCAAAGACAGTCAGATGACCCGATATATCCTTTGCGGAGGATGTACTACTGCTGTCAATGTGGGTATTTTCTATATCCTGAGGATCATGCTCGGACTGCCGCTGCTTCTTTCCAACTTCGTTTCCATAAGTGCAGCTATACTTTTTGCGTTCATTGTCAACAAAGTCATAGTGTTCGGATCCGGCGCCATGACCCGCAGGACAGTGGCCAGGGAATTCACGCTTTTTCTCAGCATGCGTCTGATATCCATGGCAATGGAACTGGGCGGCGTATGGTTTATCGCGGAAATACTGGGAGCGACTGATCTTGCAGCAAAACTGATGATGCAGGCAGTAGTGATAATATCCAACTTTTTCTTCAGCAAATATATCATTTTCAGAAAAAAAGGTGCGGAGAATGGAGCAGTATAAGGGTAAATATAAGAATCAGCTGTATCTTGGGATAGTGATCCTGTCGGTAACGGGATTTTATATGATCAGGAACGGATTTCTTGGTTCTTCCACCGACTGGATCAATCAGCATACGGTCTTCCCGGATTATTTTCGCAGTCTTTTTTATGCAACCGGAAATCTCTTCCCCAACTATGCCGCAAACATAGGCGGAGGCCAGAATATATATAACTTCTCATATTACGGCTTTCTTAATCCTGTGATTATGATATCCTATCTGCTTCCGCATGTAAGGATGACTTCATATATCATGGCTGTGAGCCTGATCAGTCTTGCGGCAGCCACAATACTCTTCTATAAATGGCTCCGTGCAAAGGGTTTTTCAGATATGATCACGCTGTCGGTCTCAGCTGTTTTTCTGCTGGCCGCACCGATGCTTTATCATACATATAAGCAGATACTGTTCGTAAACTACATGCCTTTTCTGTGCATGGCGCTCATAGGCACGGACCGGTACTTTCAGACCGGCCGCAGAGTACTGCTCACTGTAAGCGTATTCATGATCTTCATGAGCAGTTTTTATTTCAGTATCGGCGCCGTCACAACAGTGATCCTTTACGGGATCTATTTATATTCGCAGGGAAACCGGAGATTCAGGATCAGAACTTTTCTGCAGAAAGGAAGAGGTTTTGCCGTATCGCTTGCTGTCGCTTTCTTTATGAGCGGCATACTTCTGATACCGACCCTCGCGCCCGTGCTGGAAAGCCACAGAATGAACCACACAGCATTACCGCTGTCGGAACTGCTGATACCCAAGTTCACATTACTGCAATATGTTTACTCCCCTTATGGTATCGGCCTTTCCGCAATAGCGGTCACTGTACTTCTGGCAGGCTTCTTTTATCGTGAGAAAAGCACGAAAATACTTACCGCAGGCATAGTTCTTATCTTCCTTCTTCCGGTTTTTCTTTATATATTCAACGGAGGACTTTATGCGAGGTATAAGGCTCTGATACCTTTCCTGCCTCTGCTCTGCTATATGTACGCTTTGTTTTTCCGGAAGCTGGAAAACAGCGAAATGAAGTCGAAGCTGAAAATGCTGCCTTTTTTCATAGCTGCAGTGCTCGTCACGCTCCCTGGCATCAAGCAGACCCAGTACTGGTTCCTGGCTTTTGCAGACGCTGTATTCATGCTGTTCTGCTATCTGCGTTATCTCAGGACCGGGAAACTGAAGACTATGCTCCTTCCCATAGTGATAATAATGCTTGCAGTCGTTACGGTCATACAGCTGCCGGGCAATCTGCTGTCAAAAGAAAAATACGACGAGATCTTCGGCAGCGATATATCACGCTCCATCGCAGAAGCAGCAGATACAGGCAGCAGCCGTTTCCGTACTGAAACGCTGCTGAACAAAAGATATGACCTTAACCGTACATATTCTGCGGATCAGTATATCACTTCGGCCTACTCGTCATGCTACCAGAGCGATTACTACAACTTCAGAAAAAATATTTTTCAGGTCGAGGAGCCTTACAGCAACTGCCTGATGCAGTCTGCTTCAGAGGATCCCCTGTTTCTGAAATTCATGGGAGTCAGGAATGTATGGTCTGATTTTGCTCCCACAGGATATCATAAAACAGCAGGGAACAGCAGTACCGGCATATATGTCAACGAAAATGTCATACCTGAAGGCTACGTCACAGACCAGCTGATACCGATAAGCGCGCTCAGAAAAGCTGTCTTCCCATATCGTCAGGAGCTGCTGCTCGATCATGCCTTCGCCGGAAAAGGAACAGCAGAAAAATACTGTCAATATAAAGGAAATCTGAAAAATTTCAGGAGTGCGGTAACAGAAACTTCTTTTGTCCTTCCCGAATCAGCGGCAAAAGACCTGACAGTAAAGAAAAATAACGGTATTTACTATATAAAAGCGAAAAAAACCGTGTCTGAATATATCCCGCTTCCCGAAACAGCAGAATCCGACCATGTGCTTTTTCTGGAAATGAAAGTAAAAAATCTCCGTCCCTCTCACAGACTCCGCATAACGATCCACGGAGAACAGAACACGCTGAGCGCCCGGAGCAGCGAATATTTTTATTACAACGGTAATACTGTTTTCCGCTATGCGCTTTCCGTAAAGAAAGGATGCCGTTATGTCAAAGCGACTTTCGGCAAAGGGAATTATACACTTTCCTCACTGAAAAGCTATTCTCTTCCAGCTTCGGCGCTTACCGCCGAAAAAAACAGCGAAGGCATTTTCAGGATCGAAAAGGTCACCGGCAAAAGCGATGAGATCATCGGTACTGTCAAAGCCGGAAAAGACGGTTTTTTCGTGACTTCCATACCTTTCGACAGGAATTTCCGCATCACTGTGGACGGTAAAAGCACAAAATATACGGAAGTGAACGGTGCATTCATAGGATTCCCGATATCAGAAGGATATCATAACATAACATTCCGCTACATTTCTCCCGGTTTCCTTGCAGGAGAAATAAGCAGTATCGCAGGCTTCGTCATGCTCATACTGATGATCGTGTCAGACAGGAAAAAAAAGAAGAACATTATCGATAAGGACAGAGGTGATATCTATGGAAAATAAAAAAATATCCGTAATAGTATCTGTTTACAACGAGCAGGAAGTCCTGCAGCATTTTCATGAAGAAATTACCGGCGTCATCAGTGGAATGGGCATATCTTATGAGATCGTCTATATCAACGATGGTTCTGTAGACCTCAGCCAGGAGATCCTGGCATCCGCAGCAGCAGAAGATCCGTCAGTAAAAGTCATAAATTTTTCAAGGAATTTCGGTCATGAAGCAGCGATGATCGCCGGTATCGACCATTCCTGCGGAGAATTTCTGGTCTGCATCGACGCAGATCTCGAAAAGCCTCCGGCAGAACTTCCCCGCATGTACCAGGCATTCCTCGAAGGAAACGATATCGTCAATATGGTATACCGGGACGATCAGAACAGAAACAAAGCGAGAAAAATAATGACGAAACTCTATTATAAATTTCTCAACAGTATAGCACGTATCCGGTTCACGGAGAACTCTTCGGATTTTTTCGGTATATCGCGGACTGTCGCAGACATCCTGAAAGTCGATTACCGTGAAAGGAAAAGATATATACGCGGCTTCATCCAGAGCATGGGCTACCGTTCCACATCGCTGGAATATATACCTGGGAAACGCTATGCCGGAAGCAGCAAATACAATTTCAGAGCGCTGATGAATCTCGCTGAAGTTGCCATAATCAATTTTTCCGGCAAGCCGCTCCGTCTGGGATTCTATTTATCTGCACTCTGCCTGCTGATGACTCTGGGAGATACCGTGCTTCTTGCGAAAGACATTATCATGAGAACAGGCGGTATGCATTTCGATCTCCTGACACTGATCGCGCTGCTCCTGTTCACGCTGACATTCTTCCTTATGGGTGTCATAGGCATCTATCTTGAAGACATACAGCAGGAATGCAGAAAAGACCCTATATATCATATAAAAGACGGCCTGAATCTCGACTCAGAAGCCAAGATGCCGCTTCACAAGTAAGACCCTGATCCTTTCTCTGTCGAACTGCCCCTGGATAAAAGAAAAATAATTGCATATCTTTTCTTCTGATTTGCAGTCTTCACAATGGCCGGATATGGTACACGGCGTGCATTTGTCCAGCCTGAGAGCATCTCTGGGGGCAGCGATCTCCCTGATCCTTTTTACGGCAGCCACATTATCTTCGGATATTTTATTTATGCCGGAAATCAGGATCACCTTTTCAGGTCCGTATATTATGGGCGCCAGTCTGCTCCCGTTGCCGTCCATGAAATACAGTCTCCCCGAAGCGCTTACTGCATTTACGCCGCTGATAAAAAAATCGGCATGGAAGCTGGCAAGATATATCTGTCTTTTTTCTTCACTGCCAAGGCCGTCTTTGTGCTTATCCAGAAATTTTATGTCTCTTCTTCTCAGATGATCATATACGCCAAGCTGCTCCAGCGTCAGCGAATCCCCCGCACCGACAACAGCGCCGTCCGGTATCAGATCATCAAGGGTTCTGATCACTTCCTCTCCGCTGTTTGCCACATCCGCGGTTATCCTGTCACGTTCCAGATTTCTTACGGTCTTTTCTATTATCCTGTTCATATATCCCCCTTCATGACTCTTTCCAGTTCATCCGTCCTGCCCTTTCTTATGGCATCCAGATTTTCTCTTACTCTCTCATCGGGCCAGTCCCACCACCTGATTTCCATCAGCTTTCTGACCGTATCTTCGCCGAATCTCTTTCTGACAGGTCTGGCAGGTACTCCCGCTGTCACAGAATAAGGCTCCACATCCTTCGTGACCACCGCCCTGCTCCCTATGACTGCTCCGTCTCCTACAGTTACTCCCTGCATTATCACGGCCTCATACCCTATCCAGACATCACTTCCTATAATTATATCGCCTTTGTTGTCCCAGGCCTCAGAAATATCCTGCACATCAAGTCCCCACTCTTCGAAAAAAATGGGGAACGGGTATGTAGACAGCGATCCCGCTGTGTGATTGGCGGAAGTGAACATGAATTTTGCCCCGCATGCTACGGAACAGTATTTCCCTATGACGAGTCTCTCCCTGTTTATCGGATAATGATAAAGCACATTGTTTTTCTCGAATTCTTTCGGGTCGTTTACAAAATCGTTGTACATGCTGTAATCCCCCGCTTCTATGCAGGGATCACTTATCACGTTTTTCAGGTATACTGTCTGTCTGTCGGCTTTCCGCGGATATATGATATTCGGATCCATAACTCACCTCTTGCAAAATACTTATAATGATCAGCCTCAATGTTTATGATTATACTACATTTTGCCGCCTTAGCAGTATAAAAAAATATATGCCCTCACTCATTTGCGAATTTGCCGGGCATATATTTATCTTCTGTCCTTTCACAGATCTCTCAGAAGACCACCAGCTGATGGATGCTGTAATCCGCATAATTCAGATTCGAAAGATACTTTTTTGCTCCGTAAGTCGGGTCCAGCGCAATGAATTTGTTTATAGACACGTTGGATGTCGTAGTCCCTGCGACATATCCTATAAGCGCGACATAATGTCCGTTTCCGGTATTGTTATTTTTGATCCGCAGTATACAGGTCTTCCCGCTGTTCAGCTCTGCTATGGCTGCTTTATAGCAGGCAGAATTGCTTGCATACAATTTGCTGGTTCCCCCTGCTCTGTACCAGTAAGCATAATATGTACCCAGCCCGTAATCATTGATGATCCGGCTCTGTATCGAGAGATAACTGCCCTTCGAAAAACTGCCGTCCAAAACAGCACGGCAGTAAGCCATCGAATATATCCCGCACGGGCCCGATATCTGCTGGCTTCCTATCGCACTTATAACACCTGAATTGTATGAAAGCTGTCTGCCGCCGGAAACAGCAGCAACTGCATTGCTTATCTGAAATTTTTTGCTCACCACATATTTGGCTTCGCCTTTGCTGTCTTTCACATATATCTTATAATAATATGTACCTGCAGGAAGGCTTCCGAACTTTACTTTTGTATTTACCGCAGATATGTTATATGCTGTACTGCCCGGATCGACGGTGACATTATAGCCGCTTTTCCAGCTGCCGGAAATAGTTTTTATGCCTATACGCGCCTTTACGATCTTGAATTTCGATCCTACGGAACCTGCCATCTCGAAACCCACGCCCTGAGTAAGCGTACCGGGCTCTGTTACGCCGGAAACTGTAAACTGAGATACAGTAAATTTTTTGCTCAGTACTGTTTTTTTCTTTCCCTTGACATCTTTTACATAGATTTTATAATAATACGTCCCGGCAGGAAGTTTGCCGAAAACAATTTTTGAATCCAGATGACGTATATTGTACTTTTTGCTTTTCGGGTTTACTGTGGCATACACGCCGCTCTTCCAGCTGCCGCCGGAAGTACATATGCCTGCCCTGAGATAATTCATTTTATAAACAGAACGAACCGTACCTTTGACACTGAAACTCTGTCCTGTATACAAAGCTGAAGGCTTTGTGACACCTGAAATGCTGAACGAACTGGCTGCAGATGCATTTGCTGTCACAGGCTGCAGGCACAGCACCGCTATAAGGACAGCCGCAAAAAATATGACCCCCGTCTTTCTGATTTTACCCGACAATATCATCGTCTCCTTCCCCTCTGCCAGACATTCTTCTGCCTTTTTCCAGTATAATACAGTGACTTTCAAGTCATTGTGATAATTATGTGAAAAAAGCAACACAATTTCTTCATTAAAGTGATCAAATGCATTCCTGAGAAACAATACTGACGGTTATTCCTGCAATGAAAACACGGCCACCGTTCCTGCCGGCGCCGTGTTTTTTTGATGGCTGAATCGCCCTGTCCTGACTTTCTTTCAGACGTTCTTCCTTATCTTTCTTATGATCATTACCCCCAATATGCACTCTGCTGCCACCGTTACGACATAAAGTGCCAGCAGGGACATCACAAGTGCGAAAGGCCAGCCTTCCGGCCGGGCATCTCCGTTGGCAAGGCCTGTCAGTACCGCAGCGCCCTGACATCCTGCAAGCGCTCCGATCATTATGACAAGGTTCCAGACAGCGCACCGTTTGCAGTTCCCGGATCTTACAGCCGCGATCAGCAGCATTACCGCTCCGGCCAGTACCAGCCAGAAGAGTTCCGCCGGTATCAGATAATCCATCATGAATCTCCCGCGGGCCATACTGCCGATGGCAGATGTAAGCAAAGTGAAAATGATCGGTATCCACACTATGACAGTACCGACATAAGCGATCATTTTAATGATCCCTGTGCTGTTTTTTTTCACGCTGCCACCTCCGTTGCTGCGGCATTGTGCTTCATTCCGCCTTTATGGCCCTCATCGGACACGATCGTATGCATTTGCCGCATTTTATACATTTCCCATGATCGACCTCGGGAGCAGAAAATCCGTTCTGCTTCAATGCGTCCACAGGACAGACCCTTACAGAAGGGCATCTGTGGTTCTCCGGGCATCTGGCCTTGCTGACCACTATTTTTCTGCCCTCCATATCGATCTCTTTACTTCTTCCGAATAACATATCGCTGTCTCCTTGTCTGCCTGACGCATAACGCGCTTTTATTCAAGCAGCGGGCTGCATCCATGTCGTAACCCGCTCTATGGAATATATTTACCCGTAAAGTCAGCATCCAATCTGTCATTCTGAAGATCTGCAGCAAAAATACCGTGCATCCTACTTGTCTTCCAGAAGCTTCTCCACATCGCTCATCCTGCCGTTGACGAGATCCTCCGGTATGGAGACCTGGCCGCACTCAGGGCAGCGCTTCACCTTATGACGAAAAGAACGGTTCAGATAGCTGAACTGGACTTCCCTGTCTTCCATTTCCACCTTGCATCTGTCACAGATCAGCGTCTGTTTTTTTCCCATTCCATACCGCCTCCAAAACGATCTTCATCCTGTGTGAATAAACATTGACTATCTCATATGCCTGTCCGGCCATCCGGTATTCCGCCCAGCAGGTTATGCTCCCCAGTTCCCTGTAGCTTTTATATGTGCCGCGCTCCGGATCGAAAGTACGGCGTCCTGCCTTTTCCCCGTATTCTATCACCTTACACAGATCTTCCTCGAGTATTTTCAGCCTGTTCATTTTCCTGCGGATATCTGTGTTTATCCTAAGTTCATATCTGCATTTATCCGGTTTGACGCTCATTTCCTCATTCCATATTTCCTTCAGCAATGCTTCCTTCAGCGCTGTTCTGTTCCTGCGGCGCTGAGAAAGATCCGGCAGTTTTATGCTGTCATGATCCTTCCCGTAAACCAGGTCGAGTATATGAACAGCAGGTTTTTCTTCGCTTATGAAAACGTCCCGGCAGTTTATGCAGTATGTGATATACGGATTCGCGCTGAGGCTGCTCCTGCTTTGCGCCACATGACCAGCGAATGCCGGTTCCGCCAAAGAGCCCTGTCCACCGTAACCGCAGCATCCGTGCCTGTCGCCTCCGGGCAGTTCTTCGAAATCCGTGCCTGCTTTCCGCACGATGCTCCTTACCGCATGCTGCAGAGTTTCATTATTTCTTGCAGAGCATGGATCGAATATCGAGTATGTACGTCCGTCTCCGGATCCATACAGCGGTATGTCCCACAGTTCCATCATTTCATATAGGGAAACGATCCTGATCTCCGGGAGATATTCAGTCAGGTGCTTCATGCATGAAGGACATGCCGCGATCAGCACAGGTTCTCCCATCTTTTCCCAGTCACTTCTTATATTATCCAGCTCTTCATTGTGCATTTTCTCGTTTCCTGCCCAGTCTGCGGGTATGCCGCAGCAGCGGAGCATGAGCCCGGTATCCGGTCTTTCCGAGAGCAGCCATTGATAGATTTTTATCACATGCCCCGGATCTGCAGCTCCGAGCTGACAGCCAGGGAAAAATGCGTATCCGCATTTTTCCCGGCCTGGCGGAGTCCTTACGACAGCAGCATAAGATCCGTTGGAAAAATCCATGTCTTCCAGCCAGAACTGATGGTAACCGCCAGGCATCTTGTCCTGACGGTGAAGCATCCTGCGGGCCTCTTTCATCATTCCTCCTATATCTATATCAGAGACACAGACTTCAGCGCAGAGTCCGCATTGCGTGCAGGCATTCACCAGACGGCGTGCCGGTGTTTTATGTACCAAAGATATGGATGATGCCACAGTGGATACCGTATCATCTCTTATCCTTATCGGGCCCTTATTGTAAAAAGTCATAAGATCGCAGTATTTTTTACATGCATCACAACTGCAGCGGATGCATCTTGCTGCTTCCCGTGCAGCTTCCTCGTCAGTGAATATCCCGTCATCCGAAGCCTCTGCCGGATCCGAAACAGAGATCGCATCCTGATCCGCGACCACGATGTTCGAAGGTCTGCTTTCATGAGGATATTCAATTTTACGGGTCTTGAGAAAAACCTCTATGGCCCATGCCATATCCAGTCCGTCAGCCATTGCACGGATGATGTCCCTGCCTGTAAGACTGCCGCCGGCAAAAATCGCAGTATTCCCGCACAGGGAACAGTTACCTTCATCATTGTCAGCAGTTCCGAAATCCATACCGCCCTCTCCGGTGGCGATATAAACAGCGTCGAACCCGTTCCTCACCAGTTCTTCGATATCTGTTATCTCAGTATCCAGATGCAGCTCATACTTTTCGAACCTGAACTGTCTTCGTATATCCACGAGGAAAAGATCCTCAGGAAGCAGATCCCAAAGCTTTCCTCCCAGCCTGCCGGTCTTTTCATATATGGTCACGTCATATTTCTTTGAAGCAAGACGCAGAGCGCAGGCCAGTCCGCTTATTCCCGCTCCTATCACCGCTGCACGCCCAGTTTTTGAGGGGACATTGTAATCCGTAGGATCTTTTCTGACAGCTCTGGCCACGCATGTCTTTTCCAGCAGGTTGAGCTGCACAGACTGATCGATGTCCCTGCGGAGGCAGCTTTCAGCACAGTATTCAGGGCAAAGAGCCGCTGCTATGTCCGGAAAGCCCACTGCGTTCCTGAAAGTCCTGAATGCCGCATTATATCTGTTTTTACTCATTTTGAACTGAAAATCGAGAACGTCCATATGAAACGGACATGTATTGGAACAGAAAGGCCTTTCTGTTTCCCAGCAGCTTTCGAATTGTTCAAGGTATTTTTCCATGCCTCTGTCCTGACCTTCCTTATTACTCCGTACGCATAACATGCACATATAATTATATCAAATCTACGCAGATATTGTACAGACCACCGGGAATATGGCTCCAGTGGTCTGCACAAAATGTTTATGGATAGAAATCTGTTGTTCCGTATCGTCAATCCATAGGCTCTACAGGATTTTCCTTTATCTTCTGAAGTTCGTCATACATGTCCGAACCAAGAAAATATTTCTTCGGAGGTTCTATTTTTCCTCCGGCTGCCAGAGTCTCGATCCCGGCCTTGACTTTTTCGGGAGAAGCAGGCAGTTCGTAGATCCTTACGCCGCATGCGTTGTTTATTGCATTGAGGACAGCTACATGATCCGAAGACTGAAAAGCTTCCGATGCTCCGGACGATCCGAAAGGTCCGTTGCTGTCATGTCCGTCCAGATGTATAGCCTGCAGCTTGTCCGGTATGTCCTTTATATATGGAACACCGGCGGAATACATATTCGAATGCTTCTTCACATCCTCATAATTTTCTTTCAGAGCAAAGCCTATGGCATGTGACATGCCGCCGAAAGCCTGTCCGTTCACAGCCTGTATATTGCCTACCTTTCCTACCCAGTCCACACAGGTCATACCTATCACGGTAGTTTTGCCTGTAGCTGCCTCGACTTCGACCTCGGCAAGGAAAAGTGCATACGTATAAGCATATGTCGGACTTCCTGTTCCCGTATTGGGATCCAGGAATTTGTAATAATCCCACTCGTCCGCAGCGACCCAGTTGCCTTCGTATCTTGTTGGGATGTCCTCCTTTATCATTTCATCATACGTCCTGTAAGTCCCGTCTTCCTTTCTCATTGCATTGGCAAGATTTTCAGCTGCAAGTATGCTGGCCTTGCCGTTCGCGAAATGAGATCTGGAGCCGGCGGATTCTCCTGTGTTGGGACAGAATTTACTGTCATCCTGCACAAGTTTTATATCCTCTGGAGTAACATCCGGGAAATAAGGTTTGAGCGCTTCCAGCGTACATATCAGAGACCCCTGATCGCCGCCCTGGCCCTGGTCCTGCCATGTATCGTATTTGATGAATTTTCTGTCGCCTGCAAGCTCTATCGCTACGTTGGCTTCGTCCGCAGATCCCAGTCCGACATTATATCCGCCCCAGGCGATCCCTACGCCCCTTCTTACTTCCGGGGTATCGGCAGCCTTTGCTTCTGACACTGCCTTGTCGTAATAAGGCTTCATTTTATCCATCATTTCTTCCATAGGATACTGAAGGAACTCGGAACTGTTGATATTGGTCTGTCCGTCCCTTGCGATATTCTTATACCTGAATTCAAACGGATCCATGTCCATTTTTTCTGCCAGTATGTCCACAAGGGCTTCTCCGCAGGTGTAGGCCTGAGGTGCGCCGTACCCTCTGTACGCAGTGCCGAAAGCATGGTTTGTAACGCCGGCTCTTGAAAGTCCGGCTACGTTAGGCAGATAATACGGGAAGAACATGAATCTGACGATCTTGCTGAGTTTGTCGTCGCCGAATACAGGATCGAATCCCTGATCCAGGCCCGCATCGAATTCTCCTGCAGTCAGTCTGCCGTCTTTGTCGCATGCAAGCCGCCCGTTCATATAGCACGGCGAACGTTTGCCGCTCAGTGCCATGAACTGCTGATAATCCATGGAAAGTGCAACAGGCATGCCGGTCACTTTACATGCGATCCCTGCCATTGCATATGTCTGAGCAGCCATGGCCCATCCGAACGATCCGCCTGTCGGGTTCTCTATGACGCGTATCTGCTCTACCGGAAGTCCTACTGCTTCTGCGATATCGTCTCTGTCGAAATAAAGCGTCATGGTCTTGCAGTGTATGGTCAGGAGGCCGTCCTCATCATAATAAGCCTGGACAGTATCTCCTTCTATCGACATATGCGGTTCTCTGGAAGAATAAAAGCTGCCTTCCGCGGAACAGTATGCGTCGTCTATTATATCCGGTACATTCTCCGAATCGCCCTTGAGCACCGGCTGCCATGTATAGATATTGGGAAAACCGGGATAGATGCGCTGGGCATCCGGCATCGCAGCATCCAGATAATTCATATACTCGGGCAGCGGCTCGAATTCCACTTTGACCTTTTCCGCAGCAGCGTTCGCGTGATCCCTTGTATCTGCGGCTACCATTGCCACGCAGTTCCCGTAGCAGAATATCTCGTCGTCGTAAAGAAGCTTATGAACCTGGTCCGCTGCGATCGTACGCGGTGCCAGCGGGAACATGAGCATCCTGTTGGCTCCTTCTATGTCTTTTGCTGTTATCACTTTAACGACCCCGGGCATTTTTTCAGCTTCGCTGAAATCTATGTTCAGTATCCTGGCATGGCTGGCAACTCTGGGCATTACAAGAACGACTTTAAGTGTTTCGGGAGGCATCTTCATTTCGATATCATCCCCGAAGTCGCATACGCCGCAGGCCTTGGCCATAGCGTTAGGACGTATCAGCGGCTTGCCGTAAAAGTTCCCGATATCTTTCTTCCAGTCGTAAGTTATGTCTTCTAAAGTTTTCTCGCCGCGCATTACTGCAGCGGCTTCCATGACTGCATCCACGATCTGTCTGTATCCGGTGCATCTGCAAACGTTCCTGTGCTTCTGAAACCAGTCGCGGACCTCTTCCCTTGAGGGATCAGGATTTTCCTGCAGAAGTCCGTACGCAGATACGATGAAACCGGGTACGCAGAAGCCGCATTGCACGGCACCCAGACTCACCCATGCATACTGAAGAGGATGAGGATGCAGGACTGTCCCGATCCCTTCGATAGTCATCACAGAGCTGTACTCTTTCACGTTTTTCATTTTCCTGGTGCAGGAACGGATCACTTTTCCGTCCAGAATGACAGAACAGGCCCCGCATACTCCTGTGCCGCATCCGATTTTAGTGCCGGTGAGGCCCAGCCTGCGCAATACGCCTGCCAGTGTATCCTTTTCAGGATCGCAGATGAACATACGGTCAGCGCCGTTTATGTTCAGTGTCATTTTTTTCAGATTCATAAATTGCCTCCATTACTCACTTAAACAAACATTAAAATCAAAAAGACCCTTTACGTGCAGAAATCATGAAAAGGCCTTTATAAACAGTAAATTTAATAAAGCATCCAAAAAGCTCCTTTCCAAATACGGGAGGCCTGCCTGTTTCCGGACAGACCCACTGTTTTGCTTCCGTAGCATGTGTCATGCCCCAGGAACACAAAATCGGAGTGTATTAAATTGGCGGTTATTTTTTTATCCTTCCGTAACTTTAACTTTATTTATAGTAAGTATAATAAGCAAAAAATATGCCAAAGCAAAATCATTGAAATTTCAACAGTTTTATTTTTCTGTTTTGCTGCTGTGTATCAGTATTGAAACAGATATCATGCGGATCTCAGAAAAAATAATATTGAATTTTTTGAAATTTCAATGATAGCGAGACCTGTATCATATCTGGACACTGATATCATTCATTTTTCGCGATATGGGCCTTTTTCTCATAAATGAGAATCAGTCTTGCTGTTCTGCTGACGACTGATTCATGTTTTCAGGCATCATTATAGGGCTGTCGTATATATCTTCGATTTTTTTCTGATTGCGCAGAAGTATATCGCATATCATCGGATCAAAAGCGTTTCCGCGGTCTTTTTCTATTATTATTATGCTCTCTTCATGAGAATATGCTGCTTTATATACTCTTTTGGTTCTCAGAGCATCATATACATCCACTACAGCCATTATCCTTGCGGACAGAGGTATGTCTTCGCCGGCAAGTCCTTCAGGATATCCTGAGCCGTCCCATTTTTCATGATGATACTGGGCAATGATGATGCCCATATTCAGAAATCTGTTCTCAGGATGTTCGTTCTGCACTTTTCTCAATGTGTCCGCCCCTATGGAAGCATGCTTTTTCATAATGCCGAATTCTTCCTCTGTAAGCTTTCCCGGCTTAAGCAATATCCTGTCAGGTATGCCCACTTTCCCTATATCGTGAAGCTGACTGGCCCTGAAAATATTTTCTATATAAACGTCATCTATATATTCCGCATAGTCGGGAGTCCGGCTCAGTTCATATGCAATGAACCTGCACAGCAGTCCCGTTCGTTCTATATGTCTGTCCGCATGATTTTCACGGGACTCGGATAGCTGCACCAAAGCGGAGATCATGACTTCCTGACCTTCGTTTATCTTCTTCTGCTGATCGATATTTTTTTTGAATTCTCTGTAGCTCTCCTGGGAAAAATATCCGATTATGAATGATACCAATGAATAAAGTATCACTCTGACTGCGCAGTTGACCGGGCCCTGCATCAGATCCGGGCCGGGCAGTACTTCGATCGGGACTATAAGTCCTATCATAAGACCGCTGACAGCGGCATGGATCACTCCGCGGATCTTTCCGTTGGTCACTGCAGCTATGGAAATGGGAATATAGATGAGGTTTGCAAAAGCAGTTATCGTGCCGCCCGCAGCATACACTGTTATTACAGTAAGACAGGAAAGAGCATACGCCAGGATCAGAAAACCTGTCCGCTTTTTACCTTTTGTGAAATCACCTGCCATCCACATAAAAACCCCCCCAATAGCTATCGGTTTTTATATCTGTTACGGCGGTCAGTCCGTTCTGCACCCGTCCCCGAGATCATGTCCCGAAGGGCTCTGGAATATTCTTAGATCGAATTCCGGCAGCACCGCCAGCATATGATCGAAAATATCGGACTGTATGGTTTCATATTCCTCCCATGCAGTAGTATCGGTAAAAGCATATATTTCAATAGGCAGACCATGCTCATCAGGATCGAGCTGGCGCACCATACGGGTCATGCTTTTTTTGATCTTCGGATGATTTTTTATATAAGTCTCCGCATATGCTCTGAATATGCCCAGGTTCGTCAGATGCCTCCCGTTCACGGCGCTTGATGCATCTATATTGTTGTCCGTGTTGTATGAACTGACATTCCTGGCCTTCTCGGCCACATGTTCGCCGATGATCTGGATCCTTTCATATCGTTCAAGCATCCCTTCATCGCAGAACCTTATACTGTTCATGTCGATGTGTATGGCCCTCTGTATCCTTCTGCCTCCTGCTTCCTGCATGTTTCTCCAGTTCTTGAAAGACTCCGACACCATAGCATAGGTCGGAACTGTCGTTATGGTATTGTCCCAGTTCTGTACTTTTACAGTATGCAGAGATATCTCCCTTACCGTCCCGTCCGCGCCGTGAGCCGGCATCTCGATCCAGTCTCCGATCCGCACCATATCGTTTTCCGTCAGCTGTATGCTGGCCACGAATCCGAGTATGGAATTCTGAAAGATCAGCAGAAGCACAGCAGTAGCCGCGCCTATGCTGCCCAAAAGGAACCATGGGGATCTGCCTGTGAGTTCACTGACTATCAGGACCAGGCCTATGGTATAGACGATGATCTTTGCCACCTGAAGATAACCCTTTATAGGTCTGGTATCCGAGATATCATAATTATTATATATATCATTGACCGCGTTCAGGAATCTGTCCAGAGCCAGAACCACACCGATCACGATCATGCAGAACGCTATCCGCTGTATCCAGTCCTGGCCGCCGGGGAAGGACGAAGAAAGTCCGTATATGACAAAAGAAGGAACGATCAGCACCAGACGTTCAAAAAATTTCTGTCTGAGCAGTGCATCGCCCCATCTGGTATTGCTTCTGGAGATTATGGCTTTCAGTATCCTGAGAAGTATTTTTTCTGCTATGAAATATGCCAGAAAGCTGACAATGACCGTAAAGATCACCATTACCGCCACGGAAATATTCATGGATGCTTTGTCACTCAGTCCCTGAACGATAAAAAATCTGTCTATCTGCTGAAACATGTTCTTTCAAACCCTTCCTGCATGCTTATGCGCTTTGCCTTCGGATCTCCCCTTGTATATTTCGTACATTATATCATGACGGTCATTTATATTCCATCTGGTTTTCATATCGGCGCCGCAGTTCTGCGGCATAGCTGCAATCCGAATATCCGCCCGGCTTTATTTGTGGCTTTTACGGTAGTTCAGGAAAGACCGGACATAATCTCCGAATCCTTTCGTATCAAGGACGCTTACCATCGCATACCACATAGAAAGAGTCATATGCCTGGGACGGCAGACCAGATAGACCGGTTCCCATCTTGCCGGCGCATATTTAGCTTTGGCGACGTAAAGCGGCTTGAATCCGTATATGAAATTCATATTTTCATATACATAATGCTCTGCCCCTTCAAAAATGGTCTTCCGTCCGTCGCTGTTCGCATTCGCAAGAGGTGCGATGCCAAAACTCATGTACCTCACTCCTTCTGCTTTCATCTGTCTGCATGCATCATGAAAGATCAGTTCCATGACTCCGTGAGTACATCCGGGGCGGCGTCTCATAACGTCCACCATATACCCCTGCTTTCTGCGGAAAGGAAGGAACACCATGAAACCCTGGATAGTACCGCCGGCATCTGCCGCATAAAAATAGCGTTTGTCGTAAGGATAATCAAAACCGATACCTCCGATAGCGAATTTGAGCGGACTGGTATGTTTCATCCGCATCCACGAATCTGTGATCTCGCCAAACTGTGTCTCGAGCGCTCTGTTCCTGCAAAAAAGCGGACAGTACTCCCTGACCGTCAATCCTTCATGCCGTGCCTGGTGGAACGAGGCCCTTACCTTTGCTGCCCGGCCGCCGCTCATATCATATGTATCCAGATCGAAGACAGCTTCTTCGCCGCCCTTGTAATATCCGAAGCCTGATTTCCTGTAGACAGGAAGATTTTCCGCTATCGTAAAAAGAAAAATCAGGCGATAATGCTTTCTGCGTGCGAATGTCTTCAGTTCATTCAGAAAATCAGGAAGATCATCCTGTGCACAGACGGGATCGCCGCAGATCACCATATTTCTGCGAAAAAGCGTATATGCCGCCACGCCTTCAACAGAGTCTGCAAAATACCACGTCTTATCGCTTTCCAATGCGAGATAGGATATCGAATTCACTGCGTACCTGCGTAAAAATGCGAGCACACGGTCCCTGTCATTCTGCTGTTCATTTATATTTTCCCGATCGGTTTCCGATGTCATTTTCTGATTCGTCTCTCTGGCCGTATTCTGACCGGCTTCCTTAATAATTTACGCTTCTTTAAATATAACGCAAAATCCGTAGAATTGGTATACAAAAACAAAAAAACGCGGGAACAAAAGACATATCCTGGATATCACACTCCCGCGCCATATGAAAAAAGTGCTATGACTATTTGAATATTTCCATACAGCCCATCACCACGATCATGATGAAAAGCGCCGGCTGGAGTACCTTTTCCAGTTTATGCTTATCTATCCGTTTCATAAAGAAAGGGCCGGCAAAAGCACCGCATACCGTTCCTGCTGTCAGCAGCCCTGTAAGTTCCCAGTCGATGCTTCCCACGCCCAGATGCGTAAGGAATCCCGTGACTGCGATACCGAAAAGCACCAGTACGGAAGTTCCTACAGTTTCCAGCACCCGGCAGCCGAGGATCATAAGGCCTGCAATTATCGGACCGCCGCCGCTCAGCCCTACGAGGCCTGACATGACTCCTCCGAGCAGGCCGAAACATACTGCCTTTACAGTACCTGATCCTTTGTTTTCCGTACCGGTCTTCCGCTGATCGTTATCTCTCCGTTTTTTTCTGATATATGAGACCAGCATCTGCACGGCAAGCAGCAGCAGGATCAGACCTGTGATCCTGTTATACATATCCTGCGGCAGGAATCCAGAGCACAGCGAACCTGCAGCAGAGCCGGCCATGCCGCCTGCAAGCATAACAAGACCGAAACGCCAGTTCACATTTCCCGCCTTCCAGTGGCTTAACGTTCCAACAGCAGTCGTAGGGATCGTAGTCGCCAGAGAAGTCGATGCGGCAATGGCCGGCGGGATGTTGAAAAGAGCAGTCAGTATACCTACATAGACGGCCCCGCCTCCGCCTCCGAAAGAAATTATAAGCAGCCCCACAAAAAAACCGACAAGAGGCAAAGCAATATAATGAGCCATCTCACGATTCCTTCCTGACAGTCAAAGTCGACAGGAGGCGTGAAACAAGCAGTCTGTAGCTTTCATCAGGATCTGCTTCAGCGCTCTGAAAAAAGCCTGCCTCTTCGAGCGAAATGAATCCGTGAAGTGCACTCCGGAATCCGCGGACAAAATGGATCGTTTCCGCTTTGCTGTAATGATACGGTTCCATCACCTGATACAGTATACGGACGACAGCATGACCGGCTTCCTTGACGCTGCTGTCGCTGTAATCGGGAAATCTCAGGATAGCCTTGTAAAGCTCCGGGGTCTCTTTCGCAAATTTTCGATATGCCAAAGCTACCGCCGTAAGCGCATCGCTTTTCCAGCGGCCCACAGCTGCGCTGCGTACAGCGTCCTCCAGCCTTCTGATCGCAACCTTTGCAATACCGGCAGAAAGCTCCTGCACTCCGCTCAGATGATTGTAAAGCGAAGGTGACTTCACTCCGAGTTTTTCCGCGACTCCGAGCAGCGAAACGTTTTCGAGACCTTTCTCTTCTGCCAGTTCTGCCGCGGCATCCAGTATAATCTGTGTATCCAGCCCTTTTTTCATACTCATTTTTTTCCTCCGTACAGCTTTTCCGCCAGACTTTCACATCACAGGTACTGTAAACAGATCCTGTGACTATGTTGATTAAGTATAGACTAATTATATTAGTTTGTCAAGGATGTGTCTTTCTGCTTTCATCGTTTTAAAAAACAAAACCGGCCCGCGCATTATGCGAGGGCCGGAAAATCCATATTTTTTCAGCCTTCAGGATCTCTGCCTGGCGGATACTCAGATCACTGTTTTTTTACTTCCAGCAGCTTGTTCCTGAGCTCGTCCTCCAGTTTCACAAGCTCAGTTTCTGCTTCCATGCGTTTTCTGTGTCCGTCTTCCTGTATCTGGATCACCTCGTCTATCGTCGTGATAAGAGTCTCATTTGTATGTTTCAGCGTTTCCATATCAACAATGCCGCGTTCGGATTCCTTTGCAGTGTCTATAGTGGCCATTTTCAGGCTGTCGGCATTCTTCCTCAGAAGTTCATTCGTGGTGTCCGAAACCCTGCGCTGTGCTTCCGCAGCTTCCTGTGAATGTGCGATGCCAAGTGCTATGATCATCTGGCTCTTCCACAGCGGGAGCGTATTGACCAGCGTGGACTGTATCTTTTCCGACATCTGTGTATCGTTTCCCTGTACCATCCTTATCTGAGGCGCCATCTGTATGGATATCGTCCTAGTCAGGTCGAGGTCATAAAGTTTCTTTTCGAACCTGTCGCACATTGCCGCAAGATCATTTGCGGCCTGTGCGTCCTCAGGAAGTCCGCTTTCCCTGGCCTTCTCCTGCAGACGCGGAAGATCTTCTTCCACAGCAGTCCGGAGTTTCTGCTTTCCGGCTACTATATACATGGACAGCTCCTTGAAATAAGTCCTGTTCAGATCGTAAAGCTTATCAAGCGTGGCCACGTCCTTTATCAGGGCCACCTGATGGCTTTCGAGAGCATCGGCTATTTTGTTCACATTGACCTCAGCCTTGGCGTATCTTGCCTTTAAAGATGTGACCTTGCCGGCACCTTTTTTGAAAAGTCCCTTCAGGCCCTTCGCGTCTTCCTGTCCGAATCCCTTAAGCTCTGTAACAAGAGATGTAAGCATGCTACCCACTTCTCCCAGTTCCTTTGTTCTTACACTGTTTAAAGTGTTCTCCGAAAAATCAGCCATCTTTTTCTGGGCGCCGGCGCCGTACTGCATCACGATGCTGGTGTCGCCGAGATCGATCTTTTCAGCGAAATCATCTATCATCTTCTGTTCTTCCGGGGTGAATCTGCCTGCTTCAAAATCTTCCTTCACTTTTATATCTGTCACCTCGTCCAGCCCTTTGACTTCATCCAGTCCGTCCAGCACCAGTTCAGGCGTTGCCCTGTTATCCTCCATCAGATACCTCCTTGTCTGAAATCGCTGTCTGCAAGGCCATCCTTTGCAAACATGGTTTTTAATACTGATATATCGGTAGACACATCCATTACTGTATCTTCATAAAGCTCGCCCAAAAGTTTCATGAATGCGGCTTCTATGGTATCCAGTGTCTGTTCTATTTCCTTTTTTGCCGCTGCTATCTCACTGCTCTGTACAGGTCTTTTCTCGAAATCCGTATATACCTCCACCAGTTTCACCGTTGTGGGAAGGTAATAATCCATGAATTTTTTTATATCGGGAAGCAGCGACGGTTTTTCCTCCACTCTCGCGAATATCTGTTTGACAAGGCTTTCAAGCTCATCCAGCTTACGGCTGATCTCTTCCCCGGGCAGTGCTGTATTGGCATTTCTTATACTTTTCACGCTTTCCCGGCCCTTTTCCAGGACCATTCTCAGCTTTCTGTCCTGTTCGTTTTCCCTGGACATCCTTTCAGACTGCTCTGCATCCTCTTTCCGTCTTCGTTCAAAATTGTCTTTTGCCTCAAGATATTTTCCGTACATCGCATTGTTCCCGATAAAGCATTGTCCTGCATCATCGATATGCCCTTCGGAGAACATCCTTAGATCTATCATTTTTTCCAGGTCATTTTTGACATATTTATCGGTATTGCGCGTCTGCGCCGCCAGATCCTTTATTTCATAGAATTCGCATCCGTTCATGACATGCAGATATTCTCTGAACCTTTTAAGTCTCTTTCTGATATTCACGCCTTTCACAGTGACGCCCGCGCATGCTGCAGCCAGACAGCCGTATATTATGGAAGGCACCATGGAGCCGAGGAGCATGAATGCAGCGAGCCCCGCGCTTACTGCCGAAGCAATGGCAAACAGAGGTATGCCTATGCAGCCGCATACTATCATCACCATTCCGCTGTATGTGCCCGCAGGCTTTCCGCTGACAGGTATTTTCCCCCGGGAAGACGCAGCCGACCCTGAAAGGTCGCTGAAACAGGTATCTTTGGATTTCAGTCTGCCGGAAAAACCGGCTCCTTTAGATCTCTCACTCGACAGCTTTATCTCATCGGAGCCGAAAACAGCATCCCTGACCGCAGTATTGATGTCCCTGCTGAGCCTGCCGAAATCCATTGTGTCAACAGCCTCGTTTATTATATTGTTTATCCTGTCTCCAAAACCCGAAGTGTTCATTTTTATCTCCTGTCATCCCTGAAACCGGGATCATATCCGTGATAATGACATTATACACTGCAACCGATTTCTTTTCCACCTAAAACATATGCCCCCGCATGAGCCGGAGGCATATGTTCAGAATTCATTTTCATGTTCTGCGAAAAAATCGTAATATGCACGGACATCGGCAAGCTCCGTCCACTTTTTAACCCTCACGGGATCCTCATCCATATCATAGATTCTGGCTCCTTTCATGGAAAGAAAGAAAGGCGAATGTGTGGCTATAATGAACTGGCATCCGAAGAAACGAGCCGAGTCCTCAAGGAATTTCACAAGTTCCTTCTGCCTTGAAGGAGACAGGCTGTTTTCCGATTCATCCAGAAGATACAAGGCGTTTTCCTTTATCTGATTCACGAAAAAAATAAATGCACTTTCGCCGTTGGAATGTTCCCTGATCAGTTCGTCACGCTTATCATCTATCCCTTCATTGATACTTCTCAGATCCAGCATGAAATTGAAAACGTCGTCACTGGTCATAACTCTGCTTCCCTCCGGAACCGGATCGGCCAGTTCAAATGAACACATATCTGTATAATCTTCGAAAAAATTCGTCCAGTTATACGGTGCATCCCGTCGGATCCCTGTTTTCTCAGCTATGACATTAAGTGCCGTGGTCTTTCCGCAGCCGTTGCTGCCGTAAAGGATCGTAACTGTTTCAAAATCGATTTCGGAAAGGCAGTTCTTCGATAAGACCCTGAATGGATAAAAGGTGTCATAGCATGTTCGTTTTTCTTCCATGATAAAACCAGTTTCTTCTTCTGTGCAGGGAAAACAAAAACGGGATATATAGATCATGGCCTGGATTCTTTTTCATTGCATAATTATCTGCAGCCGGAAGGGTCTATGCGGCGATGACAAGTGCGATGAAAAGAGTGCCGAGTATCACAGGAATTCCGGGCTCCGTCCGTCTGCACAGCTGTCATCCGATTTCATCTCCCGGAATGTCTCCGACATACGCGACACCAGATCCCATTGCCTTTTCATATAGTTTTCCAGCTGATCCGTATTTTCCCGGTAGCACGATAATACTTCGGCCGGATCTCCGAAATGCTCCGCGACGGCGCAGGCGGCAGAATGTCCGCTTTCCAGGCCCGGCGAAATTCCCTCGCCCATGGGATTCAGAAATCCGGCGGTCTCTCCTGCAAACAGTATGCGCCTTCTGCCATGATCGATCCCGCAGCCGGGAGATATGCGCGGCATCAGCCATTTTTCAGCCTTTGTCTGTCTGTCTATACGCAGGCCGTGACGATCCTTCATATAATCGATAAAACGTTTATAAAAATATTCTATCCTGCTCGTGTCTCTTACCGATACTCCCAGTACCATAAGATCATCTTTGACATTGAACCAGGCATCATACTCTGATAATTCCGGCTGAAAATAAGCATAGAAATAATGATGATCCAGATCTGTCTTCCCTTCGTTGAAAGTCTGGAAGGTTGTTATGTATCCGGGGCTGATCCCGGTGAGTCTTCTTTTTAAAGTGCCGGTCACACCCTCGCAGTCGACCACATACTTTGCTTTTTCTGTATATGTATCCTTATCCCTGAAGGTCACTTCAGCGATCTCACCGGTTTCCCTGCATGAGACCGCAGCAGTGTGATCCCTTATTTCCGCTCCATGTTCTGCTGCTTTCTCCGCAAGCCAGCTGTCCAGCGAACTCCTCCATATATTGAGTCCCTCCTGCCGGAAGCGGGATTCATTTCCCTTATCGTCAGTGAATATCATCCCTTTGTTTTCAGGCGGCAGACAGGTAGTAATATCCGGGACCGATTCTCCGAAATATGATTCGATCAGTTCCATCGATTTCCTGATCAGAATGCCGGAACAGGATTTATACCTGGGCATTTTGTGCCTTTCGGCTACAAGAACTCTGTATCCTTTTTCAGACAGAGTCCTTGCGGCACTGCAGCCGGCAGGTCCGGCGCCGACAACTATAACATCGTACATGAGTTCAGTTCCTCCAGAGCCTTGCAGGCGTCCATCTGCTCCAGACTTTTTTCCCGCCGGCGATCCTGTAATAACGCATCCTGAATTTATAAGTTCTGCCCCTCAGCTTATTTATGCTTGTATAAGTATTGATGCTGTTCTTTCCTGTCCATTTCACTTTCATTGTTTTGCCGGCAGTATCATTGTTGGCTATCTGATATCCGGCCGCGCCCCTGACCGGTTTCCAGATGATGCTTACTGCTGTGCCGTTATGTCCGGAAACCTTGAATATTACCGGAAGTTTTCTGAATACCGCTTTATAAGTAGCATCAGCCTTTACTTTTTTGATTTTCAGGGTCGTACCGGTGCCCGCCTTTCTGCCGTTCTTTGTCCATTCTGCCAGATAAAAGCCTTTTCTTGCCTTGGCTTTCAGAGTTGCGCCGTCACCGTATTTCACTGTTCCGGAACCCGTGACCCTGCCCTTTTTCTTCGATGACGACACTCCTTTTATATTATACGTCTTTTTGACGAAGGCTGCAGCCACGATCACATTCCTGTCCGGCATGACAAACGTGTTTCCTGTTACAGTACTTCCGTCGGCAGTTATGCTCTTCAGCCTGTATCCGGTCCCGGGCACTGCGTCCACTGTGATGACAGTGCCGACCTTTGCGGAATCCGGAGATACCTGCACCTGCCCGCCGGCAGACCGAAGGACAGTGACCGACCTTTCCGGAGCCGTATTCTCCACAGTCAGCTCCAGAGAGGGATCGTTTCCTCCGTTGTAATCGAATGTTACAGTGTGCGCGCCTTCAGAAAGGCCGTCAAGAAAAATCTTTTTCAAAGTAACTGTGTTCCCTGAAACTGTATAGTCCGTGTCTCTTTCAAGCGTATCGGTGCCGGTCTTCACCGCATCAAGGGTAAAAGTCCCGTCCGATTTGGTGATATCTATGTCAGCAGGTTCATACTTGTCGAAAACAGCTGACGCCGGAGCAACGGAAGCATCCACCGGATCTGTTACCGTGACTGCGGCGGTATATGGCGTACCTGTGGCATAGTCGGTCCGATAATCGCCATTCCAGTCCTCGCCGTATATCTTCAGTCCATATGAACCTGCCGGAAGACCGGAAGGTATGGTCAGCTCTGAGCTCTCGGATGATGTGTCATCATCTACAGAGCCGTAGTAAAGAATATCTCCGCTGCTGTCTGTCAGTGCTGCAGTCAGATCCGTATAATCTGACGACAGTTCCGACAGCTTTTTATGTGTCACTGTAATTTCGTCTGCGGAATATCCGGTAAGAAGCCTTACAGTATTTCCGCTGGTACCCGTCCCGGAGATACTGGTACCTTCGGACATATCCCCGCTGTCTGCCAGCGTCAGTTTCCATGCACCGGACGTATTGCCTGCTGTCTGAGCGAAATCGGATTTGCCTCCCGATGCGGCAGACGAAAAGACAACGGATGAGAGATCGACATTCAACGCAGGAGCAGCACCGGTGCTGCTCAAAGTGACCTGTCCCGAACCTGTGCTTCCGTCAAACACTACCATGCTGGCAAGATTATAATTATATATGTCAAAGGAACGCATCCACCACCAGAAATCAGTCCCGTATTTTTTTCTCGTATTATCGTTTGAATAGCCATAAGCCGGATAGCTGGCTTCCGTGCTGTCAAGTGCAAAGACTTTCTCTCCGCTGCTTTTAAGCGGTCCGTACCCAAAGCTGCTTCGCGGCAGGCTGCCCGCACCGGATGCTTCCGGTTTGACAGAATCGAAAACAGCATCCTGTTCCCCCGAAGTGAATCCGTTGAGGAACTGTCCTGCCTCCGTTCCGTTCATCCATTCTTCCAGATCGCTTCCGGCCCAGATATTCGAAGAGTTGTCTGCTCTGAATTTGATCTCCTTGAGTGTATAATTGCTGTCAAGAAGCATGGTACTGCTGCCAAAGCTGGTTTCATTTTTATTCAGTACGCGGAACTTTACCGGATCACTGTTATATGTCCCGAAATAAACATAGTCTCCTGTCCACGCCGCAGCTGTATCGCTGGTGCTGGTGGGATTCCCGATGCCTCCTACATCTGAACATACTTTATCTGCTGTCGTGCCGGCATATGCAGTTTCCGTGCTTTCGGGCAGCACCGGCATAAATGCGGCCACTATAAATATCGACAGCATTATTCCTGCTGCCTTGCCTGCAAGTTTATTTCTACCTCTCCTCATCGTTCAGTCCTTTCTTCTGTCTTATGCTCTTATATTTTGTCGCAACGAATCTATTATACATTAATAAATAAACAGATAGACGATTTATTTTTAAAATCGGTATTTTTCCCTGCATAATACTGCTTCCTGGCATTATCAGCCGTATTCTCCTTGCATCTTTCCTCCGGTTATTGTAACATCGTATTAACGCAAAAAGGCAAGGAGCAGAAAATGAAAAAAACATTCGTAACGAAAGATCAGATAGAAAAAATATCGGAAACCTATCCGACGCCGTTCCACATCTACGACGAGGAGGGCATCCGTGAAAACGCACAGGCAGTAAAGGATGCCTTCGCATGGAACAGCGGCTTCCGGGAATATTTCGCAGTCAAGGCTGAACCGAACCCGTTCATCATGACGATACTGCATCGATACGGCTGCGGAGCGGACTGTTCGTCTGAGGCTGAACTGCTGCTTGCTGAGATATGCGGCATGAGCGGAGACGACATTATGTTCTCGTCCAACGATACGCCGGCAAACGAATTCGTAAGAGCCAAGGAAATGGGAGCGATCATCAATCTCGACGACTTTACGCATATAGATTATTTTGAAAAATATGCAGGTGCCTTTCCCAAAACCATGAGCCTGCGCTTCAACCCCGGCGGCGTCTATGAACTTGGCAACGGCATAATGGACAATCCCGGCGACGCAAAATTCGGCATGACGAAAGAGCAGATCATAGAAGGCTACAGACTGCTGCGTTCCAAAGGAGTCGAACGCTTCGGCATCCATGCGTTCCTTGTAAGCAACACCGTTACAAATGACTATTATCCGACACTTGCAAAAACACTCTTCGAACTCTGTGTGGAAATAAAAGAAAAGACCGGTGTCGCTATTGATTTCATCAATCTGTCAGGAGGTGTCGGCATCGCCTACAAACCGGATCAGACAGCCAACGATATCCGCATCATCGGGCAGGGAGTCGAAAAAGTCTTCAACGAGATCCTTGTGCCGGCAGGAATGGGAAATGTTTCGATATACGCTGAAATGGGCCGTTTCATGACCGGTCCTTACGGCTGTCTCGTGACAAAGGCCATCCATGAAAAACATACATATAAGGAATACATCGGCGTAGATGCCTGTGCTGCCGATCTCATGCGTCCTGCTATCTATAAAGCTTATCACCACATCACTGTTGCCGGTAAAGAAAAAGCTCCCTGCGATCACAAATACGATGTGGTCGGAGCGCTCTGCGAGAACAACGACAAATTCGCCATTGACCGCATGCTGCCGAAGATCGATACAGGTGACTATCTTATCATCCACGACACCGGAGCACACGGTTTTTCCATGGGCTATAATTATAACGGCCGGCTCCGTTCAGCCGAACTGCTGCTCCGCAGGGACGGATCTGTAAAGCTTATCCGCCGCGCAGAGACACTTTCCGATTATTTTGCCACCTTCGACTGCTTCGATAAATACAAAGATCTGGCAGACTGACCGCAGACCTTGCTTATGTTTCATTTCTGATTGTTCGTCACGCAGCGCTTACCGGATCCGGACAGCTTCAAAACAGACAGAAACAGAGCCAGTGCCGAACAAAAAGCACAGAACAGGTATGCTTCCGTATAACCTCCGCTGATATCTGCTATGATCCCGCCGATCAGCGCACCGCCTCCCATCCCTACATCAAGGGATACTAAATAAGCTGTAGTAGCCGAGCCGCTTCGTTCAGGTGAACAGCGCCGCACACAGGCGACCTGCATCTCAGGCTGCAGTATGCCGGAACCCGCACCTGTGAGCACTCCTCCCGTGCAAAGCAGCAGCATACTCGACGCAAACGGTATCGGCACGGCAGAGGCGATAAAGCAGAGCAGTGCCGGTATCACCACCACATTCATGCCGTAACGGTTAGAAAGGTGGCCGGAAAACAGTCTTACTGCCAGAACGGTCAGGGCATATACAGTGAAAAACATGCCTGCGCTGCCGAGGCCCTTTTCCCGGGTCAGGATCGCTACAAAAGAAACATTCATGTCCTGAGTAAAAACAGCAAGACAGCTGACAGCCGCCGGCCGTCAGTGCAAGACCCATTGCAGGGCCCAGGGCCATGGCTAATGTGTTGCTGAGGGAAAAATAACCGATGTCTTCAGAAAAACGTTCGGGCGGTATGGTGTCCGCAGCCTGTGCGTTGCCCATCGACGTAAAAAGCGACGCCGAGACGCCGTGTAGACCCGGATCGCCAGTATTCCGGCAGGCAGGAAAACAAGCGCGTGCAGGCCGGCGACCGCCATGATCAGCAGCGCAGCTAAAGACAGTACCGCAATACGGTTGCAGTGATCGCTGAGTTTTGCCACAAAAGGTTTTGAGATCAGGGATGCTATGGTAAATACTGTCAGGGGCAGTCCTGGATTTCATCAGCACCGCCAGAGGCGAGGCTATGGACTGATAAGAGATCGACAGCATGAAACAGCTGGCCATGAGCAAAACGAAATTAAGTGTCCATAACCTGTTTTCTGCCTGTATTTCCTCTGATTTTTTTCCGCCGCGGTCACACTTCATGATCTGCTGTAATCCTTCTTTATCTAAGCCTCAAAAACGACTTTTCCTTCTTTAAAAACGACTTTTCCTTCTTTGATCGTCTGTAATACCTGTATATCTTTGATCTCCATAGCCGGCACCTTTACAGGATCCCTGTCCAGTATCACCAGATCAGCCAGTTTTCCTCTGCTGATGCTGCCTTTTCGATCTTCTTCGAAATATGCATATGCTGAATTGACGGTAGCTGCTTTCAATGCATCATAAACTCCGCATCGCTGATCTCCGCCGAGCAGGACGCCGTTCCTGGTGATACGATTCACTGCCGTCCAGACAGAATGCAGCATATCCGGTCTTGTTACCGGAGTGTCCTGATGGAAATTCACCGCCAGATCCCTGTCGAACGCCCACCTGCACGGGCTGATTTTAGAACCTCTTTCCGGACCCAGATTTTTATAATGGACGTCGCCCCAGTAATTTACATGCCCTACGAAAACAGAAGGTATCATATGAAGTTTCACCATTTCGTCCAGCTGATCTGCCCGCGCCGTCTGGCAGTGTATCATCACAGGTCTGAGATCATCCTCAGCGGAACGGTCACTTGCCGACAGAGCCTTTTCATAAGCATTCAGGAACTGGTCTCCCGCAGCATCGCCGTTGCAGTGTGCGAGGATCTGCCGTCCGTCTTCCAGAGCAGCCTTCATGAATCCTTCTACCTTTTCATCGGGATACCATGAATATGCACAGTAACCGTCTGAATTCTCGTACGGCTTTGTCAGCCAGGCAGATTTTCCCTGAGGCGAACCGTCGAGAACCACCTTGTAACCGCCTAATTTATAACGATTCACATACTTTCCGTCGCAATCTTTATTGTCCCTGAATATCTCACGTGCTCCCTGGTCGAGAAGCGGATAGGATATCACATCGATATTCAGCAGGCCTTCATCTGCAAAAGTCCGCACCATTTTAACGGTCTGCTCTGTGGCGGCGCCATCCTGAACTGTCGTTATGCCGTTGCTCAGATACATATCCTGGGCCATTTGCATGGATTTTTTCAGATCTAATCTGACCTTTGGCATAAATACCGCCTGAACTGCTTTCATACCGTTTTCTTCCAGATATCCGCTGGGTTCCCGGCTTTCCTCTTTCCTTCCTATAACGCCTCCTTCAGGATCGAGCGTGTCTTCGGTTATATCTGCCATCTTAAGCGTCGCGTCATTGACACATCCGATATGTAAAGAAGCATGCAGGACATATATCGGAATAACCGCTGATACCTGGTTCAGATACTTTTTCACAGGATGCTCTTCTCCCGGAAGAAAATTATGATCATAGTTGTATCCCAGCAGAACATCACCGTCTCCCATATGGTTCTTTTCCATATGAGAACGCAGTGCTTCGATTATCTGTGCATGATCTTCACACCGGTTCAGGTCCACAGCCGTACTCAGCTGCGCCACCGCAGGTATATGACCGTGTCCGTCGATAAATGCCGGCATCATGGTCTTTCCTTTCAGATCCACATATACCGCCGAGTCATCAGCCATTTTCTTCGCACCTTCCATTGATCCGGCAAATACTATTTTCCCGTTATTTTCCAGCACAGCTTCTGCCGTGTGATTTTCCGCTTCCATAGTCCTTATCGTTCCGTTAAAGTAAATTTGCATCAAAATATCCTCCATTTCTTTTCTCGATGAGTTTCTTTCGCATTCAGTTGTTTTAACGGCTGCTATATCGTTCCTGTGTAATAATAGTCTTTTCCGGATAAAACATCAAATCGTTCTGTAGCAGACATACTGATCGGCAGAAGTGGTTCAGGGCTTTATGAAGTTCCTGTACTCGTCATCATTGTTTATGCAGGATTTGATATATTCTATGAATTTCTGCGAAGTGGCTGAAAGCGACCGGTTCCTGTTGTATATCAGGCTGTACGGATAATCTATGTTAAGTGCCGAGCAGTTCAGTACTTTCAGCTGTTTATGCTGAAGTTCCGATTTGATCGTTATGTAAGGGATCAGCGCTATGCCGAAATCAAAAATGACCGCACGCTTTATAGCAGCGATGTCCCCCAGATACATATTGATCTTCTCAGGTATGCTGAGATCTGTGATAAACTTTTTATAATACGTATACAGCTGAGAATCTGTCTTATGGATAATGAAGTTGATTTTTTTCAGATCGTTCACAGTCAGATCCTCCTTATCGCATAAAGGATTCGAAGGCGACGCCACAAGAACAAGCTTGTCGCAGAAAAGCACTTCGACGTTCATGTCGCTGGCATATGACAGATTCCCTCCGCTGATAGCTATATCCACTTCTTTTCTGTTGACAAGATTGCATATCTCCATAGTATTCTCTATGCTGAGATTGAATTTCGTATTTGGATACAGCTTCTCGAATCCGCCCATTATTTCAGGGAAGATATAAATGCCGGGAGTATTGCTGCCGCCGAGGTTCAATATGCCGCCTATATGTCTGCCGGCTCCGGCGATTGCCATGTCGAGTTCGTCTTCCAGCTCAAATATGCGGCTGCTGTATTCTCTGAGCATGATTCCGTTTTCACTCAGGCAGATCTTATTGCCGACTTTGTTGAACAGTTTCATGCCTATCTGGTCTTCCAGCCTTTTTATCTGTATCGATAAAGCCGGCTGACTTATATGCAGCATTTCAGATGCTTTTTTATAGCTCTCATATTTGGCTATAGTATTAAAAATTCTTAAATAATGCAGATCCATTTCTGCGCCTCCTGTCAGTAAATATCCAATCTTTTCAACGATTTGCAGTCCTTCATAATCGTCATTTATCTGTCGTATAAATAACATATATTTGATTATTCGGCATAAAGTTAGTAGCATGATATTGAAAAAAAACAAGCAAAGGAGATATAATGTCATGTTCAATTTATTCGTACCTCTTCAGGTGCTGTTAATAGGAATCGTCGTTTCCTACGGCATAGCCTCGCTGATAAAAGGTCTGAAATTCTGTGTGCAGCATTTTAGCAAGGCTGATTAGAAATTATATCATATCCAGCACCGATTATATCACACTGCAAAAATTAAAAAAGAGGTTGTTTATATGAATTTTTTAAATCTGTTTCAGGGCATCAGTACGATGTTCCATCAGGATACAAGCATTGCCGTATTGAGGATCGTGCTGATCTTATTCGGAGGTCTGCTCGTTTATCTTGGCAAGAAAGAAACGCTGGAACCGCTGATCATGATCCCCATGGGTTTCGGTATGATAGCGGTCAATGCCGGCATGCTCTTTCTGAGCGGCAGCCATATAGGCAATCTGATCATAGATCCGCTTATTTCTGCACCCGATGAACTCATGAAGTACATGCAGATCAATTTTCTGCAGCCTGTATACACGCTTACATTCAGCAACGGGCTGATCGCCTGTCTCGTATTCATGGGAGTCGGAATCATGTGTGACATCGGCTATGTGATCGCCAACCCTTTTATAAGCATAACTATTGCGCTTTTCGGCGAAATGGGAACAATACTCACTTATCCCATAGCAAAACTTATGGGACTGTCCAGCGGAGCTGCCGCTGCGACCGCAATCATCGGAGGGGCGGACGGACCTATGGTACTGTTTGCCTCGCTGAAACTCGCGCCGGAATATTTCGTCCCTATATCGATAGTAGCTTATCTGTATCTGAGTCTTACATACGGCGGCTATCCATATCTTATAAAGCTGCTTGTGCCCAAAAGCATCCGGGGCACTGCTGTCGTCAAAACGAAACCGCAGCATAACATCACATCAGGGCAAAAGCTTTTATTCGCAGTAGTGATCAATGCTGTCTTATGTCTGCTTTTCCCTGTAGGAGCTCCGCTCTTCCTGAGCTTTTTCCTGGGCATTGCTATCCGGGAATCCGGAATAGTCAAATATATAAAGCTGATACAAGATGTGTTCCTGTATGGTGCGACATTCTTCCTCGGACTTATCCTGGGAGTATTGTGCGACGCAAGCACCCTTATGAATCCCATCGTCCTGAAGCTGCTGGTGCTGGGCATGCTCGCCCTCCTGCTTTCAGGTATAGGCGGGCTTATCGGAGGATATGTAGTCTATCTGTTCAGGCATAAAAACTTCAATCCGGTCATAGGCATCGCAGGAGTATCATGCGTACCTTCCACAGCGAAAGTTGCCCAGAGGGAAGTCGCGAAGGTCAACAGAGCCGCGTTCATTCTGGATTATGCGCTGGGTGCCAATATATGCGGCGTAATAACCACATCTATTCTGACGGCTGTATATATAACAGTATTGAGTTAAGTATATAAATGTATGACAATTTTATGTGATCGATATCCGTGGCATGATCCTGTATCCGCAGGATCATGCCCTTATTTGCTTTAAAACTGTAAAGTATGCGGATTTCATATGTACTAAACAATTATTATATGGTACTATATAATAATTGTTTTTATTATTCTATATACTAATGTGAGGTGAATTCAATGGACCCTATTAATGTGGGCCTGCTGTCATTGCTGCCGCCAATCATAGCAATTGCACTGGCCCTTATCACAAAAGAAGTATATTCATCACTGCTGATCGGCGTCCTTGTCGGTACTTTTACCTACTCTTTCGGAAGCGGACACGGCATCATGTATGCTTTTACATCGACATTTGATCTTATGAGTACTAAAATCGGAGAAAATGCAAAGATGCTCCTGTTTCTGTCATTTCTCGGCATACTGGTAGTACTTGTTACCACAGCCGGCGGAGCCTACGCTTACGGAAAATGGGCTGCCACCAAAATAAAATCCAGACCGATGGCACAGCTCGCTACAGCACTGCTCGGCGTTATCATATTCGTAGATGATTATTTCAACTGTCTGACAGTCGGAACAGTAATGAAACCTGTAACAGACAAGTATAACGTGTCAAGAGCAAAACTTGCTTACCTTATAGATTCCACTGCTGCGCCCGTCTGCATAATAGCCCCTATCTCCAGCTGGGCGGCGGCAGTCGGTGCGACACTTGCAACTGCCAATGTTTTCGGCAGCGACATGATGGCATTTATAGCGACGATACCGTTCAACCTTTATGCTCTTCTTACTATTGCAATGGTATTCATAGTAAGTGCAACCAAGATAAGCTATGGTCCTATGAGGAGTATGGAAATAAAAGCTCTCAACGGAGATCTGGGTTCGGCTAAAAACCAGAGGGACGCTGACGAAAATACCGATGCAGACAAAAACGGCCATGTAAAGGATCTGCTCATCCCGATAATCGGGCTTATCGTTCTTTCAATACTGTCTATGCTTTATACCGGCGGTTTCTTTTCAGGCAAGGGTGTAAGCTTCGCGGCAGCATTCGGCGGCTGTGATTCTTCACTGGCGCTTACCCTCGGCGGTTTCGGTGCGATCATACTGACTTTTATACTTTATATGCCTCGCAAAGTCATATCATTCAAGGACTTTATGAACAGCATAATAGACGGAATAAAAATAATGGTGCCGGCAATAACGATACTTATACTTGCATGGACCTTGAGCGGAGTATGCAGAGATCTCCTCAATACCGGCGTATATGTCGGCGGAGTAGTAAGCTCCAGCCACTTCCCGCTTGTACTCATGCCTGTCATAATATTCGTAGTTGCTGCGTTCCTTTCATTTGCAACAGGAACTTCCTGGGGAACATTCGGTATCCTGATACCTATCGTCATAAATATCTGTGCTGCGGCAATGACAACTATGCCGGATCTGATCACGGTAACCCTTGCGGCAACACTGGGCGGAAGCGTATTCGGAGATCACTGCTCACCGATATCGGATACGACCATACTTTCATCCACAGGTGCCGACTGTCCGCATATAGATCATGTATCGACCCAGATTCCCTACGCTCTTACTGTTGCGGCTGCATGCGTCATAGGATATCTCGCATCTGCCGTTTCCAATTTCAATGTGTTCATAACACTTATTGCCGGATTCGGTTCTCTGTTCCTGATGCTTTTCATAATAAACCACATTTCAAAAAAGAAGTATCGCGGTGATGATTACCATGTGGCAAATGCATGAATATGATATATGAAGTCAATATGATTTATATTGCAAAGGCCCCGATATATCGGGGCCTTTGTGCATTTTCTGCAGCAGTATTCTGTCAGTCACTGCATATCTTACCTGTCATGCTGTCTGTCAGAACATCACCGCACATATCGCAGTGAATATGGACACAACGATAACAGGGAACACAACATTCATAAGGAATATGTATTTGTATGCAATCTTATGATTCAAGCCGAAATATGATAACATCAGGAAACATCCTGTTGCATGAGGCAATGCGTCAAACGTAATCGATGCCATAGCTATCAGTCTGTGCATGATAGCAAGATTGCATCCTGAATGTATAAAATAGTCGCCAAGATACTGCATGGTAAGCTGTGAACCTGCTGACGCAGATCCGCATATTCCTGCAATAGTGCCTGTCGAAATGACACCCTTCCAGTAAATGTTGATATTCATTCCCATAAGGCTCTTGACGATAGCCGCAAAAGCAGCCGTGCTGGATACGATAGTGCCAAAACCTATAACAGCACCCAGTGTAAGAGCAGGGCCTGCTGCCTCAACAGCACTGCGGCCCAGCCATTCCTTAAGTTGTCTGCCAAGATGTTCACCTTCAATATATTTGTAGCTCATGCATAGTGTTGCTACAACACCAAAACACATCGCAAGGATAGCAAGAAGAGTAGCATTGATTTCACTATTTACTATACTGCTTACTATAATGATGCCTATTACAACGATAAGAGGTATAAAACCGCCTGCAGCTCCGGGAAGATTGGCTCTTTGGTGAAAATCTTCATTTGCCTGCGGCACCCAGCCCTCTGCCAGGCCATTTTCGACCTTGCTCATTTCTTTTTTATAAATCAGCTCAGTTGCCGCAATACACATCACAGTTCCGATAACTGTCATGAATGTACCCATGACAGGTGCTGAAACCAGAGAAGTCCCAAGTGCGGTAGGAATGACATTCTGGATCTGAGGCGATCCGGGAGCAGCCAGGACAAATGATCCGCAGCCTGCTGCAGTTATGACTATGATCATCTTCCTGGGTATATTCAGTTCTTCGAACAAACTGAATGCGATAGGTGCGATCGCAAACATTATAACAAAGAAGCTTACGCCGCCATAGCACATCAGGAAACAGAATATCACCAGTACTGATAATATGTGCTTCTTGCCGAACCAGCCGACAAATTTACGTGCGATTATTTCACAGGCGCCTGTCATCTGCATCGCATTGGCAAACAACGTCGATGCAAAGAACAGAAGATAGTAACTTGTAAACGCAGTCGAAACACCGCCTAACCATGATTTGGACAATCCTGTCCATACGTTGACGCCGTTGAACAAAAGAACAACCATACCTGCGATCAACGATGTCGGCACTGCATGAAAACCTTTGTATGCTATGAATATGAGCAGTATGATGCCCACAAACAAGCCTATGATTCCTACTGTCATTTTTAACTCCTTTATTCATTAAAACATTAACGTCTTCTATTTCAGCCTGTAGCAGGTCGAATAGAAACAGGGGTCATTGTATATCACATGTTTCGCACCGATGATGCGCTTTACCGCAAGGCTCTTCAATCCTTTTACGACATGATAATATGTTGGGAACTGTTCCCATGTGGGTTCGTGAAATTCAACTTTTCCGTTGCAGTATACCGGTTCGGGTTTCATGATTTCATACGGGTAATCGTCCGGCTTGATCCATTTGGGAAGACAAGTCGGGTATGCGACCTCAGGATCTTTGAAGTTGTCTTCGATATCCTCGTCCTTATAACCTGTCCTAGGTATATATTTATAATGTACTTTTCCTTCGCTTCTTGCTTCATTAGCGATAAAAGTATCCTTGTCAGGTGCCTTTTTGCTGGTATCGATCTCCAGATCCATAAATTTGAAATCCCATTCCGAAGCTCCTGATCTGTAGTACTGTTCATCATGTTCGATAGGCTGGATGTCAGCATATATCTTGCTGTATCCCAGTTGTTCCCGTCCGCGTAGGATCGGATCGGCCTGGTCTTCGTACATCACCATGACCAGGTCTCCGTCAAGTTCGTCTTTTTCGCCTTTGAAATGTACAGGGCAGTTGACATTTATTAGATTATACGATTTTCCTGCTGCCCATCCGAGATGGTGGAAATCGCATACAGATACATTGATGAACGGATCGTTAAGTGTATAGCAATCAGGTATCATTGCCTCCAGTACCTTGCGCTCCGTTTCATATGTGACGCCTATGACTTCAACTGTGGCCGGCTGATAATATGTCAGCATCGAACCCTGGGGTTTACCGTCTCTCGGAGGCCTTGCCTGCGAAGCATCAGGACCGAAGAAGACCGGCATTCCGTAAACTTTAGTATTATCAAATTTTAATGACATAATAAATCCTTTCTCGGCAATCGATGATATATATAACAGTTGACTATTGTAAACTTATCTGAGCCTGTAACACGTAGTATAGTGACATGGATCACTGTAAAACACATGTTTCGCACCAATGACCCTCTTTACGGTCAGACTGCTGAGTCCCTTGCATACTCCCTGATATGTAGGCATCTGCTCCCATGTAGGTTCATAGAATTCGACCTTGCCGTCGCAGTAAACAGGTTTGGGATCGATGGTTTCATATGGATAGTCATCAGGTTTTACCCATTTCGGAAGTATAGTCGGGTAACATACATCAGGTTCCGTGAAGTTGGTTGCCGGATCACCGCCTTTTTCCATTGTCTTCGGGAAATACTTGAGATGCAGTTTTCCCTGACTCCTTGCTTCGTTTGCCATAAATGTTTTCTGGTCGGCTGCAGGCCTGCTGGTGTCGATCTCCATGTTCATGAATTTGAAATCCCATTCCGAAGCTCCCGATCTGTAGTACTGTTCATCATGTTCGATAGACTGGATATCAGCATATATCTTGCTGTATCCCATTGTCTCGCGTCCGCCGATAATAGGATCCGGATGATCTTCATACATAACCATTACCAGATCTCCGTCAAGATCATCTTTTTCGCCTTTGAAATGTACAGGGCAGTTGACATTTACGAGATTATACGATTTTCCTGCTGCCCATCCGAGATAATGGAAATCGCATACCAGCACACTTACAAACGGGTCATTAAGTGTATAACAATCCGGGATCATCGATTCAAGCACTTCCCGATCTGTTTCATAAGTTACACCTATGACTTCAACTTCAGCCGGCTGCAGATATGTGTTCAGATCTGCGGCCGGTTTTCCGTTCCGCGGTCCTCTTTTCGATATCGAACTCGGCCCGAAAAATACAGGCATTGAATACATTTGACCTTTTTCAAACTTAAATGACATTATATGACCTACCTTTCTGTATAATAGCGTTATTGGTTATGCGCAGATTACGCCTTTTCTCATTCTGATTATATTTCAGAAAATTCGATATACCATCCTCAATAACTGCAAAAATGCATATCTCTAGACACTTCATAAAAATTTGTCGAAGGTCAATTTATTGATTTTTGTTGATTGTCAGACAGATCCCAATAATTTGTTGTTCTGTGAACGGAGCATCGCCGCATGTAAAAATCAATACTATTTCTGGGGAAAAACAAACATCAAAATATCCGGCAAAACAAAAAACAGGCCCCTGTCAAAGCCTGCATGCAAATTATTCCTGCATTATCGGTCTGTAAAATATTCTACTTCTCCCATGGGGGTTTATTTTTAAGAAAGGCATTGAATATCCAGTTCGAAATTTCTCCCGTAAAAAGTCCCATTTCTTCCGCGGTTTTTTCATCCAGATCTGATAATTGCATTATGAACGTACCGGTGATCCCCCACGCCAAATACCAGCAGTACATTTCCGTCCCTTCCGGTTCTTTCACCCTGTAAGTCGACTTCATCCCGTTATACAGCTCTTTTTGAATCGTGCCGGCCATTTTATACAGTAATTCGATATCACCGTTATTAGGATCCAGAAGGGCTATAAATTCATCCGTATGTTTTTTCAGAATGCTAAATAACGCTATATGCTGCGGATGTTCTCCCGGTTTATAATTGATGGCATTGATCTGTGAAACCTTCTTTTTTATGTCGTCAAGAATATCAGACTCCATACGGTTCACTAAGTCATATATATCTTCATAATGATTATAAAATGTTGTTCTGTTTATATCCGCTCTGTCAGCAACTTCTTTAACGGTAATTTTCGTATAGTGCTTTTCGCTCATCAATTCAAGAAATGCTTCACGAATCATCCTGTCTATTCTTATAGCATTACGATTAGAATTGCAACTGTATTTCATGGCTTTATCTCCCTTGTATGCTTTTTCCTCCTGTTAACAAGTTAAGCGGCATTCTGTTAAAGATATGTTTCAGATAGACACAAATTGCTGACTTGATATGACTGATTTATCCTATATTTATTTTACACATTCTTATGATCCAAAGCAACGATAAAATAACAAATCTGTAACCCGCGGTCAGATTTTATCTCCTGAAGCAGGAAGATCAGAAAAAACGTCTCAAAAAAATATGTCGGCGGCAACAGCCGCAGACATATTTTTAAGTTTTTTTATCTGATTTTATTTGCCGCTTATCTTTAATGGGCCTGTCGTCAAGTGCCTGTCAATACATTTCTTCCCTTGATTTGAGCAGATAATAAAGTACATGGTTGACCGGTGTAGGAATACCATATTTTTTACCAAGGCTTAAAGCCGTACCGGCGAAATAATCGACTTCCGTCCTGCGTTTTTTCTCCACATCCTGCAGCGTCGACGATTTTCCGTCAGGCGCATACGTGCGCAGCTTGTTTTCATATTCCAGCGCATCATTTTCCGTCAGCGGAACCCCGCACGCTTCCGCCAGAGCTATGACCTCAAGCATAGCTTCATGCAGCAGGACCATGTTCGGCTCAAGTGTAAGCCTGCCGTATGTCGCACCTGTAACGGCGGAAACCTGATTGGCTCCCACGTTGATCATCCATTTTTTCCAGACAGCATGCAGTATGTCAGAAGAGAATTCTGCATCAAGGCCGGCGTCAGAAAGGAACTGTATAACTGCCTTCACGTCCGGCGAAAGTTCTTTGCTGCCGGCATCCCCAATCCGAATGACGCCGTAGCTGTCATTTGTTACGCCGTTTCCGTTTCTTACGGCAGCCACATATGCACATAATCCATAAAATACCCTGTTGCCGGGGAATGCCTTCTGCAGCTGTTCCTGCGCGGTAATGCCGTTCAGAAGCGGCAGGATCAGCGTATCGTCTTTCACGCAGTTCCTGATATCACGGATCGCCTCACCAAGGCTGTAATTTTTAACGCTTACGATCACCAGATCTGCCGCTGCCGCAGCATCCTCATCTTCAGGTGAAATCACCTTCGGACAGAAATATTCGTCGTTCAGGCTGACACCATTTTCTCTAAGTCGTTTTCCACGTTCGCCGCCTGCGATGACTCCGAAACGGCTGCCGTACTTTCTGTGAAGTGCATAGCCATATACAGTCCCGACCGCTCCCATACCTATAATTGCCGCATTTTTGATTTCCATAGCAAAACCTCTTGATCAACATGTTTTAATTTATCGTATCCATTGCTTTCCTTATTCTTATCGAAGCTTCGGCAAGCTCTTCCTCCGGCCGAGCGATCAGAAATCGGATATGCCGGTTTTCAGTCTCACCGAATGCACTGCCCGGTACGCCGGTGACCTGAGCTTTTTCCAGAAGATGATCACAGGTATCATCGGCATTCATATCGTTTTTCGCAAACCTGGCCCATATATAGAAGGCACCATCCGGATAAGCCGCAGTAACGCCGTCGATTTCATTCAGCATGTCTGCAAAATGCCTGGCCCTCATTTCACAGGTTCTTCGCATATTCTCTATTTCAGTATAACAGTCAAAGGCATGGAGGGCAGCGTCCTGTATGAAGGCCGGCGTACAGGTGACTGAATGTGAATATAAGGTCATTATATATTTTTTCAGTTCTGCCGGTACGCTTATCCAGCCAAGTCTCCATCCGGTCATTGCATAACCCTTTGAAAACCCCATGATAGTGATTACCTGATCCCTGACCTTTTCCATGCTTCCTATGCTGAACGTTTTTTCGGAAAAAGAAAGTCTTTCATAGATTTCATCTGCAATGCAGTAGACTCCTGTTTCCTCAAGAAAAGCTGCTACGGTCTCCGCTTCTTCCCTGCCGATGACATGTCCTGTGGGATTACACGGTGTGCATAACAAAAGTATTTTGGTTTTTTCGGTACAGGCTGCCGACAGCATTTCGCGTGTAAGCCGGTATCCGTCTTCTTCCCTGACTTCAAGATACACGACTTTTCCGCCTGCCGCGAGGATCATCGGCTCATATGAGACCCATGACGGAGTTACAAGTATGACTTCATCACCCGGGTCAAGCAGTGCCTGCAGGGTGATATATATGGCAAATTTTGCGCCGGGTGTGACGATCACATTGTCAGGATCTGCAGCAATATGGTTTTCTTCCGTCATCTTTTGTGCGATCCTTTCACGCAATGCAGCTTTGCCTGTTCCTAAAGCATAGTGTGTATTTCCCGCATTCAATGACCTTACAGCAGCATCTGTTACAGGATCCGGTGTCCTGAAATCAGGGTCACCGCCCGAAAGCGAGATGATATCCGCTCCGTTCTTTCTCAGTTCTGCCGCTTTCATCGAAATCAGCATCGTCGGTGAAGACTTTATGCTCAGCACTTTTGAATTTCCAACAGGTTTCTTCATAAATCGACCTCGTTTTATTTTTATCTGCAAAAATACTTTTACTTAATATTACCATAACAGCTGCTTTAAAACAGCGATTTGATTCTCTGCATGGATTCGTCCAGCATGATCGCATCTTTGTTTATGACTAAGTCAGCCTCTGCTTTCACGGGACTGAATTCCTTAATAAGCGAATCAAGTCCGCCGCCTGTTATGTTAAGCATCACGGTCGCGTTTTTATCGACTGTTCCGTCTTTCACTTTCATAATAAGCGATGCCAGCGCGACGCCGGATTCAGGACATATATCACGGCCTTCAAGTTCTTCAAACATGGCCTGAGCCTCTCTTATCTGCTGATTTTCGACACCGACGACATCTCCGCCAGATTCCCGAAGCGAATCGTAAAGTCCCCCTATCAGTCCATACGGAGGCTGCCTGTTGGAAAGTACTTTCGCAGCTATGATGTCGATCTGTCTTACTGCCTCATCAGGATCGATGCTGTCTAATATACGGCTTCCTTTGCTCCACGCATCTGCGATCGGTGCAAACGGCAGGTTCTGTGAAACTATAAGCTGCATGTTTTTCTCCCTGTAGCAGCCGCTCTGATTGAATCTCAGATTTGCCTCACGGGCAGCGATCGCACCTGTCCCGCTTCCCACAGCCTGAAAATAATAATCGGGGATCTCTCCGATCTCAGTTACGGCCGACAGCACTGTGGTTCCCATACCGTCTCGCCGGGCGACATTTCTGGCTCCTCCCTCATCGACGAATCCGCCGAGTCTGCATAATGCCTTTGAAAGATTTATCGCATCAGTATAGTCGGAATCGCCGCCCACGGCAATAATCTTTACACAGGAGTCCAGTTCATTTATCGACCACAGGCTGCCGAGGTTCTTTTCCGGTACGATGACCGCAGCAGGTATATTATTGTCGGAGGCGACATTCATAAACGCTCTTGCAGTATTTCCCGCGGAAGCGACTACAAGTACGCCTGAATCCTGAGGAAGCCTGGAACACACGGAATATGCCTCACATTCCTTAAAAGTCCCTGTCTTCATCATTGCACCCTTCTGCGGCCAGTATCCGTTAAATGTAATATACAATTTCGGCAAAGCCAGTGCATCTGACAGCCCGCTGCTCCTGTAAGTGACCGGAGCACCTCCGTATCTTAAAATCCTTCTGGCAGGCAGCCAGCCGGAATACCTGAATATTCCGGGCAGATCTTCTCTTACTTCGAGTTTTTTTTCCGCATAAACAGTACGCAGTAATGCTGCATTTTCAGCATTGGGATTATCAAGTATGGTACCGTCATCCTGCAGTTCTTCTAATGTGTCAAGACATAATAATTTTTCATCATCAAACATTTTCCCACCTATCATCACAAAATCCGGTTTTAAATATCATTCTGAAACATATCTCGATTCATATGATCCATGATCACCTGTATGATCTTCAGTCTGCCGATTCCGGCAAAGACCAGACTTTCAGATCAATGCCCTCAATGATCGCCTTGTCTCCTTCGATCTGAACGACTACGCCCGAATGCACTTTCTGCATCATACAGCCCTTGGGAACAAATCTGACAGTCTGTCCTACTTTCGGTATTTCTCCCTCGACGATACCGATAAATCCGCCCACCATGCATACGCCTATATCCTCAAAATCTTCTTTTTGCATGCTTCCTATCCTGTTACAGGGGCCGATCATATGTACAGTGATCAATCCCCTGTCTGCTTTCAATATCCTGGCGAAATGAGGAATGGGGCAGCCAAGAGGCCGATACCTGATCAGATCTCCTGCCTTATATTTTTTATTGTAAAACGGATACAGTATTTCTCTGCATGAGCATTCATCCTTCAGCGGTTTAAGGAAAAAATCCGCGATATAGCCGTCCAGAACACCGACAACTTTTTTTCCGGCCACGATTTCGATCTCGTTATCAAGTAACTGTTTTAATTTATTCAAGTTGTCATTTTTCTGCTGATGCAGATATCTGCATCTTTCCGGTTCAGTACTTTTGCTGATCAAAGCTTCCGCAAAATCGGCACAGTCCGAGAATCCGCAGTCTTTGCAGTTATAGCCCGGCAGCAATTTTATGAAAGCATTCAGGTCTGTTTTGATTTTCCCGTCTGATCTTGTTCTCTTCATATCTTCAACCATCCTATTCGCCGTCGTAAAGCTGTGTGCCGTCCAGATTTCTCAGGAACCCCCGGTGATATTCTTTCGAGATGCGCGATTCACCTACACAGAGCGTGCATATCGAAACCGGAGCGGAATGCCTCAGCTCCTCTTCATTAATATCGATTTCTTTTGAGTCAGCAAGATTCTCAGCTATTTCTTCACAGCCCTTGCCGCTCAGGCCGTTTGCTTCAATGACCGTGCATGAAGAATTGACCTCGAGTATGCGTTCCCGGAATATTTCACGTTCAGCCTGGGATATGAGATCGCCCTTTGTCATTACAGCAATGTCCGCAGTGCCCAAGATTGGTCCGAGTTTCAAAGGCGTATTGGGCCCTGCCGTAGCGTCAAGGACACATACTCCCATGATATTTTTTGTATATGGCGCGCAGCGATGGCAAAGTCCGGCTGTTTCGATGAATAAAATGTCAGAACCCTGATCCTGCGCCCAGGAGTATACCTCTTCATAGTTATAGATCGCGAAGTGATCCGGGCACATATCTTTTGCCAGTCCCACCTTTACCGGTATGCCCAGTTTCCTGAATCTCAGGTCATCATCAGTATACAGACAGTCAAATTTTACGACGGAACATTCATGCTTCTGCTGCAGCAGTTTTTTCAGTGCATGTATCAGTACTGCTGTTTTACCGGAGCCTGGAGTTCCTGCAATTATCACGATTTTCATTTCAGATATTCCTTTACTCTTAAATAATCAACCGAGTTACCTTTCCTTAATTCTTCTCTTATATCCTGCATAAATCTGTCTATCTTATTGAGTCTCTGAGAATATTCTCTTTCCTCGTTATTTGAGACGATCAGCTTCTGCATGCCTCCGTTTTTCATTACTATTCTTTTATCCGAAATAAGTGCAAGCACAGGATCATGCGTGACCATCATTACGATTTTGCCTTTGTTGGTCAAAGCGCCGATAGCTTCTTTCTTCATGATTCCGGCATTTTCGATTTCATCTATTAGCACTATAGGCGAGTCGCTTACCAAAGCAATATCCGCAACCATAAGGGCACGTGACTGACCGCCGCTTAAAATAGTTATGTTGCACTCTCTGCCGATAGGCTCCCCTGTCAGAGTATTGGCAAGCTCTATCACCTGATCCACATGATCTTCTTCTATTCCTCTGCATTTTGAATGGAGCCTGATAAATTCGCTGACGCTCATATCCGCAAGGAAATTCATTTTCTGTGACAGCTGCGCCACCAGTTTTTTCCTCGGATCTGTCCTGACGCTCTTATCAGGCACCTTTCCGTCAAAAAGTATTTTTCGTCCGGAAAAAGTATCGCTCTGGGCTATCTGCTCGATATCTGAAATAACTGACGTTTTCCCGCTTCCGGTAGGACCTACGATGCAGAATATCTCTCCTTTCCTGATCGTTACCTCCTGTATATTCTCTTTGTTCCCTGACTTATCATAACCTCCGATTATGGTTATGCTGTTTACATCCATCTTTGCACCTCGCTTTATATGATTTTGGTTATATTTATATAACATATAGCTTATAGTTATTATTATATCCACATTCCTTAAATGTTTCTGAAATCAAGCCGAAAAATCCTTGTACTAAAAAAGATCCCGATATATCGGGACCTTTGTGTTTTTATATCATATCATGCCGATCCGGCCGGATATCACGCATCCTGTTCTTCACGCCTGACAAAAGCGAACATTATCCTGCACTCACAGGCCAGCTGATCGCCTACCCATGCCTCCGCATCTCCGGTGCCGGCACTGCTGCGCATTCTGTCTATCTTCACCTTCAGGGTAAGTTCATCCCCCGGCACCACCTGCCGGCGGAATTTCGCATCTTTTATACCGCCGAAAAAAGCCAGTTTCCCCGCGTTTTCAGGCATCGACAAAACTGCCACAGCACCGGCCTGGGCCAGTGATTCGACTATCAGCACTCCGGGCATGACAGGCATGCCGGGGAAATGTCCCTGAAAATAATATTCATCAGCACTGACATGTTTTACTGCTGTTATGCTTTTCCCAACTTCCATCTCCTCTACTTCATCTATAAGAAGGAAAGGTTCCCGGTGCGGTATTATTTCTTTGATCTGTTCTCTGTTCATCAACATTTCATTTCCTCCCTGACAGATATCAGTCTTCGTACTTCCTGAATACAAGCGTCCCGTTATGTCCTCCGAAGCCCAGAGAATTGCTCATTACATTGGTAAGTTCCGCCTGCCTGCCCTGGTTGGGGACATAGTCCAGATCCAGTTCCGGATCCGGCACCTTCAGATTTATCGTAGGAGGGATGAACCCGTCCCGCATCGCTTTGATGCAGAACATGGCCTCCACGCTTCCAGCAGCGCCAAGCAGATGGCCTATGTTGCCTTTTGTGGAACTTACCGGCACTTTGGTATCATTTCCGAAAACACGTTTTATCGCTCTTGTCTCATAAAGATCATTGAGCGGCGTGCCGGTCCCGTGAGCATTGATATAGTCTATGTTTTCCGGTCCTATGCCCGCATCCTTGATAGCCATGTTCATTGCGCTTGCTGCGCCCTCACCTTCAGGCGACGGGGAAGTTATATGATATGCGTCGCATGTGGTACCATAGCCTGCGATCTCTCCGTATATATGTGCGCCTCTGTTTCTGGCATGTTCAAGCTCTTCCAGCACGAAAAACGCTGCTCCCTCTCCCATTACGAAACCATCCCGTTCGGCGTCAAAAGGTGTCGAGCACCTGTTTTTGTCAGTTCTGGTGGTGGTTGCAGTCATATTCCCGAACCCTGCGAAACATACAGGCGCAAAAGATGCTTCTGCTCCGCCTCCCAGCATCACATCGGCATATCCGTGTTTTATGTTCCTGTAAGCTTCTCCTATGCCGTGTGTGCCTGCGGAGCATGCGGTAACGATTCCGAAGCACGTTGCTTTGGCCTGAAATTCTATAGCAAGATTGCCGCTTATCATATTGAGTATTACCATCGGTATCATAACGGCAGATACCCTTTTCACAGTTTCCTTTTTCACTGCCTTTGTGATCTGTTCTTCCAGAGTCATTATGCCGCCTATGCCTGATCCTGCTATGACTCCGAATCTGTCCGGATCTACATTCTCGCCGCTGACTATGCCGCTGGCTTCCATTGCTTCCTTTGCTGCAGTCAGTGCAAGCTGAGAGGATCTGTCCAGTCTCCTGGCCGCCCTTTTGTCAGGATAATCGAAATCCTTGACTTCGGCGCCCATTTTGCATTTATGTTCCGAGACATCGAAATGCGTTATCCTGTCTATGCCGTTAGCGCCCTTCTTCAGTTCCTGCCATGACTCTTCAGCGCTGTGGCCTATAGGAGTCACTGCTCCCATGCCTGTTATAACTACTCTCCTCATATTATCAAACCTCCGTCGACTCCTATCACCTGGCCTGTAACATAAGCCCCCAGATCCGATGCCAGGAACAAAGCAGCTCCCGCCACATCCTCCGGCTCTCCTATCCTGCCCAGACTTATATTCGAAACCGCTTTTTTCTTCTGATCCTCTGTAAGCACGTCCGTCATCTCCGTCCTGATGAAACCGGGCGCTATTGCGTTTACGGTTATGCCTCTCCTTCCCAGTTCTTTCGCTGCGGAAGCAGTCATGCCTATTATGCCAGCCTTGCTGGCGCTGTAATTTATCTGAGCCGGATTTCCCCGCACTCCTGATATCGACGACATGTTTATTATTCTTCCGTGTTTCTGCTTCAGCATTATTGTCCCGGCATATTTCATGAAATTGAAGCTTCCTGTCAGGTTGACATCGATTACTTTGCTGAAATCCGACGGTTCCATCTTCAGCAGCAGCTTGTCTCTGGTTATGCCGGCATCGTTTACCAGTATATCTATACTGCCGAAGATCTCTCTGGTCTTCTCACATACTTTCTTTGCAAAATCAGCGTCTGTCACATCTCCCATGGATATTTCCACATCTGTGCCGAAGGTTTTCAGTTCTTCTGCTGTTTTTATCGCCTGCTGACTGTCGCTCCTGTATATAAGCATTACGTTGGCCCCGTTTTGACAGAATAATTTTGCTATGCTGGCGCCTATGCCGCGTGTGCCCCCTGTTATAAGAGCATTTTTACCTTTAAGCATTATATCATCTCCTTCTGAGCCTGCTTACCTTGAAAGAAAATCCACAGTTTCTTCAAGGCTTTCACGATCGTCCACGTTCAATATAGTTGCTTTATCTGTTATTTTTCTTACGATGCCTGTCAGAGTCTTCCCTGGCCCGACTTCTATTATGACTTCCGCACCGTCTGCTATTATATTCTCTATTGTCTCCTGCCAGCGTACAGGAGTCATAGTCTGTCTTGCCATGATATCCGACACATACTCGGAGAACTTCCCCGCATGTCTGTCATAATCTTCCATCATGTCACGTCCTGTCACATTAGCATATATCCTGCCGTCAGGTTCATGAAGATCCTCGGCAAGAAGCATTTCCCTCAGTTTATCTGCCGCGGGTCTCATAAGCGGACTGTGGAACGCCGAACTTACGGAAAGTCTCTTTACTTTCAGTCTGTTCGACTTGGCCAGTTCTGTAAAATCATCCAGTGCTGCATATTCCCCTGCAACTACAGTCTGCATAGGTGAATTGAAATTGGCTGCTTCCAGAATACGTCCTTTCCTGGCCTTTTCAACGACATCCAGTATGGCCTCCCGGCGGCCGAAAGCAGCGGACATGCCACCTCTCTGGTTTCCGTCCCTGTCTCTGCCCGCTTCATCCATGAACCTTCCGCGTTTACGGACGAGAGAAAGTCCGTGCTCCACGTCACTGATCACGCCTGCCGCTGTCAGGGCAGAATATTCTCCCAGGCTGAAGCCGGCATAACCGTTTATTTCCAAAGCCTCCGCCGATCCGAGGGTTCTTTCCGCTTCTTCCAGAAGAGCTCCGTATGCCGCCATAGTAACTGTATATATACTTGGCTGTGTGACGTTTGTCTGTCTCAGCATTTCTTTTGTGCCGTTGAAACACCAGTCTTTTATTTCATCGCCGGCCCTGTCGAACACCTCGCGGGCTTTTTTGAAATTATCATAAAGATCTTTTCCCATTCCCGGATACTGAGCTCCCTGGCCCGAAAATACTATTCCTGTCTTCATATATATCCTTTGCCTCCCTGAACATTTCATCGATGATATCAGCAGCAGGCTGTCTCTTCGATACGAGACCCGCTATCTGTCCAGACATCACTGATCCGTAATCCGTGTCTCCCTCAGTTACGGCCTTTCCAAGGGTGCCTGTGCATAATCTGTTTATCTCATCTTCGTCTGCATTCTGTTTTTCAAGTTTCAGTATTTCTCTTACAAGTCTGTTCTTTATCACACGCACCGGATGTCCCGTGCTCCTGCCTGTAGCGACAGTGCTGGTATCCTTTGCATGAAGTATGGCTTCTTTGTAGTTTTCCGATACCGTGCATTCATCAGCTACAAGGAACCTGGTCCCTGCCTGGATGCCTTCGGCTCCCAGCATGAAAGCTGCGGCGATCCCCCTGCCGTCGGCTATGCCTCCTGCTGCGATCACCGGGATCTCAACCGCATCTGCGATCTGAGGTATCATAGCCATGGTAGTCGTCTCTCCTATATGGCCTCCAGCCTCGCAGCCCTCAGCTACAACAGCATCTGCTCCTGCACGTTCCACACGTACCGCCAGAGCAACCGAAGCTACCACAGGGATGACTTTTATGCCGTTTTCCTTCATCCGCGGTATGTATTTTCCCGGATTTCCCGCTCCCGTAGTGACAACAGGTACTTTTTCACTGCATACCACGTCCACTATTTCTTCTGCATTCGGAGCAAGAAGCATTATATTTACGCCGAATGGCCTATCGGTAAGTTCCCTTGTCTTCCTTATCTCTTCTTTCAGCCAGTCGGCAGAAGCTCCGCCTGCTGCAATTATGCCCAGACCTCCGCCGTTGCTGACCCCTGCCGCCAGAGAACTGTCGGCTATATGAGCCATTGCGCCCTGTATGATCGGATATTCTGTGCCCAGTATTTCTGTTACTCTCAATGTCTTATCTCTCCTTATCATCTTTATCCCTGAGTTCGTTTCTTCTTATCTTGCCGCTGATGGTCTTCGGCAGTTCATCCACGAATTCCAATTTTCTCGGACATTTATAATGAGCCATGTTTTCACTTGCATATCTGGTTATATCTTTTTCCAGCTGCCTTGAAGGTTCAGTTCCTTCTACAAGTACTATAGTAGCTTTGACTATCTGCCCCCGGTTTCTGTCGTTTACTCCGGTGACTGCGCATTCCAGCACATAAGGCAGTTCCATGAGCACTGATTCCACTTCGAATGGTCCTACTCTGTATCCGCATGATTTTATCATATCGTCTGTACGTCCTATGTACCAGTAATAGCCGTCTTCGTCTCTGTATGCCGCATCTCCGGTATGATACACATCGTCATACCAGACATCTTCGGTTCTTGCCCCTTTTCCGTAATAACCGCTGAAAAGTCCGCAGGGGATCCCATTGCCGGTCCTTATCACTACTTCTCCTGTCTCTCCGTCAGGAAGGCTCCTGCCTTCCGGGTCCACAAGATCGACATCATAAAGAGGACTGGGTCTGCCCATTGATCCGGGCTTCGGCCGTGTACCCGTAAAATTTGCCAGCGAAAGCGTGGTCTCGGTCTGACCGAACCCTTCCATGAGTTCGAGACCGGTCTTGTCATAAAACTGCTGCCATACTTCGGGGTTGAGAGCCTCTCCGGCAGTAGTGGCATACTGAAGATCCTTTATGCCGTATCTGGAAAGATCCCTTTTGACAAAGATCCTGTAAGCTGTAGGAGGAGCGCAGAAAGTAGTTATTCCGTATCTGGAAAAAAGCGAAAGAAAATCATGAGGCACGAAACTCTCCATATCATATACGAAGACCGCAGCCTCACAGAGCCACTGTCCGTAAAGCTTGCCCCAGAGTGCCTTGCCCCAGCCGGTGTCGGCTACCGAGAAATGAAGCCCGTCAGTATCCACTTTCTGCCAGTATTTTGCCGTAAGATAATGTCCCAGCGGATATTTGAAATTATGCGTTACTATTTTGGGATAACCTGTAGTGCCGGAGGTGAAGAACATCAGCATCGGATCGTCCCCGAGAGTCTCAGTCCTTTCAAAACTGTCCGGATACCTTTCCATCTCATTGTCGAAAGAATGCCAGCCCTTCACAGCCTTTCCGGTCATTATTTTCAAAATATCGTAATTTCCGGAAACTATTGCCTTCTCCGCTTCGGCAGCAGTGCCGTCCTGATCGGTGCACACTATCGCAGTGATGTCGCCTGTAGCGAATCTGTACTCGAAGTCTCCCTTCTTCAGCTGATGTGTAGAAGGGATGACTATAGCTCCGATTTTGTGCAGAGCCAGTATCGCGAACCAGAACTGATAATGTCTTTTCAGTACCAGCATGACTCTGTCGCCTTTTTTTATTCCCAGATTCCTGAAATAGTTCGCTGTTTTCGAGGAATAACGGCTCATATCTCCGAAGGAAAAATCTTTTTCGTTTTTATCCTTATCGACATAAAGCATGGCTCTTTTGTCCCTGGTCTTCTCGCCCAGTTCGTCCACTATGTCGTATGCGAAATTGAATCTTTCTGTATTTTTGAATTTTATATCTATCGGAGTGCCATTTTCGTCAGTTTCGACATGAATAAATTTTTCGCTTATTTCTTTCATAGTTTGATTTCCTCATAACGTTCTGCCTTGATTTATAAAAAATATGTATCTGCCGCAGTCAGCCGGACAATTTATCCCTGTCATCCAGACACATCCGCAGCAGTTACACATTTCTCTATCTGTTCTATTTTTGTTTGCGCTATATTACCATATACGCGGATATCTGTCAATTGACCAGGCGTCACCATAATTTGCGCAGAATATTGCATCCAAATCGGAATGCCTTTGAAAAACGGGTAAAAACCAAAGGATATCACTGCTGAAATTTTTCCGATGTATTTTTTATGAAACAGTAATTTACTGTAAAAAATCACAAAGGCCCCGGTCATCCGGAGCCTTTTCTGTATATCAATGCTTGCTCATCCGGACTTTCGTTTTTCCGGATCTTACAGACTACTGCCTAAAATGCTGCTGATAGCTTTTATATACTGCGTATAATCCAGAGCATATCCCGTTCCGCTGCCTTCATCGAGTTTCAATACCATATATGTGCCGTTTCCGTTGTAAACGCACGGGATTATCAGTATTCCGTTATCTCTGTATTCAAAAGGAGAATCATTTTCGGTCACAGGCGTCTTCGCCTTCATTCGTACCGTTACCGTGCCTCCTGATCCGAGCGGCAGGATCCCGCTGTACGTCTGCTCATCACCCCCGTCCACGCTGTAGCTTTCTATGACCATGTGCGAACTCTTTCCCCAGAGCCTGCTGAGATAAATAATGTTTGCCGGCCCCTCTTCCAGCTCTTCGTTTATCGATCTGCGCGATATCTTACCGGAAGGCACCATTGCCAGAGCGTAATTGTATCTGTTCGCATCGAACGTTACAGTGAATTCCGTGATCGCCCCTTCGGCATTTTCAGCACCCGGCGTCACCGATGCTGCAGCTTCGCCGACTCCGTTTTTCGCGGTCCCGCTCTTTACTGCCGAATAAGTACCATAATACGTTCTGCCGTTGACCGATCTGTAGCCCCTTACTTTGTACCAGTACCTGGTGTTGCCCGAAACATCGCCGTCTTCGTTCCATATAACAGAGTCGTCTTTTGTATTGTCGAAATAAGTTATCCTGATGAAAGGTCCGTTCTCCGACTCTGCGCGATATAACTCATATCCCTTGAACTGATCTTTTTCGCTCCACTTCTGGATGAGATATTCATGTGTCCCGCCTGTTATCACTGAAAGCCCTGTGACTTTTTCAGCTCCCGCGATACCTTTTTCAGCGGAAGAATATCTGCCGTACACTTTCCTGCCGTTCACGTTTCTGTATGCCCTGACTTTATAGTAATACGCTGTGTTTTTTTTGAGTCCGCCGTTCGTATACGAACGCTTCGTCGTCTGTTTGATCTTTTTGTATTTTCCGGACCGGCCCGTCCTGCGATACAGCGAGTAGCCTTTTGCTTTTTTTGCCTTTGTCCAGCTGACCTTCACCGATGTGTAACTATGCGTCACGGCCGTGACTCTGGCTTTCCCCGGGGCCCTCGCCGACGCTGCGTTTGCCGTTCCAGCGGGAACAAATGCAAACCCCATGGCCGCGGACAATATCGCTGCCAGTATGACTTTCTTAGCTTTTTTCATTGAATACCTTCCTTTCAGCAAATTCATGATATCATAGCATGAATCCACACTCTACGTTTCTGTTCTTCAGGATAAAATCCTCAAAAAAGGCAGTCTCCTTTTTCCATCTTTAAAGATCGGAAAAACGAAGCCTGCCGTATCATCGCTTTTATTGCCTGCGGTGTCTGATCATTACCCTGATGCTGCCGTGTCCGGCTGCTGATGTCTGACATTATTTTCAATGTTCGGCCAAGTTGATTATATGCCCCACAAAAAAGAGAATCAAGACTTTTTTCAAATATCAGAACAGCAGTCCCTTTTATCCCTGACATGCCTGCAATCGAAAAGGTCTGTGAAAACACAGGCCTTCATATCGATCTATAATTTTTTGGATCTGCTGGAGGAGTATGATGAATACCCTGTATGTCCTCCGTATGTCTTATAGGCACGCACTTTATAATAATATTTGCTGCCTTTTTTCAGCTTTTTCCCGGTATAGCTGAGGGTGCTGTTTTTAGTTATCGTTTTTATTTTCTTCCATTTGCCCTTGCTGCCTTTTTTCTGATATATCTTATAGCCATCAGCGCTTGAAACTTTGCTCCAGTATATCTTTACGGAAGTCCTGCTCTTTTTGCTGAGCCTGGTTATTTTTGAAGCAGGCAGTTTGTATTTTACAGAAACTACTGCGGAATCCGGGCTTTCTATATCTCTTCCCGGATAATTATTTTTATAGGAATGTATTTTATAATAGTATACTACATTCGGAATAAGTTCCCTGCTGTTGTCGATGCTCCTCAGACTTGTAGTCTGACCGCATTGTTTCCAGCTTTCATACCGGCTTTGTCTGTAGACTATATATCCTCCTGCGCCTGCAGCCTCACTCCATGTAATGATATTCTTTCCGTTAGCAGTATAAACCGATACGTTCCCCGGCGGGGTCAATGCTGTATCACCGGCAAAAGCCGCTGACGGGATCATGATCGCGGCAACAGCAGCCGCCATGACAAAACATAGAAATTTTTTCTTTCTCATACAATACACCTCTTAACTGCAAAAACGTATATTTATTTTACCATTCTTCCAATTATTCCGTCAACTCAATTATCCGGCATTTCGTACCGGATATCCTATGCATGAAACGTGCTGCCGCCTGCTTCACAGGCAGCGTTAAGGTCAGCGTTTATTTCCCGATATCTGTCAGCATCGATTTTGATATTTTCATTGATTTTCTTGTACTATGCTATATAATAATATACATAGATACTAGCGTTACGTATAGTTTTTTTAATAAAAAAGGGAGTATTAGAATGTCATCTGATATAAAATTCCTTACAGTAGAAGACGTGGGGGAAATGCTGCAGGTCACACGCGGCACTGTGTATAACCTCAAAAAAAAAGGCATGCCTTTCATAAAGGTTGGGAAAAATATTAGATTTGATAAGAACGAGGTCGTGGACTGGATAAAAGCAAACCGCAACGAAGATCCTGACCCCGAAACCAGATAGCATGATATCGCACCTGCTCAGATCGGGAAACATATGGATTATATTTATATAACAGTCATTTCCATATATGTTGTTTTGTTGTTTTTTTTCAGTGCTTTATTTGTTAAGCGGACACTCAATTCATATGCCGAATACGCATTCTGCGGCCGGCAGCTGACGCTGACATTTATTGTTTTTACATATCTGGGGACATGGATAGGCGGCGGAACTATCATCGGACTTACCGGCGGAGCATACGAAAAAGGAGCCGGACAGTACTGGATATTCGCGCTTTCCTGTATTATCGGGATCCTGTTTTCATTTTTATTTATCCGGAGGATACGGAAAGGCAGATTTAAAAGCATAGGCGATCTGCTGGCTTCGCGTTTTCCTGCACACAGACAGTTTATACGCATGCCGGTCTCCATTGCACTGCTTCTGCGAAACATGACTATGATAGGGATGCAGTTTGCGGCCCTGGCGTACCTTCTGGCATACGCTTTCAACATAGACATGAACCTGGCGCTTCTGGTCATTTTTATCACTATCACTGCTTATACAAGTCTGAGCGGACTCTGGGCCGTCGTTTCTACAGACATAGTGCAGGGGTTCATCCAGACAGCGGGAATGATCGTGCTGCTGGTGATCAGCTCAAATCTCTGCGGCGGGCTGGGCAACACACTGGATTATTATCAGGCTGCGGGACTGAACGACCATATGAATCTGCTGATGTTTTCAAAATCCCCGCCGGATTTCATTCTTTATGCTGTATGCTTTGGCACATTCTTTCTCATGGGAGACGAATCGGACTGGATAAGGATATATTCCGCCAGAACCACAAAAACTTCTTTATGGGGATATATGATCCCACTGACGATCACTCTGATACTTTTGCTCCTGCCTACATATATCGGACTGTTCGACGGTATGCTTGCCGGAAGCAGAGTCACAGGCGATTATCTGCTTTACTGGTTCATCCAGAACAAAGTCGGTAAAGCGCTCATGCTGTTTCTGCTGCTGATGATAATTTCTGCAGTGATGTCGACTGCCGACACTTATATGCAGGCATGCGGCACGATCTTCGCCAACATAGTGATACATATGTTCATCAACAGAAACGCCGAAGATCAGGAACTCATTTTCTGGAGCCGCATAAGCACAATCGCCTGCGGCGCTGCAGGGTTCGCATTTGCTATCAATGTAGAAAACATCATAACCCTATGGCTGAGCGGCATCGCCATCGCGACTGTCATCCTTATCCCCGAATATCTTTTTGCCTGGTTTTCCAAAGTCATAAATACCGACGGAGCGCTGGCAGGTTCATTTACGGGGATGTCCTTCTGTCTGTGCCTTCTGTTCATTCACGGCACTACGGATCCGGCATATATTATAGCAGGATCGCTTCTGAACGCTGCTGTTGCTGTTATATTCACCCTGATCAGCCGCCGAAGGTCCGGATCTCTGAGCGAGCCCCTCATGAACAGAAGCTTTTTCTTTGAACTTTCCAATTGACAGCTGTCCAGATCTCACCTGATTTCCCTGCCCCTAACGGCTCCTGTTATCATAACTATCAGCATCGAAACAAAAAAAGATGTCAGGCATGCCCACATCCATGCCGATTCTGTACAGTCACCCATCTGTATCCATGCAATAAACCCGGTGATGGCACCTGCTATTATTGCCGGGATAGCGGATGCTCCCAGCTTTCTGTCTGAAATGACGCCTGTCAGTATCGCAGCTGAAGCGGCTGCAAAAACGATGCCGCAGAACGTATCTATTTTCAAAAGAGAGATATCCTGCAGTGATATGGCTACAAGTCCGCATATCAGTCCGATGAGCACAGTGAATATACGAGAAAACAGAATGGCCTTTTTATCGATCTCTTTTTTTGATGCTGTATCTTCGATTCCGCTGTTCACCATTCCGCAGGCCGGGGCCGGATCTATGCCTGTCACGTGACAGTAGAGCTGCGTGCCGGACAGTGCCATGATTCCCATGAGCCCGTTGATGATCGTGGTGGTCCCGACCGCGAGCATGAATATCCCCATGAATATCTGCATGACCAGGCTGAAATGCTCTATGAGCATCCTGCTGGAAAGTATGATGCTGGCGTTTGCGGATGAGATATCATATCCGAGATACAATGCTGTGAACCCGAACATGACAGTGCTCAGACAGGCGCATGGAATGAACATCGCAACACCTCCCAGCAGGAAGGAGCGTATGAACGTCCTGTCATCCTTTGCGATCCATGATTTCAAATAGTATGCGGGATCCAGCAGTGTCTGTGCAAAGCCTACGATAAGTGCCGATACGAAATATCGGCATCCGCTTGAAACAAAAATATTCAGGATGCTCGGATTATAATTAACATTGTCCGTATCCGTTTTTACATCCATAAGGCCTTTGTACAGAATATGCGGATCGAAGCGGTGCAGGATAACCCATGCCAGAACCGCAAAAGACACGAGGATGATCACCATATGGATCATATCACTTGCCAGATTCCCTTTTATCCCTGTGAAAGCAATGAAACATGTGGCGATGATAACAGATACGAAAGCGATCGTTTTATACGACAGACCGAAAAGCCCGTTGAAAGAAAAACCGATGCCTGCAGCCATTTCTACTATTATATACATGACTATAAGTATAGACAGGATCATATATGCGATACCTGTTTTCTTCGAAAAGCGCTGCGCCGCGAATTCGGGAAGGAAGCATTTGCCTCCCGACCAGCGTCTGAAATAGACCATAAAGGCAGTCATCAATGCAAATGCCAGCCCTGCGCCCAGAGCATAGGCCCACATCCCAGAAACGCCGTAACGTGCACCTGCCTCGGCAGCACCGATGACCGTAGTCGTCCAGAGCCAGCAATTGAAAACACCCGGAGTCAGCAGCCAGCCGCCGACATTGCGGCCTGCAAAAAAGAAACTGTCCACAGAATCACCGTCGGTTTTTTTCCTGCAGAGTAGCACCGCCAATCCAGCCATGAACATTATATAAAATAAAAAAATCAGCACGCCTGTCAAGGGCCGCTCCTTTCTCCGCTTTATCAGAGCCCGCTCCGGAAGAAATCATGTTGCTTACCGGCGGAGCCTGGCGCAGAACATCGTAATAAAAACCTGAAATATAATATAGAGGGAGCCGTAACTCCCTCTATATTGCCACAATCAGTATTTTCTTACAAGCTCTCCGAAAGAATCCGGCTTTCTGTCCTTCAGGAATGTGTAATACTCAATACGCTTTTTCACAGTGTCTGTCAGATCCAGTGATGCATGTATAACACCTTCGATCTCTTCATCCAGAGATTCGATGACATTTCCTACCGGATCGATGATCTTGCTGCGTCCGAAGAAACCAAGTCCTCTGTCATTTCCGATGCGGTTGGCCGCAACCAGATGGAGCGTATTGTCGAAGGCCCTTGCTCTGGTAATAAGATCCCAGTCTCTCGCAGTGCTCATATCCCAGGTGTCAGATTCTGTGATCTCCCAGTTGGTGCATACCACCAGCAGATCGGCTCCCTTGAGCGCATAGCTGCGTGCTACTTCCGGGAAAGCAGTATCCCAGCAGATCATGACTCCGAATTTTCCAAATTCCGCTTCAAAGATCGGGAAATCACATCCGGGCCTGCACCATCCGATCTCTGTATTGAACGGATGCACTTTCCTGTAATGTCCCATCAGTTCGCCTTTGTTGCTGATGATCGCTGTGGAATTGTATAGAACGTCCCGTACATCAGGATCCCTTTCAGCTATGCCGTACACTATATATGTCCTGTATTTTTTTGCAAGCTCCTGCATTTTTTTTACGCTTCTGTCCTCAGACAGGACATATGCATTCGCCTGGAATTCTTCTTTCGTACACAGGTATCCTGTTGTTATCAGTTCCGGGAATACTATCAGATTCGTATCCGGGCGGTCGATCATGATTTTTTCCACATTCTCGACCATTTTCTTTAAATTGGCATCATAGTCGGCAAGCTCAGGTTCCATCTGTACACATGATACATTTACCATTTTATTTGCTCCTTTCCGAAGGTTTCTTCGATTTGAATATTTTATAAAATTCTTTTCCCGCAGGGATCGCGATGCAGAAGAATCCCACTAAGATCCACCCGTAGCATCCCCAGTAATATACAGACATTGCATTTTCAGACATCATAGTTTTACGCCTCCTCTTTTATACTGACTTTCTGAGCCGGCTCATAATTTTTGAGCTTCGAAAAGTCAAACTCATATTTGCTGAACAGCGATCCGATAACGATGACCAGATACGGCAGTACCAGTGCAACCAGGTTTCCGAAGAACTGTGCATTATTAGGATCTTCAATCATGAAATAAGTTATCAGTCCGCCGATCAGACCGGCAGCCATAGATACCACAGCAACAACAGGAGATGTTTTCTTCCACATCAGGCCGGCAAAAAGAGATGCAGTCGGTGCTGCGAACAGGATGCCGCTGAATATATCGATCTTGAGAAGCGAAACGCCCTGAAGCATCACTGCTGCAACAGCAACGACCAGTCCGATGACGATAGTGACCTTTTTACCGAATGCCAGCTGCTGTCTTTCAGTAGCATCAGGTTTTACTTTCTTGTAAAAATCTACAGTAAACAGTGCCTGCGCACCGGCAAGTCCGTTTCCGCCGGTAGTCATTCCCGCCATGAACACCATCAGGATAAACAGCAGGCTTCCGATACCCGTCCCGAACACCATGTTCATTATATAAGGTGCTGCTTCTGAAAGAGAAGCTACTCCGTGTCCTTCGCCTATTCCCAGCGAGATCAGAGCGGTACCGAATACATTGCCCGACAGGACCGGGATAGGCGCCCATCCGAGAAGCGTGCCGATTATGTATGCCCTCATCAGATCTTTTCTGCTGGTGGTGGCGATCGCCTTTGAATAATAGCCCTGATCCAGCAGTACCTGTCCCATTGCAACGATAGCTGCGATCAATCCGTATTTCAGGCCCGAAATCGATGTCATCGAAAGCGCCTGCGGATTATAATTCGGATTGTCCTGATTGTTCACTACATCCATCAGGCCATTATATATATTATCCATGCCAATGGACTTAAGTATTATAGGTATGCAGACTATGAAAATAACGCAGACAATAAAGAACTGAATGACGTCATTAAAAATAGATCCTCTGAGTCCGGCCCTTGAAATATATACGGCCACGATCATGATCGGAACTACCGCCCCAACCCAATACGGGATATTGAGCATCGTGTTGAAAGCAATGCCGATTCCGACACCCTGCTCAGTAACAACATACAAAACTACTGCAAGCCCGAAAATGAAGAAAATAGTCGAAACAGTGTTCCCGAACCGTTCCCTGATAAATTCCGTAAATGTCGTGCATTTTGGCATTATTTTGCGCAAATGCAGTACCAGAGGGATAAAGAAAAAGAACGGCAATGCCGCACCCCACATATAATTGAACCCTCCGGAAACTCCGTACCAAGTGCCCGCTTCCGCTGCACCCATGATCGTAGTTGTCCATACCCATGAGATCATAACGCTTGCTGCGATGATCCCAAAGGGAATGCCCCTTCCTGCAACGACAAAATCATCGACGCCTTCCGCAGGAAATTTCTTGGATACTAAACCCGATATACCGATAAACACAAATGCGAATATGATCAGTATTATGTATCCCATTGCACCATTAAGCATAGTTTGTCCTCCTTTATACTTTGCAGCTTTCCGGCTGCCTTGATAATAACGGTTCTGCCCCGCCATGCCCCAGTATCCCGGCTTGCTCAGGATCTTCGATGACACAGCATTGATTATGATGTTAATTATTATATATTATTGTATATCTATGATTAAATATTATCATTATTGTGTCTATTTGTAAATAATTATTTATACAGCAATAAAATATTCCTGTCTGATTTCATCATCGACATCAGCATCACGCAAAAAAAAATCGTGGATCCAAAATGGATCCACGGGGCCATATCCAGCTTTTTTATATAATATTATAGCTTTTTCTATATATCAAACGGCAGGCAGCTTGTTTTAAAACAAGCCGGCTGTTTGCAGAAATTCATCGATATGCAGCTTTATCGTTCAGTCCTTACCGGGTGCCGCACGACTGTCTTCAGCTTTTCCGGAGCGACACGGCGGGCATCCGACAGATATATTTCATGATGATACCTGCTGTCAGTGATATCCGTCACATAACCCCGGGATTCAGCGTACTCCGTCATCTGCTCTATGGTAGCCGGTTCGTCATCATATGAGCCGATATGCATACACTGTACACATAATCCCTCCTTATAAGTAAAGAATTCAGCTTTTGAAAAATCAGTTTTCTTTTTCCTTGTTGCCTCTGAAACAGCCCAATCGAAATCATTCTCTGCAACAAAATCGGGCAGCCGGATCAATGATATCCAGCGATATGTATCCTTTTGCCTGTAGTCGATACCGTCAACACCATCCTGCCACCAGAATCCCTCAAGCGGCGGAACGACGTAATCAAAATACCCGTCTATTCTGTGATCACCCATCTTGCTCATCTTTATAGTGAAGGCAACGCCGTAAAGCAGACCCATAGCAGCTTTATATTCACCGTCTTCTTCATTCGGATCTCCGCTGCCACGCACTGCGACAAAGTTCATTGCAGGCACATTTACTATTGCCGGCTCTCTTTTCGGCATGTAAAATTCTCTGTATTCTTTCTTATAATCAAAAGCCATCTTTCACGCTCCTTTTCAATCTCATATTACCCGGCATCATTAAGATTTTTGCGGGCTTCAGTGCTGTTTGCAAGCACTGCTCCGACTGTTCCGCACCTTTCAAGTTCCGGACAGTCCCGGCAGGTCTCAACACCTTTCTTGATGGCGCACTTGCGTATTTCACACATGCCGTCACAGTAAGGAGTTTTTACGCCGTTCGTGCGGCACCCCATACAATTTATCATTCCTGCTGTAATCGGTGCATGGTTTATCTCGCTCCAGAGCTTTGCTGTCTTTTCGCGCAAAGTGTCATCATTATTGACAGTTGCAATATATGCATCACATTTTTCACAGTCAAGTCCGCAGTAAGCGATCGATTTCTTCATGATTTCCTCCGTTCCCGTATAAAAAGTCTGGCTGCGCCGTATTATCCGATCATACCGTTCAGATACCGTCTATCGATATATCCCCCAAAAAAGCAGCGCGCAAAATGCTGCATACATCACTGCGACCCACTTCAGTCTGACCATCATCGCAGCATACTCGCGTAAAAAGGCGCTCGGCAGATAATACCCCGCCGTACGGCAGCCGACTCCCTGAGCATTGAGCTTTATTTTCCTGGAATAAAATGCCGTCCGCAAGACATGATAGTTGCTCGTAACAAACATACACTTATATTTGTTGCCCTTCTCACGAACATCAAGCAGCTCTTTTACCATAACGAGGTTCTCAAATGTGCTTGTTGATTTATCCTCCGTGATCACCTTTGTCATATCGATCCCGCTGTCACGGAGATACCGGGACATAGACTCCGATTCGGATATGATCTCATCACCGCCCTTCCCGCCGGAGGGGATCAGCACAGGTGAATCTCCGCACCTGTGCCATAACTCTATAGCCTTGTCTATACGCTTTTTCAGGAGAGGTGTCGGTGTCCCATCTTCCATCAGGCCCGCTCCATGAATTATTATATAATCACATTCCGGTTTTTTGGGAAGCAGGCTGTAAAGGAGTGAATACAAAAGATAGCAGAACAAAGAAATGAACACATAAAAGAATATATCGAATGTTATCAGCGTGAGCCATACAGGCATCAATACCGCAGGGCCGCCCATCCCTATTATAATGACTGCCATAGCTAAGATCATAGCTGCTCCGGATACCGGAGACAGCATGGCGGCCCTGGAACGGCCTTCCTTCTTTATCAGAATAAATCCGTTCACGATCAAAAACACAGCTAATGCAATATATATCAGCGGAAGCAGCAGAATAACCGCTGTCATCACGCCCGCAGACACCGGCGACTGGTGCTTTGTCAGCAGCTCGATCCCCAGCAGCATCAGCCATATAAATGTTGCGGCAAGATATATCGCGTTGCGCATACGCCTGGGCTCGACAGCAATAGATATCACTGTAACCGTTATCAGTATTAAACTCGTTATTATCCATACATGCATATAATATCTCCGTAAATTTTATTTACTGACTGCCAAAAAAATACATTGCGGAATATTGTAATAATCTGTATTTATTATATCAAACAACTTATTAAATTTACACATCCATTTTATCAGTTCGACTTCATTTCGCAGTTATTCTGTCAGCTCAACGATCCTGTATCCTGACTCCGAGAAATTTTTGTTCGTAAAAAAAATCGTGACTTGAAATGTTACATTCAAATCACGAAACCCGTTGATTTCAAGCCGTTTCGCACATCTACTTTTATGTCTTTTGCATCAATGTTATCGTCTCAACGTGGGTGGAGTTTGGAAAACTAATGTCAGACGACCGATCTGAACCCTCACGTTTGCGGGGATATGTCAACGACCTTTTTTGAGTTTTATAGGTATGCGGGAACATATCAATGATATTTCTGTTTGTGTCGGTTGTGACCAGGAACATGTAAAATGCTTTACCATTTCATCCTCCTGTATTAGTCAAAAGATAACCTTCCATCTGATACTATTTATTGTCATATATTAAAGAAGTAGCTATCTCAATCAAACTGTCACTTTGTAAATCTGGCTGCTCATAAAAAGGATTATATATAGTTTTTTTCCTTTTAATATACCCCGCTTTCAATCCA
>Ga0268263_1000300_pt1 | contig 97574 bp, 82 predicted proteins | sample Biomet5_FD_190358 | JGI IMG/M metagenome (GOLD analysis project Ga0268263, IMG submission 190358) | Microbial communities from bioreactor (seeded with sewage sludge) at LBNL, California, USA - Biofuel metagenome 5 (SPAdes) (version 4) | ecosystem: Engineered > Bioreactor > Anaerobic >... | reverse complement strand
CCTGCTTGCCCAGCTTGCCCATGTCGGCCTTCAGCCCCTCGGCCTGCTGGGCCACGCGGGTGATGGTGGTCACGACCTGCTCGACGACCTGCGCGCCGTGCTGGGCCCTGGCCTTGGTGCGTTCGGCCAGCTCGGCGGCGGAGCCGGCGTTCTTGGCCACCTCCATCACCGTGGAGTTCATCTCGGTCATGGCCGTGGCGGCCTCGGCCGTGTGGGAACGCTGTTCCTCGGAGCCGCGGCTGGACTGTTCGATCTGGGCGGCCAGCTCCTCGGAGGCCGAGGCCACCTGGTCGCTGACGGTGTTGGCCGCGGCCGCGGCCTTGGCGATGCGGGCGTTCTGGCTCTCGATCTGCTTTTGCTGGGCGCGGATTTCGGTCAACTCGAACCACACGGCCAGGGAGCCCATGACCGCGCCGTCGAGGTCCTTGATCGGCGTGGACGTGACGTCGAAGATCCGGGTGCCCGACTTGGCGGGATAGGGCACCTCGGTGCGGACCATGCGGCCCTCGGCCAGGGCGCGCTTGGACACCGTATCGTGTCCCGCGTCGTTCCAGATGACCTCGCCGGAGGACTTGCCCAGATAGGACTCGGGCGCGCCGTCCTTCTCCAGGGCCTTGAGCATGTGGTCGTTGATGAATTCCGTGGTGTCGTTGCGGTCAAACACGGCGCAGGGCAGCACGAAGCCCTCCAGCACGCCCTGGGCGAAGCCGAGCCGCTCCTTGAGCTGGTCCACCATGCCGTGGAGGTTGGCCGCCAGATCCGCCAACTCGTAGCGGTAGTCCGCATGGCGCTTGGCCCCGTACTCGCGCCGGGCGATGGCGTCGGTGTAGTGCTTGAGATTGTTGATGGGCTGCACCACGAGCCTGCGGATGAGCAGCGTGATGACCGCGACCAGGACGAGCACCGCGGCCAGGCCGATGGCCATGAGGATGTTGCGCTGCATCTTGGCCGTCTCGGTCAGGTCGGATTCGAAGGCGCTCATGCAGACGACGAAGCCGGTGTCCGGGTCGGTGGTGAAGGACAGGTACTTCCGGTCGCCCTTCCAGTTATAGTAGAATTCGCCGTTTTTCTTGGCGATGGCGTCCTTGATGAAGGCCTCGCCGGAAACGTCCGTGAGGATGAGCGCCTTGTCCCCGGCGTGGGCGATGATTTTGCCCGTGGAGTCGATTGCGAAGGCGTAGCCCCGCGCGCCGAACTTCAGGGGATTGATGAAGCGGTCCGTGTAGGAGCTCCAGCGGACAAAGGCCCCGACGCCGCCCACGGTCTTGCCGGAGGCGTCGCGGATGGCGCTGGCCATGGGCAGGATGTACATGTCCGCGCCGCCGCTCTTGGAGATCAGGATGTTTCGCGCCAGGAACAGCTCGGTGCCGGCCATGACCGCCTTGTAGTAGTCGCGGTCGGCGCGGGAGCCGCCGATGAGGCTGTCGCCGTTGGCGTTGACCCCGGCCACCACCTTGCCCGCCGAATCGAAGACCAGGAGGCTCCAGACCGAGGGGTTGGCCTTGACCATGGCCGCGATGCGCGCCTGGGCCTTGGCCGGGTCGCCCTCCAGGGCGGAGACCACCTGCGGGTCCGAGGCCATGGTGCGCACGAGGGAGGTTGCGGTCTCGAAATACTGATCCAGCCCGACCTGCGCGGCCTTTCCGGCCTGGCGGAGCGACTGCTCCTCTTTGGTTATGGCGAGGTTGTAGGTTGATTTGCTGATGTACAGGATGATGCCCACCACAGCCAGGCTGACGGTCAAGGTGACGGAGAGGATTAAAACAGTTCCAATGCTTTTGATACGTTGCATAGATATACCTCGTTACTTTTGGGGGTAGTATAGTGTGTTGGTGTTGCAGAGGAATGTCAAGCGGGTTTTGCGGAAAACGCGAGAAGAACGCCAGCCCGCGCCCCGGAACACTGTTTCCGCTGCCGGCCGGAACTCCTCACAGCAGTTATGAATTGGCGTTATACTAGAAAAATCAACGAAATACGAAGATAAACGTCTGCGTAGTCCGGCGGGCGGAACACAGGGAAACCGCTCCATGCGCGGCGCCTGCCCCTCCGCCCGAGGGAGATACTGGGTGTTGCGGGTCAGCCGTCCAGGGGCACGGCGTCGGCCAGGTAGCCGCTGAACAGGTGCACCTTGCCGGGCACCTCGTGGGCCTTCATGCCGTCGCGGATGCCGTCCTCGCAGTTGTGGCAGGCCACGACCACCGTCTCCGCGCCCGTGGCGCGGATGGCCTCGGCCTTGGCCTTGGCCGTGGCCAGCCGTTTCTGCTTGTACTCGGACATGAGGCCGTGGCCGCCGCCGGAGCCGCAGCAGTAGGTGTGCACGCCGTGCGGATGCATCTCCCGGAAGTCCGCGCAGACGTGGCGGAGAAGCAGCCGCGTGTCCTCGAAGTGGCCGGCGTTGCGGACGAAGTTGCAGGAGTCCTGGAACGTGGCCGGTTCCGCGTAGAAGTGCTTCTTGAGCTTGAGCCGGCCCTGCCGGAAGAGATCGGCCCACATCTTCATGGGGGCCATGATCTCGAAGGGGAAGGCGTCACGCTTGAGCCAGTTGGGGCCCTCAAACTTGAGGGCGCGGATGCTGTGCCCTCACTCGGCGGAGAGGACCGTCCTGACCCCCAGGTTTTCGCCCGCCGCAATCACCCGGCCGGCCAGCTCCGCCGCCGCCGGGTCGTCCCCGGCGAAGAGTCCGATGTTGGTGGAGTCCCAGCCCATGCCGCCCGTGAGGGTGAAGTCCAGGCCGGCGGCGTTGTAGAGCTTGAGGTAGTTGTACAGGTTCTGCGGATAGAACTTGATGTCGCGCGGGTGAAAGGTGACCAGGACCTCCGCGCCCTTCTTGTCGATGGGCGCGACGGCCTCGGGCATCTCGGCCTGGAGCTCCTCCAGCTGCCACTCCACGGTCTCGCGGTACTCCTCGTCGGTGATGCCGAGGTTGTTGCCCGCGTCCAGGGCGTTTTGCAGGCCCGAGGCCAGGCCCGGCGGGGTGAGCCCCTGGCTCACGGCCAGGGCGCGCGTGGCGCGGACCATGAAGGCGATGGAGATGCCGTAGGGGCAGAACATGGAGCAGCGCTGGCACATGGTGCAGGTGCCATACACCGTGTCCACCAGCCACTGCATGAACGCCTCGTCCACCTCGCCCTTGCGGCGCAGCAGCTCGGCCATGGGCTTGAGGCGGTAGGCCGGGACGTGCTCCGGCCGGGGATCGGACTGGTAGAAGTGGCAGCCCTGGGCGCAGAGCCCGCAGTGGGCGCAGATGTCCAGCCACAGGCGCATGCGCGCGCCGTTGCGGGAGTCCAGGGCCTTTTTCAGCGTGGGGATGTCCAGGGGCATGGGGGCACTCCGTTACCACGCGCCCACGCTGCGCTTGCCGAAGTCGCTGCCGGTGACGGCGCGGCTGACGAAGAACAGCGTGACGTGTGCGAGCTTGGTGAAGGGCGCGGCGATGAGCAGGATGTCGGCCGAGAGGACGTGCAGGGCGATGAGCGTGTCGTAGTCGCCCCACTGGCGGTAGGCCGCGAGCCCGGTGAGCAGCGGCAGCAGGGTCAGGCCGAGCACCAGCCAGTCCTGCGGGCCGGTGAGGGCGCGCACGTGCGCCAGGCCGATGCGCCGCCAGGCCAGGAACAGTCCGGCGGCCACGCCCGCCCAGGCGAGCCCGTCGGCCGCGGCGTCGGGCAGGGGCCGCCAGGACAGGTCCCAGGCCTGATCCCAGAGGATGACGTGGGCCTGGAGGAACAGCGCCGGCAGGAGGACGCCGAGGTGGAACACGAAGCCGGCGGCCGTGGCCGCGGCGTTTTCCCGCGCGGTGATGTTGGCCGGCAAAAGCCAGTGCAGGACGCTTTTCAGGGCCCAGGCCGGGCGGAAGCCGCGCAGGGCCGCGGGGTCGGCCGCGCGGGCGAGCAGCAGGAAGCGGACCACGCGCCAAGCCATGCCGACCAGGAACACGGCAAGGGCCAGGGCGAAGAGCGGTCCGGCGGCCAGATCGTACAGGGCGAGCACGCGACCTCCCGTATCGGCGCGGCCGGCGGGAGCGCGGCCGTCATACGCGAATATCCCATAATGCTAGCACGAATTCCGATGCAAGACAATCCACCGGGCCGGGGAGGGTATGGCGCCGACAAAAATGTCTGCCGCGTCAGCAGGGTGCGGTTTGCCGGTGCGTGCCGCCGCCGCGCGGCCTGGCAGATATCATCCTGAAACGGACGGATTACGCCAGCGCCGCCGCGTCGCCGAGGGCCTCGCGCAGGGCCCGGGGGATGTCGCCCGCGACCGCGCCGCCGTGGTGGCAGACGACCCGCGCGATGTCATAGTCCAGGAGCCGGCGCATGGAGGCCAGGGCCTGGGGCGGGTCCAGCGTGAACTGCGGGTTGGCCGGGCCCAGGCGGCCGGCCGCGGCCGTCAGGGCGTCGCCGGCGATGAGCGTGCGGTGTTCGCGCGCATACAGGGAGATGTGGCCGGGCATGTGCCCCGGCGTGGCCACCACCTCCAGGCCGCCGCACCAGGGGAAGACCGCGCCGTCCTCCGCCGCGTCGTCCACCCGGACCGGCTCCACCGCCGCCACCATCCGCTGGAAGCGCAGGGCCTCGGCCCGGCGCTCCTCCGGCAACGTGGGGAACAGGGCCTCGGCCTGCTCCAGGCGCAGGGACTTGCGCCGGCCCTCGATGTACGGCCGCTGCCCGGCCGAGGCCAGGACGCGGGCGTCCGGGCACAGGCGCTTGAGCGCGGCCAGGCAGCCCATGTGATCGTGGTCGTGGTGGGTGATGAACACGCGGGTGATCCGGGCCGGGTCCGCGCCCGCGGTCCGGATGGCCGCCTCCAGCAGCGGCAGCTGGCCCGCGCAGGCGCAGTCGACGAGGACCGTCTCCGCCGCGTCGCGCAGGAGCGTGGGGTGCAGCGGCGGCAGGGAATCGCGGGGGATGGTCAGAACGTCGAGGCTGCTCATGGCGTGTCTCCCGCGCCGGGGTGCGCGCGCAGGGCCCTGCGCAGCTCCGCGAAGGCCTGCGCCGCGTCGCGGCCGGCGGTGTCGATGCGGATGCGCGGCCCGTCCCAGGGCTCGTAGGTCCGCGCCAAAACCTGCCGCCAGTCGGGCGGGATCAGTCCGGGGATGTCCGGCTGGCGCATCTCCACGCGGCGGCGGTGCTCGGCCAAGTCGGAGCAGACGACCTCCACCTCCGCGCAGGCCGCGCCCTCCGCGCGGGCCGCCGCGCGCCAGGCCCGGCGCGTCAGTCCGATGGGATTGACGCTGTCGGCGACCACGTCGAGCCCCAGGCGCAGGTTTTCGCGCGCCAGGGCGTAGGCCGCCCGGTAGCCCGTGTCCGCCATGTCGCCGGGCACGCGGCGCGTGTCCCGCAGGGCCTGCTCGATGGCGTCGATGCGCAGGAAGACGGCGCGCAGCTCCGCGGCCAGGAGCCGGGCCAGGGTGGTCTTGCCCACGCCGGGCAGTCCGCCGAAGACGATCAGCATGCGCCGCGCCCTCCGCGTTTTACCTTAAATTATTCAACGTTCCGCGAAGAAAGCACAAGATATACGAAATAAGGTCCACGTTTGCAAAAGTGGCCGTTCTTCCCCGGATGGACGTTGTGTGCGAGCTTGAATTTAGCGGTACTGTTCCACGAATGTTTGATGAGTAACGCCTCACATTCTTTTGCAGATTCCAGACTCGCCGTTTTATACAGGACATACATCACGTCCCACTTGCCTTCATACTCTTCAAGCCAGCGTCTGGCAGGTGATGTGCTTATCCCTACTTTTGCATGATTGTGCCTGGGGTTGCGTAAATATTGACCAAAAGCCCTGCGCAGATTGCTCGAGACATCATTGATGGGCCCTGTCAAAAGATTACCGGAAATTTTCATGGGTGGCCTCCCGAAGATGGTTTTGCTGTTTACCTTAAGGGCGTTGTTCACAGTCCCGGCGGGTTGACCCGGTCCATGGTCCGGAAGTTGATGGCCTCGGCCAGATGGCCGATCTCCAGGCGTTCCGCGCCCTCCAGGTCGGCGATGGTCCGGGCGATGCGCAGGACGCGGGTGTAGGCCCGGGCCGAGAGGCCCAGCCGCCGCACCGCCTGCTCCAGGAATTTCTGCTCCGCCTCGCCCACGGCGCACCAGCGCTCCAGCAGCGCGCCGCCGAGGTCGGCGTTGGTGCGGATGCGCTCGCCCCGGTAGCGCGCGGCCTGGATTTCGCGCACGCGCAGGATGCCCGCGCGCATGTCCGCCGAGCTGCGGCCGCCGCGCGGGGCGCGCAAGTCCTCGTAGGGCACGGCCGGCACCTCCACCTGGAGGTCGATGCGGTCCATGAGCGGGCCGGAGATGCGCGAGCGGTAGCGGTGGATGGCCAGCGGCTGGCAGGAGCAGACGTGGCGGTCGTCCGTCAGGTAGCCGCAGGGGCAGGGGTTCATGGCCGCCACGAGCATGAAGTCCGCCGGGTACGTCAGGGCCACGGCCGCGCGCGAGATGGTCACGCGGCCGTCCTCCAGCGGCTGGCGCAGAACCTCCAGCACGTGCTTCTTGAACTCCGGCAGCTCGTCCAGGAACAATACGCCGCGATGGGCCAGTGAGACCTCGCCGGGGCGCGGATTGGCCCCGCCGCCGATGAGCCCGGCGTCGGAGATGGTGTGGTGGGGCGGCCGGAAGGGTCGGCGCACCACGAGGGCCGCCTCGCGCGGGAGCATCCCGGCCACGGAATAGATCTTGGTGACTTCCAGGGCCTCGTCGAAGGTCAGCGGCGGGAGCACGGTGGGGATGCGCTGGGCGAGCATGGTCTTGCCGCTGCCCGGCGGGCCGACGAACAGGAGATTGTGGCCGCCGGCGGCGGCGATCTCGATGGCCCGCTTGGCGTGGTCCTGGCCCTTGACCTCGGAGAAGTCGCCCAGGCCCGCGTCCTGCTCGGTCCAGAGGGCGTCCACGTCGACGCGCGCCGGCTCCGGGGCCAGCTCGCCGGTGAGGATGCCCACCACCTCGGCCAGGCCGGCCGCGCCGTACACGGTCAGGCCCTGGACCACGGCGGCCTCGGCGGCGTTGGCCGCGGGCACGATGAGCCCCCTGGCCCCGCTTTCGCGGGCGTGCATGGCCAGGGGCAGCACGCCGGGCACCGGAGCCAGCGCGCCGTCCAGCGAGAGTTCGCCGGCCAGCATCCAGCCCTCCAGCCGGGCCGGGTCGAGGGCCTCGCTGGCCGCCAGCAGGCACAGGGCCAGCGGCAGGTCGTAGGCGCTGCCCTCCTTGCGCAGGTCGGCCGGGGAGAGGTTGACGGTGATGCGCGCGGGCGGCAGCCGGTAGCCGGCGTTCTTGAGGGCCGAGAGCACGCGCTCCTTGGCCTCGCGCACGGCGCCCTCGGCCAGGCCCACCAGGGTGAAGGCCGGCATGCCCGAGCGGGCCAGGTCGACCTCCACGGACACGGGCAGGGCGTCCACCCCGAATAGGGCGGCGGTGCGGGCCTTGGCGATCACGGGCGGCCTCCGTGCGCGGAGGGGGCTGGTCTTGCGTTGCGGGGGGAATGACGCATGCGGTTCCTCAGGGGCGGCTGATGCGCAGCCGATACGCGCCGCCGATCTTTTCCAGGATCTGGATTTTCGTCCCGCTGTCCGCGTCGGCGAAGTCGTCCCCGGCTCCCGCGCCGAAGGCCGCGCCCTCCAGCCTCGGCCGGGCGGGATCGGCGTTCACGAGCTTCACCGGGGCCTTGCCGTGGCGGCATTCGGACACCGTGTCGTCGGCGCGCAGGATCAACACCCCGCTGCCCGGCAGGAAGCGGTCGAAGCCGATGGGCTGGCGGTTCTCCACGAGGAGGAAGCTGGTCGGGGTGAGCGGAATCCGCACGGCCCGGACCGCCGCTTCGGGGTCCTCCAGGGGGCCGAGGAGGATCTCGGACGTCTGCCCCGGCGCGATGGTGGCGACCTTGGCCTCGTCCAGCCAGCCCAGGCGCAGCCGCGTCCAGGAGGAGACGCCGGGCGGCGGCAGCTCGCGCTTGTAGAAGTGGCAGGACATGGGGTCCCAGTAGCCCATGTTGACGATGGCCGCGGCGAAGACCTCGCGCACCGGGCCGGGCCGGGCCTGGAGGTCATGGTCGTAGAGGCAGGGCAGCACCCTGCGGCCGTTGCGCACCCCGCCCAGAATGTGGGCCACATCGTGGAACAGCGTGCCGAGGTGCGCCTGGCTGGTGAAGATGGCCACGCCGCCGCGCACCACCTTGCCGTTGGCGGTGACGAACGCGTCCCGCCGGCTCCAGCCGAGCATGCCGGGATAGCCGCACAGGCCGACCATGCCGTATTCGGGCATGGTCGCGCCGAGCATGACGGCCACGAAGTCGTAGCGGCCGGGGTCGAATTCAGGCGGCATGGCGCTTAGCGCGTCGTCGATGAGCCTGGACACGCGGCCGCGGTCCACCTCCAGGTTGCGCGGCGAGATGCGGTAGTCGCCCACAGGCCGCGGCAGGGTGAGCCACGGCGTCACGTCCACTTCGAGCCGGGCCGCGCCCGCGGACATCTCCCGCACGTAGGCGTCCAGCTGCACGGCGAAGCGCTGCCGCACGAACTCGCGGTCCACGGCGTGGTCCACGTCCGGAAACTGCGCCAGGACCACCAGCCCCCGCAAAACGCCCGTGGCGGAGCGGGCCGGCTGGGGCAGGAGCAGCGCGAGGGCGAGCAGAACGGCGGCGAGGGCCGCGCCCCGGGGCCAGGCGCCCGGGCGGGACGCCTTGGGAAGTGGATTCATTGATACAGCTTGCCCCACGCCGGACCGTTTGTCCAGACGCGGCCGGGCTCAGGCCCGCCGGGCGGCGTGCTCGTGCAGCGCGCCGACGGCCCCGCGCAGCGTCACTGCGCAGAGCACCAGCGTCCCGCCCGCGAGCGGCCACAGCCCCGGCGTCTCGCCGTAGCCCAGGGCCACCCAGAGCGGGTTGAGGATGGGCTCCAACGTGAGGATCAGGATGGCCTCCAGCGCGCGCAGGCGCTTGATGGCCCAGACATAGAGCCCCAGGGACAGGCCCTGCTGGATCACGCCCAGGTAGGCCAGGCTGAGCCAGCCGGAGGCGCTCGGCCAGGGCCCGGCGAGGAGGAAGGGCAGTCCGACGGCGGCCGTCAGCGCGTGGCCCAGCACCACGCTGTCCACGGGCGAGGCGTCCTTCTGGCGGCGCATGGCCAGGGTGAAGCCGGCGTAGCACAGGCCCGTGCCCACGGCCATGACGTTGCCCCAGAAGCCGGTCGGGCTGAGCTGGTCCAGGAAGAACAGGACCATGCCGCAGAGCACCACGGCCACGAAGGCCCAGTCGCGCGGGCGGGTGGGCTCGCCCAGCAGGCGCGGGGCCAGGATCGCCACATAGGCCGGGGCGGTGTAGCAGAGCAGGATGGCGTTGGCCGCGGTGGTCATCTTGGTGGCCGCCACGTTGGTGAGCATCATCCCGGCGTAGCACAGCGCCGCGCAGAGGCGCGCGGGCGTGGGCCGCAGGTCGACGCGGCCGCGGAACAGCGCGAGCAGCGTCAGCGCGGACAGGGCGCTGCGCACGCCGGTGATGGCCATTGGCCCGGCGTCCGCGAGCTTGATGGCCAGGCCGCCGGAGCTCCAGATCAGGGCCGTGAGGGCCAGGGCCGAAACGGCCCCGCCGCGGCCGGAGATTCCCGGCATGGTCCTAGCGCAGCACCTTGCCGATGCGGCTCCAGCGGATGTTCGTGGGGCCGGTCCAGGACCAGTAGATGATCATGGCCTTGCCCTTGATGCTCTCGCGCTTGACGAAGCCCCAGAAGCGCGAGTCGAAGGACTCGTCGCGGTTGTCGCCCATGACGAAGTACTGGCCCTCGGGCACGGTCATGGCCGGCATCCAGTCGCGCTTGGCGCGGCAGATGCTGGTGGAGTCCTCGCAGTGGTCGAAATAACTCTTGGGGTCGACCTTCACGGCCGGGTGCCCCTCGGGCATGGGGCTGGGCTCGGTGTCCGGGATCACGTGCTGGATGTACGGCCCGGTGACGCGCTCGCCGTTGACGAAGACCTCCTTGGCGCGGATCTCCACGGTGTCGCCGGGCAGGCCGACCACGCGCTTCACGAAGTCCACGTCCTTCATCTGCGGCCGCACGGCGTCGAGGCGCTCGTCATAGGGATACTCGAAGACGATGATGTCGCCGCGGGCCGGATCGGTCACCGGCAGGACGATCTTGTCCGTGAAGGGGATCTTCAGCCCGTACTGGAACTTGCTCACCAGGAGCTGGTCGCCGATCTGCAGGGTCTGCAGCATGGAGCCGGAGGGGATCTTGAAGGCCTGCACCACGGAGGCGCGGATGAGCAGCGCCAGCACCACGGCCACGAGCAGGGCCTCGGTGTATTCCTTGAGGGTCTTGAGCCATCTGGGGTTCATGCGGGTTCCTTGTGGCGGCGGCTGCGCGCCGGGTTTTATCGACTCTTATTCATCCTCGCCGGCCTTGAGCACGGCCAGGAAGGCTTCCTGGGGAATCTCCACGTTGCCCATGCGGCGCATGCGGCGCTTGCCTTCCTTCTGCTTCTCCAACAGCTTGCGCTTGCGCGTGATGTCGCCGCCGTAGCACTTGGCGATGACGTCCTTGCGGAAGGGGGCCACGCGCTCCTTGGCGATGATCTTGTTGCCGATGGCCGCCTGGATGACCACCTCGAACATCTGCCGCGGGATGCTCCGCTTGAGCTTCAGGGCCAGGCTGCGGCCGAAGCGGTAGGCGCTTTCGCGGTGCACGATGACCGAGAAGGCGTCCACCGGCTCGGTGTTGATCAGGATGTCCAGGCGCACCAGATCGCTCTGGCGATAGTCCACGATCTCGTAGTCCAGGCTGGCGTAGCCCTTGGTGGTGGACTTCAGCTTGTCGAAGAAGTCGTACATGATCTCGGCGAAGGGCATCTCGTAGGTGATGATCACCCGGTTGGTGGTCAGGTAGCGCATGTCCTTCTGGAGGCCGCGCTTCTCCTCGCACAGGCCGAGGACGTTGCCCACGTAGTCGTTGGGCACGTGGATTTCGATGCGCGCATAGGGCTCGTAAAGCGCCAGGATGTCGCTGGGGTCGGGCAGCTTGCTCGGGTTGTCGATGTCCAGCGTGGTCCCGGTCTTGGTCTCCACCTTGTAGACCACCGAGGGCGCGGTGGTGATCAGCTTGGCCTGGAACTCGCGCTCCAGCCGCTCCTGGACGATTTCGATGTGCAGGAGCCCCAGGAAGCCGCAGCGGAAGCCGAAGCCCAGGGCCTTGGAGGTCTCCGGGTCGAAGCTGAAGGCCGCGTCGTTGAGCTGGAGCTTCTCCAGGGAGGTCTTGAGCAGCTCGTACTCGCTGGGCTCCACGGGGTAGAGCCCGGCGAAGACCATGGGCTTGACCTTCTTGAAGCCGGGGAAGGGGTTGTGGGTGGGGTTGTCCGGCTTGGTGAGGGTGTCGCCCACGGGCGCGTCGCAGAGCTCCTTCATGCTGGCGCAGAGGAAGCCGACCTCGCCGGGGCCCAGCTCCGGCAGCTCCACGGACTCCGGGGAGAAGGCGCCGAGCTTGGTCACCTCGAACTCCCGGCCCGAGGAGAAGATGCGGATGCGCTCGCCCTTCCTGAGGGTGCCCTCGAGCACGCGGAAGAGCACCACCACGCCCTGGTAGGAGTCGTACCAGGAGTCGAAGATCAGCGCCTTCAGGGGGGCGTCGGCCTCGCCTTGGGGCGGCGGCAGGTGGGTGATGATGCGCTCGATGAGATCGGGCACGCCCAGGCCGGACTTGGCGCTGACCCTGGCGGCCTCGGAGCAGTCCAGGCCGATGACTTCCTCGATCTCCTGGGCCACGCGCTCGGGTTCGGCGCTGGGCAGGTCGATCTTGTTCAGGACCGGGATGATCTCCAGGTCGTGGTCCAGGGCCAAGTAGACGTTGGCCAGGGTCTGGGCCTCCACGCCCTGGGAGGCGTCGACCACCAGCAGCGCGCCCTCGCAGGCGGCGAGGCTGCGCGAGACCTCGTAGGAGAAGTCCACGTGGCCCGGCGTGTCGATGAGGTTCAGGATGTACGTCCGGCCGTCCCGGGCGTGGTAGGGGATGCGCACGGTCTGGGCCTTGATGGTGATGCCGCGCTCGCGCTCCAGCTCCATCTTGTCCAGGTACTGGTCTTTCTTCTCGCGCTCCGAGACCAGCCCCGTGAGTTCGAGGATGCGGTCGGCGAGGGTCGACTTGCCATGGTCGATGTGCGCGATGATGCTGAAATTCCGGATGAGCTTCGTGTCTGTCATGTCGTCTCTGTCCGCGCGTCTCCCCTCAGTGGGGCGCGCGTGTGTCCGCGTGTCGGGGATGGGCTGCTTGCGCCCCGGCAATGGCTCGGAGGGCCGGGCGGGCGGATGACCTTGTACGGCATTTGCGCCCCGCTGTCTAATGTCCCGGCCGTTCCCGAAGGTGCTTGCCCTTGCGCCGCGTTGCGCGTATTTGGACACAATGCGGGTAATGATCCTTGGCGGCACCGGATTCATCGGAGCGGCCCTGGCGCGGCTTCTGGCCGGCCAGGGGCACGAGGTCCTCGTGCCCTCGCGCTCCCCGGCCAAGGTGCCGCGCGTGCTCGGCCCGGCCGCGGCCGGGCTGCCCTTCGACGGCGTCTCCGGCGCGGGCTGGGCCGCCGGCATCGACGCGCGGACCGCCATCGTCAACCTCGCGGGCGAGAACATCGCCGAGGGCCGCTGGACGCCGCTGAAGCGCCGGCGCATCCTGGAAAGCCGCCTCGACGCCGGCGCGGCGGTCATGGACGCCCTGCGCCAGGCCCGCGAGAAGCCGGCCGTGCTCGTGCAGGGTTCGGCCGTGGGCTACTACGGCGCGCGCGGGGCCGAGCCGGTGGACGAGTCGGCCCCGGCCGGCCGGGGCTTCCTGGCCGAGGTCGCCGCCCGCTGGGAGGACTCCACCAGCGGGGCCGAGGCCCTGGGCGTGCGCCGCGTCGTCGTGCGCACGAGCATGGTTTTGGGCCCCGGCGGCGCGCTGGCCAAGATGCTCCCGGCCTTCCGCTGGGGCCTGGGCGGGCCGCTGGGCTCCGGCCGCCAGCCCGTGCCCTGGATTCATCTGGACGACGAGGTCGGGGCCATCGCCCACCTCATGACCGCGCCGGGGCTGTCCGGCCCCTTCAACCTGGCCGCGCCCGAGGCCGTGGATTCGCGCGGGTTCGCCCGGGCCCTGGGTCGGGCCCTGGGCCGTCCGGCCGCGCTCCCCGCGCCGGCCTTCGCGCTCCGGCTGCTCCTGGGCCGGATGGCCGACGAGGTCCTTCTTTCGGGTGCGAACGCCTCCCCCACGCGGCTTCTGGCCGCGGGCTACGCCTTCCGCCATCCAGCCCTCGACGCGGCCCTTGATGCCGTTCTGCACAGGGGCTAAAGTCCGCCGCACGGAGAGCAAGCGCATGGGCAAGGGCAGGATTCTGGTCGTCGAGGACGAGGCCATCGTGGCCCTGGACATCCAGTCGCGTCTGGGGCGTCTGGGCTACGATTTGGCCGGCCACGCGGCAAATGGGGCCGCAGCCCTGGAGCTGGCCGCCACCGCCGCGCCGGATCTCGTGCTCATGGACGTTTTGCTGCCCGGCGGCATGGACGGCATCGAGACCGCGCGCCGCCTCGCCGCGGAGCACAGCCTGCCCGTGATCTACCTTACGGCCATGAGCGATCAGGCCACGCTGGATCGCGCCAAACAGACCGCGCCCTACGGCTATCTCTCCAAACCATTCGAGGACCACGAGCTTTCCCTGACCATCGAAATGGCGCTGTACAAGTTTCACGCCGAGCAGCGCCTGCAGGAAAGTGAACGCCTGCTTTCCACCACCCTGGGCAGCCTGGGCGAGGCCGTGCTGGCGTTGGACCCCGCCGGACGGGTGACCTATCTGAACCCGGCGGCCGCCGTCATGCTCGCCGTGGACGCCGGCGCGGCCCCGGGCCGACGGTATTCCGCGCTGTTCAGCGTCCTCGACGAGGAGACGCGCGAGCCGGTGGACGACCTGGAGGAGCTCTGCGCGTCCGCGCCCGGCCAGCCGGCCTGCGAGGAGATGCTCCTCGTGACGTCCCACGGCCGTGAGGTGCCGGTGGCCCTGTCCGTCACCCCGGTGCTCGGTCCGCGGGGCGGGTTGCGCGGCCGGGTGCTGGTGCTGCACGACGTGACCCAGCGCAAGCGCGACGAGGCCGAACTGCGCCGGAGCATGGCCGCGCTGCGCACGACCTTCCGCCAGACCGTGCGGGCCCTGGCCAGCATGGCCGAGAAGCGCGACCCCTACACCGCCGGGCATCAGCAGCGCGTGGCCCGCCTGGCCTGCGCCATCGGCCGCGAGATGGGCCTTTCCGACGACGCCCTGGAGGGCCTGGAGATGGCCGGCATCCTGCACGACGTGGGCAAGGTCTACGTCCCGGCGGAGATTCTGGCCAAGCCGGCCCGGCTTTCGCAAATGGAGATGGGCATCATGAAGACCCACCCGGAGGTGGGCTTCGAGATCCTGCGCGAGGTGAGCTTTCCCTGGCCCGTGGCCCGCGCGGTGCTGGAGCACCACGAGCGCCTGGACGGCAGCGGCTATCCCGGCGGCCTGCACGGCGGGGAGATCTGCCGGGAGGCGCGCATCCTCGCCGTGGCCGACGTGGTGGAGGCCATGAGCTCCCACCGGCCCTACCGCGCGGCCCTCGGGTTGCAGCGGGCTTTGGCGGAGATCCGCAACGGCCGCGGCCGCTCCTTCGACCCCGACGCAGTGGATGTCTGCCTGCGGCTCTTCGAGACCGGCGAGTTCAGCTTCGAGGGGCCGGCCCCGGGTGAGGCGCCGGCGGAAAATTCCGGACTGCGGCCCGACAAGGGGGGCGACGAATGAGCGCGCGCGCACGCATCCTGATCATCGACGACGAGGCCGGCATCCGCCTGTCCCTGCGCGGCATCCTGGAGGACGAGGGCTATGCGGTGGCCGAGGCCGAGAGCGGCGAGGCCGGCCTGGAGCTGCTGGAGTCCGGCGAGCCGGCCGATCTCGTGTTCCTGGACATCTGGCTGCCGGGCCTGGACGGCCTGGGCGTGCTTTCGCGCATCAAGGACGACCGGCCGGAGCTGCCGGTGGTCATGATCTCCGGCCACGGCACCATCGAGACCGCCGTCACCGCCCTCAAGCGCGGGGCCTTCGACTTCATCGAAAAGCCCCTGTCCCTGGAGAAGATCGTCCTCGCCGCGGGCAAGGCCCTGGAGTTCGCCCAGCTGCGCCAGGAGAATCTGGCCCTGCGCAGCTCCCTGTCCGAGGCCGAGGTCCGGCTCACGGGCGAATCCCCGGCCATCCGCGACCTGCGCGAGCAGATCGGTCAGGTGGCCCCCACCGACGCCTGGGTGCTGATCACCGGCGAGAACGGCACGGGCAAGGAGATCGCCGCGCGCCTGCTCCACGCCCAGAGCCGCCGGGCGTCCCAGCCGCTGGTGGCGGTGAACTGCGCGGCCATCCCCGAGGAGCTCATCGAGAGCGAGCTCTTCGGCCACGAGAAGGGCGCATTCACCGGCGCGGACAAGGCCCAGGCCGGCAAGTTCGAGCTGGCCAACAAGGGCACGCTGTTCCTGGACGAAATCGGCGACATGAGCCTCAAGACCCAGGCCAAGATCCTGCGCATCCTGCAGGAGCAGCGCTTCGAGCACGTGGGCGGCCGCAAGACCATCGTGGTCGACGTGCGCGTCATCGCCGCCACCAACAAGGACCTGCCCGCCGAGATCCGCGCCGGAAACTTCCGCGAGGACCTGTTCTACCGGCTCAAGGTCTTCCCGCTCACCGTGCCGCCCCTGCGCGACCGCGTGGAGGACATCCCGCTGCTGATCGAGGACTTCGCGGACCAGCTGACGCGGCGGAGCGGGTGCAAGCGCGCGGTCTTCAGCCCGGAGACCCTGGAGATCCTCAAGACCTATCCCTGGCCGGGCAACGTGCGCGAGCTGAAGAACTTCGTGGAGCGCATGCTCATCGTCTCCGGCGGCCGCGAGGTCACGCCCGACCGCCTGCCGCGGGACATCCTCTGCGCCGCCACCATCGCCGCCCCGCCCCGGGCCGCGCCGCCGCGACCGGCCGGAGAGGACCCTGCGGCCACCGACGATGACGACCTTATGCCCGACGCCTTTCCGGCCGGCCCCCTGGACCTCAAGGAGGCGCGGGCCGCCTTCGAGGCGCGCTTCCTGGAGGCCAAGCTGCGCGAGTTCGGCGGCAACGTGAGCAAGCTCGCCGAGGCCGTGGGCCTGGACCGCAGCTCGCTATATCGAAAATTGAAGGGCTACGGGATCATGGCGGAGTAGCCTTCACGTTTTTTGCCATTTCGCGGCCGTCTGCTCTCAGGTTGTGGAATCGGAGGTGCCCATGCGGCGCATCGCCCCCTGTCTGTTCGCTGCGTTTTTCCTCCTGTGCCTTGCCGGGGCTTTCCTGGCGTCCGCGGAGGCTGCCGCCGCGCCGCAGGCGGAGCACCGCTTGGCGCTCGTCATCGGCAACGGCGCCTACAAGGAAGGGCCGCTCAAAAATCCCGTCAACGACGCCCGCGACATGGCCGCGGCCCTGCGCGGGCTGGGCTTCGAGGTCATCCTGCGCGAGAACGCCGGCTTGGCCCAGATGGAGCAGGCCGTGGATCAGTTCTGGGAGGGGCTCAAGAAGGGCGGCACCGGCCTGTTCTTCTATGCCGGCCACGGCCTCCAGATGCGCGGGGTCAACTATCTCGTGCCCGTGGACGCGCGGCTCTCCGTCGAGCAGGACGTGAAGGTGCGCTGCCTGGACGTCAACCTGGTGCTCGGGCGCATGGAGAACGCTGGCAATCCGCTGAACATCATCATTCTCGACGCCTGCCGCAACAACCCCTTCGCACGCGCTTGGCGGAACGCCGGGCAGGGCCTGGCCAAGATGGACGCTCCGGCCGGCACGCTGGTGGCCTACGCCACGGCGCCGGATTCCGTGGCGGCCGACGGAGAAGGCAGGAACGGCCTCTACACCAGCCACCTGCTCAGGCACCTGCGCACGCCCGGCATCAAGGTCGAGGATGTGCTCAAGCAGGTGCGCGTGGGCGTGATGAACGACACCGGCCGCAGGCAAATCCCCTGGGAGTCCTCCAGCCTGACCGGCGACTTCTATTTCGCCGGCGGCGCAGGCATGGCGGCCCCGACAGTCCCGGCGCTGGCCATGGCCGGGCGGCCCTCGCAGCCTCCGGACCAGGCCGCCGAGCCCAAGGCCGGCGACACCTGGACAGACCCGGTCACGGGCATGGAGTTCAAGTGGGTGCCGGGCGGCGACTTCGAGATGGGCCCCGGGCCCTGGGCCGGGTCCGTCGGCTTTCTCGGCTCAAACTCGGGCACAGGTGAGCTGCCCGTGCACACGGTGCATGTGGACGGCTTCTGGATGGGCACGTGCGAGGTGACCCAGGGGCAGTGGGAAAAGGTCATGGGCGACAACCCCTCCTCCTTCCAGATGGGCGACAACTATCCCGTGGAGATGGTGACCTGGATGGAGGCCAAGAAGTTCGTGTCCCGGCTCAACGCCAAGAGCAGCGTGAAGTTCCGCCTGCCCAGGGAGGCCGAGTGGGAGTATGCCGCGCGTTCCGGCGGCAAGCCGGAGAAGTTCGCCGGCGGCGGCGACGCGGACCTGGACCGGCTGGCCTGGTATGGCAGGAACAGCGGCGGAACCCCGCACGAGGTGGGCACAAAGGCCCCCAACGGCCTGGGCCTCCATGACATGACCGGCAACGTGTGCGAGTGGGTGGAGGACGCCTGGGCCTTCGACGGCTACTCCAAGCATGCGCGCAGCAATCCCCTCATCGCCGTGGACAGCGGCCTGGGGCGCGTGGTGCGGGGCGGCGCCTGGGGCAGCACACCGGATCACTGCCGGAACGCCGGGCGCAGGAGCGTCAGCCTCAAGGGCCCGATGATCGGCCTGCGCCTCGTGCGCGTGCCCTGACCGCGCCGACAAAAAAGGCCGGGGGCTGCAACCTCCCGGCCTCTAGGCGGGACCCCTCGTCCCGAGTTCCCTGGCTGCCTAGTGCACCCAGTAGATCACGTCGAACTTTTCGCGCATGGCCTTTTCCAGGGCGTTCTGCGCGCTCTTCTCCATGGGGCGGATGCGGATGTACACGTCGCGCATGCCCACCTGCGGCGGCTCGCAGGAGGTGAGCAGGCTCATCAGCCGCGCGCCGTTGTCCTTCAGATAGTCGATGACCGGCACCATGCTGCCCGGTTCGTTGGCCAGGCGGATGCCGATCTGCACGCCGCCCTCCATGACGCCGGTGATGCGCACGAGGACCTTGAAGATGTCCGAGTCCGTGATCACGCCGACGACCTTGTTGCCCGCGTCCACCACCGGCATGCCGCCGATGTTGTGCTCCAGCATCAGCGCCGCGGCCTGCTCGATGGTTTCGTCCGGGGACACGGTGACCACCTTCTTGGTCATGATGTCCTTCAGCTTGATCTCCGAGAGCAGGTAGTACAGCTCGTGCATGTCGAGCGTGGTGGCCTTCGAGGGCGAGGCCTCCTTGATGTCCCGGTCGGAGACGATGCCGAGCAGAACGCCCTTCTCGTCCACCACCGGGAGCCGGGCGATGCCCTTGTCCTTCATGATCTTGGACGCCTTCATCATGGACATTTCCGGCGTGCCGGTGATGACATCCTTGGTCATCCAATTCTCGATGAGCATTCCCGAAGACCTCCTTGCCCGCCGCGCAGCCGGAACGGGCCGCCACGGCGTGGTGCCATTTTTCGGAACTTTACCTCAGGCCGGAGTCCTTGGCTAGTGGAAAATATCACAAAGCCTTCCCGCACAACGCTCCGAAGGAAATTCGGACTCCGCCCCCCGGCCGCGAGCTTTACCTTCGGCCGCCGCGAGGGTAGCATGCCGCCCATGTTTCTCGTGGTGAACGTGGACGATCTCGGCCTCTCCCCGGCCGTGCGCCGCGCAGTGGAGGATCTGGCGGCCCTTTCGCGCGTGAGTTCGGCCACGCTGCTCGTCAACGGCCCGGACGCCGCGGCCGGCGCGCGCCTCTCGTCCACCGGGGCCGGGTCGCTCGGCGTGGGCGTGCACCTGAACATCCTGCGCGGCCGGCCCGTGAGCCCGGCCCGGGAGATCCCCGGCATGGTCAACGCCGAGGGCCTGTTCCTGGGCGATTACGTGACGCTGTTCCGGCGCTACCTTTCCCGCGCCTTCACCCCGCGCGACGCGGAGATCGAATGGGGCCGCCAGGTGGAGCGGGCCATCGAACTGGGCGCCGCGCCCACCCACCTCGATTCCGAGAAGCACATCCACGCCTGGCCCGGCCTGTTCGAGGCCGCCTGCCGCGTGGCCGAGAAATACGGCATCGGCTGGGTCCGCCGGCCGGTGGAGCGGGTGGCGTTCTCGCGGTGGGACAAGGGCGGCCGCCGCGCGCGCATCCTCAACACCTTCGGCGTCTGGCACGACCTGCCGCGGGACGGCCGCGTGGCCTGCCCGAAATGCGTGTTCGGCGTGGCCGACCAGGGGGCCGAACTGTTGCCGGAGCGGCTCGCGGCGTATATGAAGCGGGTGCGCCCGGACGTCCTGGAGCTGGTCTGCCACCCCGGGCAGCCCCTGCCGGGCGACGGTCCGCTCCCGGCGGACTACGGCCCCATGCGCATCGCCGGCCAGTGGCTGCCCGAGCGCGACGCCCTGGCCGCGCCGGGCTGGATCGAGACCATCCGCGAGGCCGGGGGCCGGCTTGTGCATTACGGCCAGCTCGACCCCGCCACCCGGGGGCTTCGCCCCGCAGTTGTCCGCTGAACGAACACCACGGAGCACGGAACAGGCGCATGAACGGAACGGCACATCCCCTCGCGGAGCAGGACTTCCCGGTGGAGGTCTCCATCGTCACGCCCATGCACAACGAGGAGCTCTGCGTGCGCGAGTTCCATCGCCGCATCACCGCCGCGCTCACGGGCATGGGCGCCACCTACGAGCTCATCCTCGTCAACGACGGCAGCACCGACGCCACCCCGGAGATCATCCGCGAACTGGCGGCCGGCGATCCCAGCCTCGTGGGCGTGTTCCTGGCGCGCAACCGCGGCCAGTGCACGGCCATCTACGCCGGCATCCAGCACTCCCGCGGAAAGTACGTGGTGATCATGGACGGCGACCTCCAGCACCCGCCCGAGGAGGTGCCCCGGCTCATCGAGAAGATCCGCGAGGGCTACGACCTGGTCAAGGGCATGCGCCAGAAGCGCCAGGAATCGCTCTTCCTGCGGCGCATCCCCAGCCTCGTGGCCAACTACCTCATGCGCGCGACCTCCAAGTGCGACATCCACGACATGGGCGGCCTCTCGGTGATCAAGGGCGAGGTGGCCCGCGGCCTCAAGCTGCGCGAAGGCCAGCATCGGCTGATCCCGGCGCTGGTGTGCTCCCAGGGCGGGGCCGTGTGCGAGGTGCCCACCAGCGCGCCGCCGCGCTTCGCCGGCAAGAGCCACTACGGCATCGGCCGCAGCGTGGACGTGCTCTTCGACATCGTGCTGCTGTGGTTCCAGAATTCCTACAAGCAGCGGCCGGTGTACCTCTTCGGCCGCATCAGCCTGTGGCTGTTCTCCATCGCCTCGCTGGTCATGTGCTGGCTTTTGTACGACAAGATCTTCCTGGGCGAGCACATGGGCACGCGGCCGCCCTTCCTGGGCGCGGTGCTGCTTTATCTGGCCTCGCTGGGCTTCATGAGCACCGGGCTGATTCTCGAAATCCTGGTGAACACCCACGACGCGGTCTCCGGGGCCACCCCGTACAAGGTCCGCGAGATCGTGCGCGGCAAGGACGCGCAGTAGACCCGGAGGGCCCCATGCGCATCGCGCTTCTCCAGCTCAATCCCGTCGTGGGCGACCTCGGCGGCAACGCCGCGCGCATCGCCGCGGCCTACGACCGGGCCGTCCGCGCCGGCGCGGAGCTTTGCGTCACGCCGGAGCTGGCCCTGGCCGGCTATCCCCCGCGCGACATGCTCCTTTATCAGGGCTTCGCCGCCGCCGCCTGGGACGCCGCCGCGGAACTGGCCCGCAGCCTGGAGGCCGCGCATCCGGGCGGGCCGGCGCTGCTCCTGGGCTGCCCGGAGCCCAACCGCACGGGCCAGGGCAAGGCGCTGTACAACGCCGCGCTTTGGTGCGAGGCCGGCGGCGTGCGCCGGACCTTCCGCAAGGCCCTGCTGCCCACCTACGACGTCTTCGATGAGGCGCGCTATTTCGAGCCCGGTCCGGCCGGGACCGGCGGCGTGATGGACTACCGCGGCGTGAAGCTGGGCGTGACCATCTGCGAGGACCTCTGGAACGACAAGGACTACTGGCCGCACCGCCTGTACCCCGTGGATCCGGTGGAGGCGGCCGTGTCCGCCGGCGCGCAGGCGCTGATCAATCTTTCGGCCTCGCCCTTCAGCCTGCGCAAGCAGGCCCTGCGCCAGGATATGCTCGGCTCCATCGCCAGAAAGCGCGGCCTGCCCCTGGCCTATTGCAACCAGGCCGGCGGCGACGACGAGCTGGTGTTCGACGGCCGCAGCGCCCTCTTCGGGCCGGACGGCGCGCTCCTCGGCCGCGCGGCGGGCTTCGCCGAGGACCTGCTCGTGGCCGATCTCTTCGCCGCCGCGCCGGGCGCGATCCCCGCGGACGACCTCTCCGCGCCCTCCGAGACCTGGCGGGCGCTGGTGCTTGGCACGCGCGACTACCTGCGCAAGTGCGGCTTCAGGAAGGCCCTGCTGGGGCTCTCCGGCGGCATCGACTCGGCCGTGGTGGCCTGCGTCGCCGCCGAGGCCATCGGCCCGGAAAACGTCCTCGGCGTGCTCATGCCCTCGCCCTGGTCCAGCCGGGGCAGCGTGGACGACTCCCTGGAGCTGGCCGCGAACCTGGGCGTGGCCACGCGCGTCATCCCCATCGAGGGGCTCATGCGCGCCTTCGACGCGGCCCTGGCCGAGAGCTTCGCCGGACTCGCGCCGGACACCACCGAGGAGAATGTCCAGTCGCGCATCCGCGGCAACCTGCTCATGGCCCTGTCCAACAAGACCGGCGCGCTGCTTTTGACCACCGGCAACAAGAGCGAGCTGGCCGTGGGCTATTGCACCATTTACGGCGACATGAGCGGCGGCTTCGCGGTGATCAGCGACCTGCGCAAGACCCAGGTCTATGCGCTGGCCCGGCACATCAACGCCCTGAAGGGCCGGGCGATTCCCGAGGCCATCCTGACCAAGGCCCCGTCCGCCGAGCTCAAGCCCGATCAGACCGATCAGGACAGCCTGCCGCCCTACGACGTGCTCGACGCCATCCTGGCGCTGCACATCGAGGGGCAGAAGACCGCGGCGGAGATCGCGGCGCAGGGCTATGATCCGGCCGTGGTGGCCCGGGTGTGCCGGCTGGTGAAGATCTCGGAGTTCAAGCGCCGGCAGGCCGCGCCGGGCATCAAGGTGGCCTGGCGCAGCTTCGGCACGGGCTGGCGCATGCCGTTGGCGGCCAAGGCGCTGCCCTAAGCCGTCATATCCCGTGGCGTCCGCGCAGCCGCGCCGCTACCGGCGCGGTTCGTCGTCCCGATGCAGCGTGAAGTCCGGCCCGTCCGCAGGGCCGGCGGCCGGCGCGGCCGCGCCGTTCGCCCCGCCTTCCAGCACCACCATCCGGTAGGATACCGCCAGTACGGCCGCGCTGAGGCCGTTGATCGTCGTCGTGACGCAGCCGTCCAGCAGGATGCCCCCGGCCGCGCACCAGAGCGGCGCATTGGCGATCAGCCATTCGGTGAGAAAGGCCACCGGCATGCTTACGGCGGAGAGCGCGAGGTAGGCCAGGAACACGGAGCGCACAATGGCCCAGAAGCGGCCGCGCGTTTCGGCCAGCGCGCTGCGCAGCTCGCGGCGGCGGCCCTGGGCCACGATGATCGGCAGGTAGAACAGCCGGCCGAAGAGATAGGACATGGTCAGAACCATCACGAGAATAACGGGGATGAGCACCAGCGCGAGCATCCACTTGTGCAGGGAAAACACCGCCAGGGCGACGATCCCCAGGGTGAGCAGGAGCGGCAGCGTGAAGACGGCCACGTACTTGAGCCAGGCCCAGAGCATGCGCGCCAGCCGCAGGTCCAGGCAGAGCGCCCGCCACGTCGCGCGCGGGGCGGCGTGGCCCAGCATCCGATCAAAGATGAGGAGTTGCAGCGGCACAAGGAGGAATCCGAGCAGGGCCGGGGTGATCGACTGGAGCTTGGGGCCGCCCATGGGCAGGCCCAGGTCGAAGGTCACGCAGGCGATGGACGCGCAGACGCTGAAGAGGATGAAGGCGAACAGCCCCTGGCGCAGGAGGGCGTCCTGGCGCAGGCAGCCGCGGAACAGGCGGATGGCCGTGCGCAGGGTGCCGGAACGAGGTGTATCGGTCATGGCGAAACTCCGGTGTGCAGTTTAACGATTCGTCTATACACGTCAAGCGTTGCTCTTGCCGCTTGCGGGGATCCCCTTCGGATCTACGGGGTCGGAATGTCTAGAGCAGAATTTTCATCGGAGAAAATGGTCTGGGACGAATTTTTCGTCTGAAAAAAATGAGCGGACGTATTTTTCGTCCGCCACATTGGGGCGGACGCAATTTTCGTCCGCCACAGGGACCGGACGAATTTTACGTCCATGCCCGGTCCGAGAAATCATCGTCCGTGGCGCTCTTGCTGTTCAGGATGCGCCGCAGGGTGTCCTTGGAGATGCCGAGCTCGCGGCAGGCGGCGTTTCTGTTGCCGCCGTTGCGCTCCACAGCCTCCACCGCCGCGCGGAAGCGGATCTCATCCATGGTCAGCGGCTGCGAGGAGCCGGACTGGGCGCTCGGGCCGGGATGCTCGCAGGCGCGCACGTCCGCGGGCAGGTGCTCCACCTGGATCAGCCCGCCGGGGCAGAGGATCCAGGCGTACTCCAGGATGTTCTCCAATTCGCGGATGTTGCCCGGGAAGGGGTGGGCCATGAGCAGGCGCATGGCCTCAAAGGACAGGCCCTGGATGTCCTTGCCCCCGGATTGCCGCCGGCGGCTGAGGATGTGCTCGATGAGCAGGGCCAGGTCCCCCTTGCGCTCCCGCAGGGGCGGCAGGGTCATGCGCACCACGTTGAGCCGGTAGTAGAGGTCCTGGCGGAACTGGCCCTCGGCGACCATGCGCTCCAGGTCGCGGTTGGTGGCGGCGATGACGCGCACGTCCGCGGGCACGCCGGCCACGCCGCCCAGGGGCTCGAACACGCGCTCCTGCAGGACGCGCAGGATCTTGGCCTGGAGGGGCAGGGGCAGGTCGCCGATCTCGTCCAGGAGCAGGGTGCCGCCCTCGGCCAGCTGGAAGCGGCCGGGCTTGTCGCGGCGGGCGTCGGTGAAGGCGCCGGCCTTGTAGCCGAACAGCTCGGATTCCATGAGCAATTCCGGCAGCGCGCCGCAGTTCACGGCCACGAAGGGCCCCTTGTGGCGCGGGGACAGGCTGTGGATGGCCCGGGCGAAGTATTCCTTGCCCGTGCCGGATTCGCCCAGGAGGAGCACGGTAGCCTCGCTGGCCGCCACCTGGGGCAGGATGCGCAGGATTTCCGCCAAGTTGGGGTCACGAGAGCAGAAGCCGTCGGGCAGTTTGCCCACGGCCTTGGCCGGCGCGGCCGAAAGGTCGCGGAAGGTCTCCACGCCGCCGATGACCTGACCCTTGTGGTCGCGCAGGGGCGCGGCGCTGATGCTCACGGGAACGCGTACGCCGTCGGCGCGCTCGACCATGAGCACGCGGCCCACGATCTTGCGGTCCTCGGCGATGCTGGCGCGCAGGACGCAGCGCTCCTGGCAGTCCTCGGTGCGGAAGACCTCCCAGCACTTCTTGCCCACGGCCGTATCGGGCTGCACGCCGACGATGTCCGCGGCGCTCTGGCTGAAGAAGATGATGTTCCAGTCGCGGTCCACGGTGAAGATGCCGTCGGCCACGGAATCCATGATGAAGGAGCACAAAGACGTGCAAGGAAAGGGTTTTCCGAATGTTTGCTGCACGGTCGTTCTCGGGTTCGGGTCCTGCCGCAGGACTAGGAATGCCCTGACGCCTGCGGTTGGTCAACGAAAAAGCGGGGACGAAAAATGCGTCCGCCGCGGGATGCTTTTCGGGGCCTGCCGGCGTAACATTGTGAATTCGTGCACAAATCGAAGTTGGCCCGAGAGTTGCTTATCTTCAGGCAACGGGCGGGTGAACGCCCGGGAACACTTTAAGGACATAACATTTCGGAGGGTCATATGGAACTGAACTTCACCATCACCGGGCGCTGCTGCGATCTCGCCCTTCATCCCATCTCCCAGAACACGGCCGAGATGATTCGCGAGGTCGGCCGGGACATCTACAAGCAGAAGTATCTGGAGTGGTGGCGCAAGGGCAACACCTGCACCTGCGGCATGAAGCTCGGTCCCGACTCCGTGGTCGAGGTGACCCTGGACGGCAAGCAGGTGGCCTTCGACCCCAAGCCGATCACGGAATCCGCCGTGCTCCTGCGCCGGCGCATGTACCTCGACAGCAAGGCCCAGTACCTGGCGCTCATGGGCTATGACGACGAGGTCTGCTCCCTGACCTGGCACTGGGAGGACGTGGCCAACTACGATGCGGCCAAGTTCGACTTCTTCGTGCATCGCTGGGATCGCCTGCTGCACGAGGACAACTTCTATATCGTGGATGATGTCCGCTACGACGGGCACTTCGCCTGCGATCACACTTGGGGCGAACGTGGCGGGCATTCGCTGATTGAACCCATCGTCATCGATCTGCAGGAGGTACGTCGCGAGATTGAGGGCGGCCAGGTGCGTGTGGCTTAGCTCTCGCTAGGTTTTCTGTCCCCCATGCCCGACGGGCCGCCCGGCAACCCCCTCGCCGGACGGCCCGAACTTTTTTCTCGGCGCCCGCCGTCCATTGACTTTCAGCGCCGCCGGACGGACATTCCGTTCGTCTGCCTCCCCCCTTTCCGCACGGAGGTGCGCGCCATGAAGGAATACCCCCTGGGCAAGGTGTTTCAGCTGCTGGAGCCGGGGCCGGTGGTGCTCGTGAGCACCATGAGCCGGTCCGGCCGGACCAACCTCATGACCATGTCCTGGCACATGATGATGGACTTCGAGCCGCCGCGCATCGCCTGCGTCTTGAGCGAGGGGAACCACAGCTTCCGGGCCCTGGCCGAGACCGGGGAGTGCGTCATCGCCGTGCCCGACGCCCGCCTGGCCGAGACCGTGGTCGACATCGGCAACTGCTCCGGCGACCGCCGCGACAAGTTCCGGGACTTCGGCCTGACGCCGGTGCCGGCCGCCATGGTCCGGCCCATGCTCGTGGCCGAATGCTTCGCCAACATCGAGTGCCGCGTGGCCGACGACGCGCTCGTGGAGCGCTACGATCTGTTCGTGCTGGAGGGGGTGCGCGCCTGGCGCGACCCGCGCAAGATGGGACCGGACCTGCGCTCGCCCAAGACCATCCATCATGTGGGCGACGGCACCTTCCGGGTGGACGGCCCCACGCGCGATCTCAAGGCGCGCATGGTCAAGTGGCCGGAGTTCGTCTAGGCGGCCCGGAGCGGACCGCCCGGCGCGCGGAGCCCTAGGCCCCGCAGCACTTCTTGTACTTCTTGCCGCTGCCGCAGGGGCAGGGATCGTTGCGGCCGATTTTGGGGCCGCGGACGATCGGATCGTGGCTGCGCATGCGGCCGTCGGTGTAGTGCCAGACCCCGCCGATGCGCTTGAAGTCCGCGCGCTCGTGGTGTTCCTGGCGCGAGCCCTGGTATTCGAAGTCGGCGGTGAAATCCACCTGCCCGGTCTGGTCGTCCTCGCCGCCGTCCTTGACCGAATGGATGGTCAGGCCCAGCCACTTGGAGTCCGCGGACCAGCTTTTGGCCTGCTCGGGGTCGAAGTCGTGGCGCTCCGAGGGGGCCAGCGAGGTCCGGAGGAAGTCGATGTCGCCCACGACGTAGGCGCTGTAGCGGGCGCGCATGAGCGCCTCGGCCGTGGGAGCCGGAGCGCCCTTGATGATCGGTTCGCAGCATTCCGCAAAAGGCTTGTCCGAGCCGCAGTGGCACTGGGTCATGATGGTCTCCTGGTGTCGCCCGGGGCGTTGGTGTTCCGGTCGGGCGCGCACAGTAAGTCCTTCGCGTCCGGCGGTCAACACGGAGCGCCGTGATTCCGCGCGTTCCGGGCGGCATTGACAGGACCGGCGCGCATTGGGCATGAATGGTGCGATGACGTGAACCTGATTTCCGCGGGAGGCACCATGCGCAGCACGTCCATCGTTCTGGGGGCCCTGGCCCTGCTTGCGGTCGGCTGGCTGGCCCTGCCGGCGCCCTCGGCCGCGTTCACGCCCTGGGGCAGCATCTACGAGGTCGCGCGCGACGAGCGCAGCGTCGGCGACATCGCCGCGGACAAGAAGATCGCCACCACCCTCAAGACCACCCTGCTGGACCGCGACAAGAAGCTCGGCCTGGCCGTGAAGGTCTATTGCTTCCTGGGCAAGGTCACGCTCCTGGGGCAGATCGCCGACGACTCCTTCAAGGCCTTCGCCGAGAACGCCGCCCGGAAGACCCGCGGGGTCAAGTCCGTCTCCGTCTACTGGGAGGCCCCGGGCCGGGAGGACACCACGGCCGAGGACCTGGAGATCGCGGCCAAGATCCGCGCCGCGCTCGTGGCGGACAAGGAGATCAGCGCCACGCAGATCGAGCAGGAGGTCTTCGGCGGCAAGGTCTACCTCCTGGGGCTGGTGCGCTCCAAGGCCGACGCGACCAGGGCCGTGGCCCACGCGCGGGAGACCAAGGGCGTCGTCGGCGTGGTCAATCTGCTCGTGCCGACCAAGAAGAAGGATCGCTAGGCGGCCGTCCCGCCCAGCTCCGCGTGGCGGAAGCAGGCGGCGAGGTGGTCGTTGACCATGCCCGTGGCCTGCATGTGGGCATAGATGATGGTCGAGCCCACGAAGGCGAAGCCGCGCCGCTTCAAGTCCTTGGAGATGGCGTCGGAGAGGGGCGTGCGCGCCGGAATCTGCTCCAGCCGCTCCCAGCGGTTCTGGACGGGCGCGCCGTCCACGAAGCCCCAGATGTAGGCGGAAAAGCTTCCGAACTCCTCCTGCACCCGGAGAAAGGCCCGGGCGTTGGTGATCGCCGCCGCCACCTTGAGCCGGTTGCGCACGATGGCCGCGTCGGCCAGGAGCCGGGCCGCGTCGGCCGCGTCAAAGCGGGCCACCGCTTCCGGATCGAAGCCGGCGAAGGCCGCGCGGTAGCCCTCGCGCTTCTTGAGGACGGTGTGCCAGGACAAGCCGGCCTGCGCGCCCTCCAGCACGAGGAACTCGAAGATCCGGCGGTCGTCGGTCACGGGCGCACCCCACTCCTCGTCGTGGTAGCGGCGATACAGCTCGTCCTTGGCGCACCAGGGGCAGCGGAATTTTTCGGGCATGGCGGTCCTCCGCGGGTAGGCTGCGTCCCAGGGTAGCCCAGGCCGCCCCCTCCGGCAAGACCGCGTCCGGGAATCCAGGCCGCGCGGTCATTTCCGGGCGCTGAAATTGTGTTTACACTCGTCTCTAAGTACGATAGGAAACATGCCCTTCGGAGGCGGTTTGACGGCCGTCTCCGGCCGTAAAACGGCGTCAAGGCCACCCGGACGCGGCCTGCCTCGCAAGGGGCGGGCCGACCGCGGCCGCAGCGCGTTCCGGGCCCCTCGGAGCCGGAACGCGGCGGTGCGCGGCCGGGAGCCATAAGCACGCAAATACATCCGTCCGAGGGAGTGTCGTTGGAGGCAACGATGGAAAAAAACAAGAAAGTCGCAGAACAGGAAACGGACCTCAACTTCGAAGCCGCGCTTGAGAACTACCTCAAGGCCGATTTCGGCGACCTCGACGAGGGCACCATCGTGCCCGGCACCGTGGTCAAGATCGGCAAGGACAACGTCCTGGTGGACGTGAACTTCAAGAGCGAAGGCCAGATCCCGGTCTCGGAGTTCATGGATTCCGAGGGCAAGCTCACCGTGAGCGTGGGCGACACCGTGGACGTGTTCGTGTCCAACAAGGACGAGAACGAGGGCACCATCCACCTGTCCCGCGACAAGGCCAAACGGATGCAGCTGTTCGACCGCCTGGAGGACTCCCAGGAGAACAACGGCACGGTCACCGGCCGCATCGTCCGCCGCATCAAGGGCGGCTATACCGTCGACCTCGGGGGCGTCGAGGCCTTCCTGCCCGGCTCCCATGTGGACCTGCGCCCGGTGCCCGACATGGACGCCCTGGTGGGCCAGGACTTCGAATTCAAGATCCTCAAGATCAACCGCCGCCGCAGCAACGTCATCGTGTCCCGCCGCGTGCTCCTGGAGGAGCTGCGCAGCGAGCAGCGCGGCGCGCTTCTGGAGACCCTCGCCGAGGGCCAGGTGGTCAAGGGCAAGGTCAAGAACATCACCGAGTACGGCGTGTTCATCGACCTGGGCGGACTGGACGGTCTGCTGCACATCACCGACATGAGCTGGAAGCGCATCCGCCACCCGAAGGAAATGGTCCAGCTGGGCGACGAGCTCGACCTCAAGGTCCTGCACTTCGACCGCGAGGGCCAGAAGGTCAGCCTGGGCCTGAAGCAGCTCGTGGCCGACCCCTGGGAGAACATCGCCACCAAGTACCCGCAGGGATCCCGCCTCAAGGGCAAGGTCACCAACCTGGCCGACTACGGCGCCTTCGTGGAGCTTGAGCCCGGCGTCGAGGGCCTGGTGCACATCTCCGAGATGAGCTGGACCCGCAAGCTGCGCCATCCCTCCCAGATGGTGCGCGCCGGGGATGAGGTCGAGGTCATCGTGCTCGGCGTCGATCCGGACAAGAAGCGCATCAGCCTGGGCATGAAGCAGATCAAGCCCAATCCGTGGGACGTCGTGGCCGAGAAGTACCCCGAGGGCACCATCCTTGAGGGCGCGATCAAGAACATCACCGAGTTCGGCGTGTTCATCGGCATCGAGGAGGGCATCGACGGCCTGATCCACGTGTCCGACATCAGCTGGACCAAGAAGATCCGCCACCCGAACGAGGTCTTCAAGATCGGCGACACCGTCCAGGCCAAGGTGCTTACCGTCGACAAGGAGAACGAGAAGTTCACCCTCGGCATCAAGCAGCTCTCCGAGGATCCCTGGATCAAGGTCCCGGCCAAGTACCCCGTGGGCACCGTGATCACCGGCGTGGTGACCAACATCACCGACTTCGGCCTGTTCGTCGAGGTCGAGGAGGGCATCGAGGGCCTGGTGCACGTCTCCGAGATCAGCCGTAAGAAGATCAAGAGCCCGGCCGAGCTGTTCAAGGAAGGTGTCACCATCGAGGCCAAGGTCATCCACGTGAGCGCGGATGAGCGCCGCCTCGGCCTGTCCATCAAGCAGCTCAAGGAAGAAGAGGAGCGCAAGAAGCCCAAGGAGTTCCGCACCTCCGGACCGGAGACCGGCAGCAACCTGGGCGACCTCCTCCGCGCCAAGATCGAGGACGCGGCCAATGGAGACGACTCCAACAACTAAAGGCAAGTTTTCCGAACGGCACCCGCTGCTGTTCGGAATGATCCTGATTCTGCTGGCCGTGGCCCTCTTCACGGGGGCCATGGCCTTTTTCCGTTCCCTGGGGGGCAAGGGCCGCCCCATCACGGGGGACAAGATCGGCCTGTGCCGCCTGGAGGGCGTGATCACCGACGCCAAGGACGTGGTCGACTTCCTGCGCGACCTGCGCGAGGACGACTCGGTGCGCGGGGTGCTCCTGCGCATCGACTCGCCCGGCGGCGCGGTGGCCCCGTCCCAGGAGCTGTACCAGGCCGTGAAGGATCTGGCCGCCAAGAAGCCCGTGGTCGTCAGCATGGGCACGGCCGCGGCCTCCGGCGGGTACTACGCCGCCGCCCCGGCCACCCTCATCGTGGCCAACCCCGGCAGCGTCACCGGCTCCATCGGCGTGCGCGCCGAGTACGTCAACCTCCAGGGCCTCATGGCCAAGCTGGGGCTGAAGAGCGACATCCTCGCCAGCGGCAAGATGAAGGCCGCCGGTTCGCCGACCCAGGCGATGACCCCGGAGCAGCGCGCCTACATCATGAGCATGATCATGGACCTGCACGACCAGTTCGTGTCCGACGTGGCCGCGGCCCGGGGACTGGACAAGAAGGTCGTGGCCAAGCTGGCCGACGGCCGCGCCCTCACCGGGCGGCAGGCCCTGGCCGCCCGCCTGGTGGACAAGCTCGGCGGCCAGGAGCTGGCCATGCAGACCCTGCGCGAGATGGCCAAGGTCGACCGCAAGGTCACGGTCATCGAGGGCCCGGAAAAGAAGCTGCCGCTCCTGCCGCGGCTGCTGGGCGCGTCGCTCGCGGCGCTGGGTCAGGGCGTCGGCCGAGGTCTGGGCCAGTCCCTCGACGGCGACCTGCGCCAGGCCTCGCCCGACGGCCTGCTCCTCGAATACCGCCAGTAGCCGCCATGGCCCCGCAGCACTTCCCCGACGAGGCGCGCTTCTTCCGCTCCCCGGTCCTGCCGGACACGGAGATGCTCGCCGCGCGCTATTTCACCCACGCCTTCGCCCCGCACTGGCACGAGGGCTACGTCGTCGCCGTGATCACCGCCGGAGCCGAGGGCTACCGCTACCGCGGCGCGAGCCACGTGGCCGGGCCGGGCTGGCTGGCCTGCATCAACCCCGGTGAGGTCCACACCGGCCAGCGCGCCGCCGAGGTCGGCTGGGCCTACCGCGTGTTCTATCCCTCGGCCGCGGCCATGCGCTCCCTGGCCCTGGATCTCGGCGGTTGCGGCCTGCCCCGGCTGCCCGTGGAGGCCGTGGAGGACCAGCCCCTCGCGCGGGCCCTGACCCGCGCCCACCGCCTCCTGGAAGAGGGCGGCGATCCCCTGGAGGCCCAGACCGAGGCCCTCGGGGCGCTTTCCGCGCTGCTGGCGCGGCACGCCGACCTCGCCCCGCAGCCGAAGCCCGCCGGCCGCGACGCCGGCCGCGTGGAGCGCATGCGCGAACGCCTCGCCGCCGATCTCGGCGAGCCGCTTACCCTGGAGGACCTCGCCGCCTGCGTCGGCCTGTCGGCGTTCCACGCCGCCCGCCTGTTCAGCCGCGAGGCCGGCATGGCCCCTCACGCCTGGCGCAACATGCTGCGCGTCAACCGTTCGCTGGACCTCCTGCGCGCCGGCGCGAGCGTGGCCGAGGCCGCCGCCGCCTGCGGCTTCGCCGACCAGAGCCACTTCACCCGGCACTTCCGCCGCGCCATGGGCGTCACGCCCGGCCGCTGGCGCGGCTGACGGCCCCGCGTATTCCACCGGATTCCCCCACAGTTTTATCCGGCCACGGGCCGAAGCTTCCGCCCTGGCGGAAGCTGGCCCCGTGTCATCCCCCTGAAAGGGGGCGCGGGGTGGTCCAGGAGGGGGCGCGCAGCCCCCTCCTGGCCGCGCCGGAGGCGTTCCGCCGCAGCGCCCCCTCCCGCCCTCGCTCTTCCCGACACCCGGATGCGCAAGAACGTTCAAGCCGGGCCGACAATTTTGTTGTAGGGCCGCCGGCATGAACGCACAGCAATCTTCGACCGGGGGCCTCCTGCCCTTCACCTGGCGCGGGCTGGCGGCGGGCTTCCGGGCCTGCGTGCCCGTGGCCATCGGCGTGGCGGTGTACGGCGTGCTCTTCGGGCTTCTGGCCCGCCAGAAGGGCCTGCCGCTTTGGGCCGCGCAGTCCATGAGCCTGGGCATCTACGCCGGCGCGAGCCAACTCATCGTCCTGGACCTCTGGGGGCCGGACCTGCCGGTGGTCTCGCTGATCGTGACCACGCTGATCGTCAACCTGCGCCACGTGCTCATGGGGGCGGCGCTTTCGCCCTGGCTCACGCGGATTACGCCGCAGCGGGCCTTCGGCTCACTGTTCTTCATGACCGACGAGTCCTGGGCCGTTTCGCTGGGGCGCTGGGCCGAGGAGCGACGGCGGGGCGTGGTCAGCGACGGCGCGTTCCTCATCGGCGCGGGCCTGTGCGAGTATCTGTTCTGGAACGGCTCGACGCTCATCGGCCATTTTCTGGTGCGCGGGCTGGATGATCCGTCCAAATACGGGCTGGACTTCGCCTTCACGGCGGTGTTCACGGCGCTGCTGGTGGGGCTCAAGCCCAAGCGCGCGGACATCCTGCCGATCATCTGCGCCGGAATCGCGGCGCTGGTGGGGGCGCGGGTGCTGCCCGGCAAGTGGTACATCCTGGCCGGGGCCCTGGCCGGCGGACTGGCGGCGGCGCTTTCGCCCGCGCCGGGGAGGGCCGAGCGATGATCGCCGAGGCGCAGACCCTGGACATGATCCTGGCCATTCTGGGCATGTCGCTGGCGACCTATCTGACCCGCGCGGCGGGGCTGGCGGTGATGAGCCGGCTGACGCTCTCCGGCCGGGCGGAGCGGTTCATGAAGGCCATTCCCGGCGCGATCCTGGCGTCGATCATCGCGCCGCAGGCCCTGGCGGCCGGTCCGGCGGAGGCCGTGGCCACGCTGGTGACGGGCGTGTGCGCCTGGCGCTTTCGCAACCTGCCCCTGGCCATGGCGGCGGGGGTGGCGGCGGTGCTGGCGCTGCGGCTGGCCCTGCGCTAGAGGCGCTTCCTGCGGGTCAGGACGCGGGCCAGGGCGTTGAGGATGTCCTCGGGCTCCAGCGGCTTGGCGATGGCCTCGTCCATGCCCGCGGCGAGGAATTCGCGCTGTTCGCCCGCCTGGGCGTAGGCCGTGAGGGCGATGATCGGGAGCTCCGGATCCCGGCCGGCCAGTCCCTCGCGGATGCGCCGCGTGGCCTCCACCCCGTCCATCTCCGGCATCTGGATGTCCATGAGCACGGCGTCGAAGGGGCCTTCGGCCAGGCGGTCCAGGACCTCCAGGCCGGTCGTCGCGGTGACGACCTCGTGGCCGGCGCGCTGGAGGAAGCTCTTGGCCGCGAGCTGGCTGATGAGGTTGTCCTCGGCCAGGAGCAGGCGCAGGGGCCGCAGGCGCGGGGCGCGTTCGCCGGGGCCGGCCGGGGCGGACGCCTTTCCTGGCAGGGCCAGGCGCAGGGCCAGGCCGATGCGCGTGCCCCGGTCCGTGACGCTTTCGAGGCTGATGCCGCCGTCCATGAAGCCCACCAGCCGCCGCACGATGGCCAGACCCAGGCCGGTGCCCCGGAAGCGCTTGGTGTACACGGCGTCGGCCTGGGTGAAGGGCTCGAAGATCATGTCCTGCATGGCCTCCGGGATGCCTATGCCGGTGTCGGCCACCTCCAGGAGCAGCACGGCCCGGCCGCCCGCCTGCGCCAGCCAGTCCACGGTCACGCTGACGCCGCCCGTCTCGGTGAACTTCACGGCGTTGCCCACGAGGTTGAACAGGATCTGCCGGAGCTTGCCCTCGTCGCCGCGCAGGAACTGCGGCAGGGTTTCGGCCAGACTCAGCCGCAGCTCCAGGCCCTTGGCCCCGGCCTGCTCCTCGAACACCGCGACGCTGGCGCGCACCAGCTCCGGCAGGTCGAAGTCGGATTCGTTGAGGGACACGCGGCCGGACTCGATCTTGGAGAAGTCCAGGATGTCGTTGATCACCGAGAGCAGGCTGCGCGCGGAGTAGCGGGCCTTGTCCAGGTACTCGGTCTGGTCGGCGGAAAGCGGCGTGATCTGGAGCAGGTGCAGCATGCCGAGCAGCCCGTGCAGCGGGGTGCGGATCTCGTGGCTGACGTTGGCCAGGAAGTCGCTCTTGGCGACGTTGGCGGCCTCGGCCGCCTCCTTGGCCTGCTGCAGGGCCAGCTCGCTGCGGCGCTGCTCCTCGATGGACCGGGCCTGCTGGATGATCTGGAGGGCCAGCTCCGACAGCTTGCCCGCCATGAGCGTGAGCGCGGCGCGCACCTTGGTGAAACGCTCGTCGTCCGCGGCCCGGGGCAGGGCGTTCAGGCAGTCGCTGGCCGTGCGTGCGTCCCAGCCCAGCGCGGACAGCCCTTGCGCGGCCTCCGGGGCCATGCCGGTCGCGGAGACCTGGAACAGGTGCCACAGGGCGATGACCTTGTCCCCGGCGCGGATGGGCGCGGCCCCGGCGAGCAGTCCGGGCAGATCGGGCCGGGAGGCCGGAGCCATGGTCAGGGCGCAGCTGCCCGCGCCCGCTTCGGTCTGGCAGCGGCCCATGCCGCAGACGGCGGGGAAGTTGCTCGGCGTGGTGTAGGGCGCGCCGGCCGGCGAGGTGATCACCGAGGCCACGCCCGTGGCCAGGGCGAAGGCGTCCTGCACGGCCTGGATGTCGGACAGCTCGAACAGGTCGGAGAAGGACAGGTCGATGTCCAGGCCCGGCGGGCTGGTGACAGCCGCCAAGCGGCTCTTGATGATCTGCTCCATGCGCTTGCGCTCGGTGATGTCCACCAGGGCGAGCAGCGCGCCGTAGCCCGGCAGGGGCAGGGGCGAGGCCGTGACCTCCACGCAGGCGGTGCTGCCGTCGGCCCGGGTGATGATCAGCTCCTCGCGGACCACGACGTTCTCGCGCGCGGCGCGGCGGCTGGGCAGCTCGGCCGGGTCCACCGGCCGGCCGTCGAGGTGGCGCAGGGAGGACCGGCGGTCCTGGGGCCGGCGGTTGAGCATCTCCTGGCGGGATGAGCCGTGCAGCTCCTCCATGGCCCGGTTGACCTCCAGGAAGCGTGAGTCCGGGTCGGTGATGGCCAGGGCCAGCGGCAGGGAGTGGAACATGACGCGGTATTTCTCGCGGCTTTCGGAAAGGGCCGCCTCGGTCTTCTTCCGCGCGGTGATGTCCATGAACGCGCCGACGATGCCCTGGGGCCGACCCTCGGCGTCGAGGTGGAGCGAGCGCGACAGGAGCACGTCGCGTTCGCTGCCGCTGGCGTCGGGCAGGCGCAGCTCCGCAAGCTGGAAGCCCTGCGCGTCGGAGAGCTCGCCGTCCAGCTCGGCCATTCTGGCGCTGACTTCCGGCGGAACCAGCACCTCGCGCGTTTCGCCGAGCATCTCCTCCGGGGCGAGGCCGGCGAACTCGCACAGGGCCCGGTTCACGCGGATGAACCGGCCCTCCGGGTCCAGGGCGTAGATGGGCGTAGGGTTGGCGTCGAGCAGGGCCGAGGTCAGCCGATGCTGCTCCTCGCGTTCGCGTTCGGCTTGGCGCAGCTCCGAGAGGTCCGTGGCCGCGGCCAGAAAACCCGTGGCGCGGCCTTCCTCGTCGCGCAGGCAAATCCACTCCAGCTTCAGCTCGATGTTCCGGCCGGCCGCCGCGCCCATGCGCACCAGGGCCGAGCCCGCCGGCTGCGGCCCGATGCGCGCGCCGGCCAGCATGTCGCGTATGCGCGTGCGTGCGTCCGCCGTCTCCGCCAGGTCCAGGACGCTCCGCCCGGACAGGCTGCCCGGCTCGTACCCGCCGATGGCGTGGGCCGCGGCGTTGGCGAAGAGGATGCGGCCGGCGAGGTCCGTTTCGAGGACGCCGACGCTGAGCATCTCCACGAACTCGCGGTAGCGCTGCCGCGCGGCGTCCTGGCGGGCCTCGGCCCGCTTGCGCCGGGCGATGTTCACCAGCAGCAGCGCCACGGCCGCGCAGAGCAGCAGGATCACCGCCCCGGCCAGCGCCGCCCATTGCCAGTAGCCGCGCCAGAAGCTCGCGGGACGGTAGAGCACCGTGCTCCCCGCCGGCAGCCGGGACTCGGGGAAGCCGAAGCGTTCCAGCTCGCGCGCATCGAACAGCATCGCGTTGGGGTTCATGGTCAGCAGGGGGATGCTGTCCGGAGCGACGCCGGAGAGGATGCGCAGGCCGATGGCGGCCATGGCCCGGCCCTGGTTCCGGCCGCTGACCACCGCCCCGCCGGTCACGTGGCGGCCGAGCACGAAGTCCCAGACCCCGAAGATGGGCTGGGGGGTGGCGGCGCGGATGAAGTCCAGGGACTGCTCCACGCTCATGGTGCGGCCGTCCGGATCGCGCAGCAGGCCCAGGTAGAGCACGGCGGCGTCGGTCGGCAGGGCGGACAGGGCCCTGGCCGTTTCGCCGAAGGACTGCCCGCAGATTTCCTGGAGCACGAGGCGGCCGGCATAGGGGGCGGCCGCTTCACGGAACATCCGCAGGTAGGCCTCGCCGGTCTCCGTGGCGTCGGTGACGACGGCCAGGCGCCGCAGCCGCGGCATGAGGGCCAGGGCGGCGTCGATGGTGCCGGCGATGTTCGTGCGTTCGCTCACTCCGGTGAAGCCGCGGCGGCCGCCCAGGCGTTCGGGCCGGAAGTCGCCGACCCCGCAGAAGACGACGGGCGCGCCGGGAAACAGCCGGTCGCGGTAGCGCAGCAGGAAGTCCAGGGCGTTGTCGTCGCTGGCCAGAATCAGATCCGGCCGGCGGTCCCGGTACTTGCGGTCCAGGAAGTCCGCCAGCGGCCCGAAGATCTGTTCCGGGGCGATGCGTTTGGTGTCCATGTACTCCACGTACACCCGGGCCCGCGGGGCCATGTTGGCGAAGGTCTCGGCGATGCCCTGCTGCACGGAGTCGGTCCACTGGTAGCCGGGGTGGTAGGAGTGCAGCACGAGCACGCTGCTGTCGTCCAGGGGCTGGGCCGCGGCCGGGCGCGCGGCGAGGAGCGGCAGGGACGCCGCGAGGACGGCCAGGATCGCCAGGGTCGCGAGGGGATGGTGGGGGCGCCGGGCGCCGCAACGGCTCGACTCTGCCATGCGCGGACTTCCTGCATGGGGTGCCGCCCCCCTGGGGGAAGGGGCTTTACGCCACGCTATACCGGATTTCTCGCCATGTCACCGCCTACTCGTACGCAGATGCGTCGCGTGCGTATTCGCCTCAGGCCACGGGCAGGCGCACGGTGAACACGCTGCCCGCGCCGGTCTGCACGTCGGCCGGGGACTCCACCCAGACCTCGCCGCCATAGTTGCGGGCGATGTGCCGGCAGATGGCCAGGCCGAGGCCCGCGCTGCCCGCGCCGTCCACGCCGTTGCTGTCGGCCCGGAAGAAGCGCTCGAAGATGCGCTTCTGGTCCTCGGGCGGGATGCCGGGGCCCTGGTCCTGGATGCGCAGGCTCACGCTCTGGCCGTCGCTGGAGGCGGAGACGCGCACCGCGGTGTTCTCCGGCGAATACTTGATGGCGTTGTCCAGGATGTTGTCGACGATCTGCAGGACGCCGTCGGGGTCGGCCGCGGCCTTGGGCAGGTCCTCGGGCAGGGCCTCCAGCTCCAGGGCGATGTTCTTGTCCGCCGCGGCGAAGGAGGCGTTCTTCAGCGCGTGGTCCAGGGCCTGGGGCACGCTGGCCGAGAGGTCGGCCGGCCGCTTGCCCTCGCGCTCGCTCTTGGCCAGGGCGAACATGCCGCCGATGACCTTGGCCATGTGCACGGCGTTGGCGCGGATGATGTCCAGGAACTCGCGGCGCTTGGCCTCGTCCTGGGGCGGGGCGTCGAGGAGCGTCTCGGCGTAGCCGCGGATGCTGGTAAGCGGCGTGCGCAGCTGGTGCGAGGCGTTGGCCACGAAGTCGCGCAGGACGCGCTCCACGCGCTTCTGCTCGCTGGTGTCGTGGAACACGAGGATGACGCGCGGGCGGTACTTGTGGTCGCGGAAGGGCACCACGGTCATCTCGGCGCAGTGGCGGTCCTTGAGCTCGATCTGGCGGTTCATGCGCTCGCTGGTCTCGCCGGCCATGACGGAGTCCACGAGGTTCTGGATCTCCAGGCTCATGGTGGCCTCCAGCGGGGCCCGGCCCACGAACTCCGCGGCGCGCGGGAAGATGGCCGAGAGCGCCGGGTTCACGTGGAGGATGCGGCCCTTGGAGTCCAGCACCATGACGCCCTCGCTCATGCCCTCGAACATGGCCCAGAGCTCGCCGCGCTGGTTCTCGATGATCTTGACGTTCTTCTTGATCTTCTTGGCCATGCGGTTGATGGCCTCGGCCAGGGGCTGGAACTCCGCCGCGGGGTAGAAGAGGATCTTGCGCCGGTAGTCGCCCTCGCCGATGGCCTGGGCGGCCTCGGTGAACTGGGCGATGCCGCCGGTGATGGTGCGCGAGAGGAGCCAGAGCAGCACGCCGGAGCCCACCAGCAGCGGCGCGGCCGCGGCCAAAAGCGCCCAGCGCATGCGCTGCACGAGCTTGCGCGCCTCGGACACGGGCGCGGCCAGGCGCAGCACCGCGGCCTGCTCGCCTTCGAAGGCGGGCAGCTTTCGGGCCATGTAGATCATGTCGCGGTCGAGGGTGACGCTGTGGCGGGTGGACTGGCCCAGATCGCCGCCCTGAGCGGCCACGACCTCGGGCCGGGTGGAGTGGTCGTCGAGCTTGCCCAGGTCGCCGAAGGGCACGGACGAGTCGGCCAGGACATTGCCGCCCTGGATCAGACTGATGCGCATGCCCATGTGGCCGGCCAGGGAGTGCAGGAAGTCCTGGCGGTCGCGGGGCTCCTTGAACGGGCCGCCGCGTTCGAGCATCCACTCCACGGTCTCCAGTCTGGAGAGGGTGTCGCGCTCGAAGTCCCGCGCGGTCTCCTCGTCCAGGGTGGCGCTGTAGCGCCAGAAGGCCAGGGCCAGGCCGGCGATGAGCACGCCCCAACCCCACAACAACACGCGCATCTGAATGGACTGCACTCTCGGCATCGCCGATCCTTTGGATCGCCCGCGGCGTCTGGCGCGGGGGTTTTTCGTCTCGATGGTCAGGGGCCTGGCCTCAGGTGGTGGCCCTGGACGGGGCCAGGGCGCCGTGGGCGACCACCCGGTTGCGGCCCTGTGTCTTGGCGGCATACATGGCCTGGTCGGCCGCAAGGACCAGGTCGGTGGGATTCTGGCCGGGCAGGAGCTGGGCCACGCCGATGCTCACGGTGACGTGGATGGGATCGGCCGGCTCCTGGTTGTCGTTTTGGGGCGAGAAGGGGCAGCGGGCCACGTCCTGGCGGATGGTCTCGGCCCTGGCCACGGATTCGGCCTCGTCGAGCCCCTCGCAGAGCACCACCAGCTCCTCGCCGCCGAAGCGCGCGGCGTAGCCGCGGAACTGCATGGCGTGGGCGGAGAGGATGGCCGCGAGCACGCGCAGGACGCCGTCGCCAGTGACGTGCCCGAAGGTGTCGTTGATGACCTTGAAGTTGTCAACGTCGAGAAAAAGCATGGACAGCGGCCTGTTGTCCGTCCGGCAGCGCTCGGCCGCGGCGGCGAGCTGGGCGTCCAGGGCGCGGCGGCTGTACAGTTCGGAGAGCAGGGGGTCGAAGTTGGCCGTGCGCTCCAGGGCGCGGGCGCGCTCCTCCCAGGTGCGGGCCTCCTCGCGCGCCTGGGACACCATCTCGGTGATCATGCCGCGCAGGCGGCGCACCACATCGGCCTTGCTGCCGGCCTTGGCGATGTACTGCTCGGTGTCCGCGCCCATGCGCTGGATGTTGTCCTGGCGGGCGGCGGTGGACTTGCGGATGTCGGCGAAGACGCGGTTCATCTCGTCGTAGAGCGCGGTGAAGCCGTCGCGCTCGTTGCGCAGCTGGTCGCGCAGGTCGGTCACCTTGGGGCTTTCCAGGAGGAACGTCTGGATGGTCGCCACGATGCGTTCGAAGCGCCGGTGATCCAGGGGCTTCCGCGACATCAGCTCGAAGGTCCGGGTCTGGAGCTGGGCCTTCTGGTCCTCGCTGAAGAGGTCCATGGCGGAGACGAGATTCCGCGCGAAAAGCACCACGGCCATCCAGTCCGCGTCGTCGGCCACGCCGAGGCGGGCCAGGATTTCCTGCACCGCCTCCAACCCGTTGTGCTGCCTGCCTTCGTGCTCTCCGTTCATCGCGTCCTCACACCTGCACAACCAATAGCCTATTGTTTGGGGAAATCCAAGTGCGGACCGGGGGGCGCGGGGCTTTGCCTGCATGGCTCCAAGTGTCCTCTAGCCTCCCGCTGGAACCGAGTCAACGGCGGACGTGGAGGGGGCTTTGTTTTAAGCGGAATTCGGAATAGGAACTGTTTTTTTGAGCTTGCGTAGCTGAAGCGATTGACCAGACACACGGATTGTGCCAAAAACGATAGAAGTGAGACTCGCTCCGGTCTGCCACCCCCGACCGGGGTTATTGTTCAGGACTTCATAAGGAGGCGCCATGAGCGTATCTCGGCGAGGGTTCATCAAGCTGCTCGGAGCCGGCACCGCCGCCTTCGGGCTCTCGCGGCTGGGGTTGGACGTGCGTCCCGCGCACGCCTACGCCCTGAGCCTGAAGACGGCGGGAGCCAGGGAGGTCGTCTCCATCTGCCCGTACTGCTCCTGCGGCTGCAACATCATCATGTACGTCCGGGACGGCAAGTTCATCAGCTCCGAGGGCGATCCGGACTATCCCGTCAGCGAGGGCTCCCTCTGCGCCAAGGGCGCGGCCTTCCGCGCGCTGCACATCAACGAGCACCGCATCGTGAAGCCCCTGTACCGGGCCCCCGGCAGCGACAAGTGGGTGGAGAAGGACTGGGACTTCATGCTTTCGCGCATCGCCGAAAAGTTCAAGGCGACCCGCGACCGCGACTTCAGCGTCACCAACGCCAAGGGCCAGACGGTCAACCGCCTGGACACCGTGTTCGAGCTCGGCAGCGCGCTCATGGACAACGAGGAGTGCGCCGTAACCGTCCAAGCCATGCGCGGCCTGGGGGTCTACCAGATAGACCATCAGGCCAGGGTTTGACACAGCCCGACTGTACCGGCTCTGGCAGAGTCGTTCGGACGCGGCGCGATGACGAATCACTGGATTGACATCAAGAACTCCAACTGTGTGCTCATCATGGGCAGCAATGCCGCCGAGCACCATCCCATCAGCTTCAAGTGGGTGCTGCGCGCCCGCGACAACGGGGCCACGCTGTTCCACGTGGATCCCAAGTTCTCGCGCACGAGCGCGCGCTGCGACCACCACGTGCCCCTGCGCAGCGGCACGGACATCGCCTTCCTGGGCGGCATGCTGCGCTACATCCTGGAAAAGAACCTGTACTTCAAGGACTACGTGGTCGAGTACACCAACGCGAGCTTCATCCTCGGCCCGGACTACGACTTCAAGAATGGCCTGTTCAGCGGCTACGACCCGGTGAAGCGCACTTACGACCGCAAGAAGTGGGACTTCGCCCGCGACGAGAAGGGTACGCCCCTGCGCGACAAGACCCTGCAGAACCCGCGCTGCGTGTTCCAGCTGCTGAAGAAGCACTATGATCGCTACACCCTGAGTCTGGTGAGCAAGGTCACGGGCGTGTCTGAGAAGGACCTGCTCATGGTCTACGACGCCTTCGGCGCCACGGGCAAGCCGGACAAGGCGGGCACCATGATGTACGCCCTGGGCTGGACCCAGCACACCGTGGGCGTGCAGAACATCCGCCTGGCCGCCATGATCCAGCTGCTTCTGGGCAACATCGGCGTGGCCGGCGGCGGCATCAACGCCCTGCGCGGCGAACCCAACGTCCAGGGCTCCACCGACCATGCGGTGCTCTGGCACATCCTGCCGGGCTACCTGCCCGTGCCCCAGGCCCCGCAGCAGACCCTGGCCGACTACAACAAGGCCAACACGCCCAAGAGCGCGGACCCCCTGAGCGTGAACTGGTGGCAGAACCGCCCCAAGTACATGGCCAGCCTGCTCAAGAGCTGGTACGGCGAGGCCGCCGCCAAGGAGAACGACTTCGGCTACGCCTGGACCCCCAAGGTCGAGGCCGGAGAGGAATACTCCAGCATGTTCATGTTCGACCGGCTGTACAAGAAGCAGATGAAGGGCGCGATCATCTTTGGCCACAACCCGGCCCAGAGCATGCCGAACTCGCACAAGATCAGGAAGTCGCTGCAGAACCTGGACTGGCTGGTTCTGGGCGAGGTGCACCTCACCGAGACCACGGACTTCTGGCGCGGCCCCGGCGTGGACCCCAAGAAGGTCCAGACCGAGGTGTTCCTGCTGCCCTGCTGCCACCGCGGCGAAAAGGACGGCACAACCTCGAACTCCGGCCGCTGGCAGATGTGGCACCACAAGGGCATTGAGCCCATGGGCCAGAGCAAGAGCATGGGCCAGATCATGACCGACCTCTTCCACGCGGTGCGCAAGCTCTACGCCGCCAAGGGCGGAGTAGCGCCCGAACCCATCCTCAACCAGGACCTGCCCGAGGTCTACGACGCCGAAAAGGTCGCCATGAAGGTCAACGGCTGGTTCACCCGCGACGCCGAGGTCGCCGGGCGGAAGTTCAAGAAGGGCGACCAGGTGCCCAGCTTCGCCTTCCTCACCGACGACGGCGCCACCACCAGCCTGTGCTGGCTCTACTCCGGCAGCTATCCGGAGGTCGGCAAGAACCTGACCAAGCGGCGCGACCACGCCCAGACGCCCATGCAGGCCAAGGTCGGACTGTACCCGAACTTCGCCTGGTGCTGGCCGGTGAACCGGCGCATCATCTACAACCGCGCCGGCGTGGACTTGAACGGCAAGCCCTTCAATCCCGAGCTGCCGATCGTCGCCTGGGACGGCAAGGGCTGGGTCGGCGACGTGGTCGACGGCGGCGGGCCTCCCATGGCCCAGGGCGGCAAGTACCCGTTCATCATGCATACCGAGGGGCACGCCCAGATCTTCGGCCCCGGCCGGGTCGACGGACCCTTCCCCGAGCACTACGAGCCGGCCGAGACCCCGCTGGTCAAGAACCCCTTCTCGGGGCAGATGAACAACCCCGCCATCCGCTGGATTGCGAGCGACATGGACAAGTTCGCCAAGCACGGCGATCCGCGCTTCCCCATCGTGCTCACCACCTACAGCCTCACCGAGCACTGGTGCGGCGGGTCGGATTCGCGCAACACCAAGGTCCTGCTGGAGGCCGAGCCGCAGCAGTACGTGGAGATGAGCGTGGAACTGGCCAAGGAGAAGGGCATCAAGAACGGCGACGTGGTGGAGATCGAAAGCATCCGCGGCAAGACGCAGGCCGTGGCCATGGTCACGGTGCGCGTGGTCCCCTTCAAGATCATGGGCAAGACCGTGCACCTCATCGGCATGCCCTTCGCCTTCGGCTGGACCACGCCGGGAGTCGGCGACGCCACCAACAGGCTGACGCCCACCGTGGGCGACCCCAACAGCCAGATTCCGGAGTACAAGGCGTCGCTGGTGAACATCCGCAAGGCCAGGAAGGTCACGGAGCTGGAGAGATAACCGCCAGCCCGCCGCCCTCCCCGCACGGGGGCGGCGGGCCGGCGCACACGGGAGATGCGCCATGCCCAAGTCGTTTCTCATAGACACGTCGCGCTGCACCGCCTGCCGCGGCTGCCAGGTGGCCTGCAAGGAGTGGAAGGACTTCCCTGCGGTGCACACCAAGCAGACCGGCACGCACCAGAACCCGCCCGATCTCGGGCCGTACAACTTCAAGCTCATCCGCTTCAAGGAATACAAGATGAACGGCCGCGTGGAGTGGCTGTTCTTTCCGGACCAGTGCCGCCATTGCCACGCCCCCGGCTGCAAGGAGGGCGCGGACGCCATCCTGCCCGGGGCGATCATCCAGGACGAGGCCACGGGCGCGGTGATCTACACCGAGCTGACCAAGAAGTTCACCCCCCAGCAGGCCGAGGACGTGCGGGTCATGTGCCCGTACAACATCCCCCGCTGGGACCCCAAGGCCGGCATGCTCACCAAGTGCAACATGTGCATCGACCGGGTGCAGGCGGGCATGGTGCCGGCCTGCGTCAAGACCTGCTGCACGGGCTGCATGAACTTCGGCGACCGCGAGGCCATGCTCAAGCTGGCGGCGGAGCGTCTGGCCCAGGCCAAGAAGCGCTTCCCCAAGGCCCAGCTCCTCGACGCCGAGGACGTGAACACGATCTTCCTGGTCACCGAGGACCGCAAGCTGTATCATGACTACGCCGAGCGCACGCGGCCCCTGCCCGCCCCGGGCATGGACCGCCAGGAGTTCCTGGCCAGCGTGGCCAAGCCCCTGAGGAACCTGCTCGGCTAGGCAGCGACGTTCCGGCACGGGCCGTGTCGCCGCGAGGCGGGACGGCCCGTTTTTTTATCGCCCGAAAAGGAGGCCAGATGCGCAAGACCCTGCAGGACCAGGAACGGCTGTGCGGCGTGGACGAGGCCCTGGAGGACATCCGGAAGCGGCGGCCGGCCCTGGCGGAGATCGCCGAGTCGCAGGCCCTGCTTCTCAAGGCGCGGCAGGCCGTGGCTCAGGCCCTGCCCGGGACCTCGCTGCTCGGCGTGGCCCCGGACCCGGCCTGCCTGACGCTGGGCCGGCCGCTCCTGGGCGGGCTGCTCGAAGGCCTGGCCGGCGACCCCGACCCGGAGCTCTGCGCGCGCTTCCGCTCGGCGGCGCGGCTGGTGCTGCCCGCGGCGGCCCAGGCCTTCCCCAAGCTCGCGCCGGAGCTGGCCACCGTGGCCGTGCGCCTGGACGCCTTGGGCGACGCTGCGCACAGCGGCGGCGGCCTCGCGGCGGAGCTTTTGCGCGTTCTTTCGGCCGCGGGCCCCGGCCCGCAGGGGCTGGAGGCGCTGGCCCTGGCGCTGGACGTCTCGGCCGCGGCCGCCGGCATCGCCGCCACGGAGACGCTCTACGCCATCCTCGGCCACGAGGCCGGGATCCTCGGCGCCATGGTGGACCAGGAGGCCTGGCGGCGCGGCCACTGCCCGGTGTGCGGCGGCGGGCCGGACGTGGGGATCATGAAGGAGGGCCGCGAGGACTCCGAGTTCCTGATCGCCAAGGCCGGCCAGCTCTGGCTGCACTGCGGCCAGTGCGGCGCGCTCTGGCGGCATCCGCGGCTGTGCTGCGTCGGCTGCGGCTGCGAGGACCACAAGCGCCTGGAGCTGCTCGTGGCCGGGGAGGGTGGGCAGGACCACGAGCGGGCCCAGCTCTGCCACGCCTGCGGAACCTACCTGAACATGGTGAACCTGGTGGACCGCACGGACCGGGTGAATCTGGAGATGCTGGCCGCGGGGCTGCTGCACCTGGACGTGCTGGCCCAGGAAAAGGGCTTCCGCCCGCTGACGCCCTCGCCCTGGAACTCGCTGTCCTGAACTAGTCGCCGATGATCTTGACGAGCACGCGCTTGTCCCGGCCGCCGTCGAACTCGCCGTAGAAGATCTGCTCCCAGGGGCCGAGGTCGAGACGTCCGGCGGTGATGGCGACGACCGCCTCGCGGCCCATGATCTGACGCTTCATGTGCGCGTCGGCGTTGTCCTCGCCCCTGTTGTGGCGGTACTGCTCCACCGGGGCGTGCGGGGCCAGCCGCTCCAGCCATTCGTCATAGTCCCGGTGCAGGCCGGGCTCGTCGTCGTTGACGAACACGCTGGCCGTGATGTGCATGGCGTTGATCAGGCACAGGCCCTCGGCCACGCCGGAATCGGCCACGGCCGTGGCCACCTCCTGGGTGATGTTCACGAAGCCGCGGCGGCCTTCGATGTGGAACCACAGCTCCCGGCGCAGGTGCTTCACCGGTCCTCCTCCGCGCGGGCCGGCTGCGGCCCGTCCCAGAGCGGCAGGCGCACCGTGACGGTGGTGCCCGCGTCCTCCGAGGTCGTCATGGCGATGTCGCCGCGCTGGGCCTCGGCCGAGAGGCGCGCGCTGTAGGTGCCCAGGCCCGCGCCGCGCCGCTTGCCCAGGCTGGCGTACTTCTCGAAGAAGCGCTCGCGCAGCTCCTCGGGCACGGCCCCCTGGTTGTGGATGACGATGACGGCCCGGCCGGTCTCGACGGCGATGCGCGTCCGGGCCTGGCCGCCCTTGGGCGCGGCCTCCGCGGCGTTCTTCATGAGGTTGGCGAGCATGGTCCGGCAGAGCAGCTGATCGCCGCTGGCCAGCACCGGCTTCAGGTCCGCCTCCACGCGCAGCTCCACCTCCAGGCCGCGGGCCGTCGGCGCAAGGTCCCCGGCCACCTGCCGGGCCAGGGCCCCCAGGTCCACCGGCTGCGGCTGCAGCGCGTAGCTGCCGGTCTCGATGCGGTAGAGGGTCAGGGCCTGATCGATCTGCTCCAGCATGCGCAGGCCGGCCGCGTGGATCATCTCCAGTCGGGTGAGCTGCTCCGGGGTGAGGTTGGGCTCGCCCATGAGCAGGAGCGGCAGGTTGATCACGGCGTTGAGCGGCGTCTTGAGGTCGTGGCGGGCGATGCGCTCCATGTCCTCGCGCAGGGCCTCCTCGCGTTTGCGCGCGGCGATGTCGCGCACGAAGACCAGAGCCCCGCGCTCGCCGCCGTAGACCAGCGGCACGGCCGAGACCTCCACGTCGAGGGCGCCGCCGTCCAGGCGCAGGTGGCGCATCTCCATGGACGGGACGTGCCGGGACTGATCGTTGAGCAGACGGATGCGCTCCTGCACGGCCTGGTGATGGGCCGGGTGCACGCGGCTGACGATGGGCCGGCCGAGGACCTGCTCCGGGCGTTCGGCCCCGTAGAGCCGCAGGAAGGCGTCGTTGACGAAGGCGAAGCAGCCCCCGGTCTGCACGAAGATGGCGTCGGGGGCGTTCTCCACCAGCTGGCGGAAGCGCTCCTCGCTTTCGCGCAGGGCCTCGAAGGAGCGGCGATCCTCGCTGATGTCGGTGATCGTGGCGGCCACGCCGAGAACCTGCCCGGCGGCGTCCTCCACGCGGCGCTTGCTGGCGCGGAAGATGCGGCCGTCGTGGCGCTCCTCCCGGTCCACCGAGCCGTCGGTCAGCGCGGCGATGTCGGACTCCCGGCAGTTTTGGGCCAGCTCCGGCGGCATCAGCTCGCGATCGGACCTGCCGAGCATGTCCGCCGGATCGGCGCCCAAAAATTTGCCGAGGGCGGCGTTGGCCGCGAGATAGCGCAGGTCCGTGTCCTTGAGGTACATGAGGTCGCTGGAGGTCTCGATGATGCAGGCCAGGCGCTCCTTTTCCGCGCGCAGGGCCGCCTCCATGCGCTTGCCCGCGGTGATGTCGCGCACGATGGCCGAGGCCCCGGTGATGGTCCCGGAGTCGTCGCGGATGGCCGAGAGGGTGATCGACACGTCGAGGGCCGAGCCGTTCTTGTGGCGGCGGCGGGTCTCGAAGTTCTTGACGCCCTCGCCGCTGAGGATGCGTTCGAGAAGGCCGGCGAACTCGGCGGAGCAGGCGGGCCGGCAAAGCAGCGACGTGGGCCGGCCCAAGACCTCCTCGGCCGCGTAGCCGTAAAGCTGCTGCGCGCCGCGGTTCCAGCTGACGATGACCCCGTCGAGGCTCACGCCCACGATGGCGTCGGCCGTGGACTCCACGATGGCCGCGAGCTGGCGCTTGGCGTCGTTGAGTTCGCAGGTCTGGGCCGTGAGGACGGCCTCGGCCTCGGCTGCGGCCGCGCGCCGGCGCGAGCGGTGCAGGGATTCGGCCAGCCAGGAGACCAGCACGCCGGTGAGCGCGAAGCCCAGGAGCGCGATCTCCCGCGCCCCGTCCGGCAGCGGCGGCAACGCCCAGGCGTAGGCGGCCAGGCAGAGCAGGGCCGTGGCCGCGAGGCCCGAGGCCCCGCCGCCGAAGAGTGCGGCGAGGACCACCGCCGGGAGGAAGGTGAAGAACGGCAGGCCGGGGCCGATGACGTCGCGCAGGGCCAGACGCAACAGCAGCGCGGCGGCCACGGCCGCAAGCGCCACGGCGGTCTTTCGGGCGATGTCCCGTGGCGTCCAGCGGCAGCGCATGCCCCAGAACCTCCGGATACGTATTCGGCCGCCCCGGGAGGGGCGGACATTTCGAGACGGAACTATCCGCTTTCCCTTTTGGCCGCAACATGGCGAAAAGGCAAGCCGAGAGTCGGCGGGGGAGTACGTATATTGCGGAGGCCGCGGGTTGCCTTGGTGCGGCGGCTGGCCTATGCAGGCGCATGGACGACGACTTCTTCTCGCCCCGGGAGCCGGGCCTGCCGCCGCTTGCGTGCGTGGGCTGCGGCTGGTGCTGCCTGGACAGCCCCTGCGAGGTCTCCCAGGCCGTCTTCGGCTACGCGCGGCGCTGCCCGGCCCTCGCGTGGACCGGCGGGCGCTACGTCTGCGAGCTGGTGGTTCGCCCCCGGCCGGGCGTGGACCTCTCCCCGCTCTTCGTGGGCCAGGGCTGCTGCGCCCGCCACAATCCCTGGCGCGTGGACGTGAGGGAGCGGGGCTAGACCCCCAGGCAGGCCCGCAGCGCCTCGATCTTGAGGTGCCGGGCCACCAGCTCCGCGCCCTGGCGCACCTTGACCTCGTCGCGCATCTTGTGCCGCGTGAGCAGGTTCTCCATCTTCTTGGCCACAGTGAATGTGTCCTCGCGCACGATGATGATCGAGGTCTCCAGCACCTCGGACCGCGTGAGGATCACGTCGTTGGGGTAGAGGTTGCCCGTGAGCACCAGGCACGGGCAGTCGCCCTCCAGGGCCACGAGCTGCACGTCCGAGCGGTCGCCGCCGACGATGACCGCGGCGTTCTTCTTCTTGCGGAAGTGCAGCATGAAGTTCTCCACCTGCATGGTGCCGATGAGGAACTGCGAGACCACGCGGTCCTGGCGGTGGTGCGCGCTGATGACCTTGCCGCCGAGGCGCGCGGCCAGGTCGCCCACGGTGATCGAGCCCATGAGCGGATCGCGCGGGAGGATGCCCATGACCGGGATGCCCCGCGCCTCAAGGAACGGGGCCAGGTGGCCGGAAACCTCCTCCAGGAAGGCCGGGGGCACGTCGTTGAGCACCACGCCGGCCAGCCTGCCGCCGAGCTGCTCCTTGAGCATGAGCAGCAGGTCGTAGCTCAGCTCCTTTTCGAAGCGGTCGATGACCAGCGCGCGCACCGGCCCGGCCAGGCCGTCCAGGGCCGCCACCACGCTGAGGGCGTCCAGGCCGCAGTACTTGCCGGAATACATGGAGCCGCTGCCGGCCACGAGCATCAGGTCGCGGCCCTTGGCGAGGCCGGCGTAGGCCGCGCGGATGGCGTCCAGAAGCCCGCCGCCCTGGGGCAGGCGGCCCTCGAAGGCGTCGGTCTTGAAGTCGTGGGTCACCACCACCGGGGTCAGGGCCTGGGGCGTGTGCGCCGGATCATCGGCCAGGCCCAGGGCCCCGCGCACGAACAGCGCGTCCTCGTCGGCCAGCTCGCCGCCGACCTCCATGGGCATGGCCCCCACGGGCTTCATGTAGCCCACGGACAGGCCGGCGCGGCGGAAGTCCAGCCCCAGGCCCACGGTGAGCGTATTTTTGCCGGAGTAGGCGGCGGTGGAGCCGATGTAGAGTCCTGGCATGGGTGTTCTCCTTGCCTGATGGTTGTCAGCCGAGGCTCAGCCGCGCGCCGGCCACGAACACGCCCGCCGGTCCGGCGAGCACCGGGCCGAGCTCCGCGCCGGCCAGCCGGGGCAGGCGCACGGCCATGCGCGAGAGCGCCAGAAGGAGCCGCTCCAGGGCGGCCAGGGACACCGCCGGCCGGCGGCCCGCACCACGCAGCAGCGGGTAGGCGCGGACCTCGCGGAGCATGGCCCGGGCGTCGGCCGTGGCCAGCGGGGCCAGCCGGTGCGACACGTCGCCCAGGAGGTCCGAATCCGGTCCGCGCAGGCCGAAGGACAACAGCGGGCCGAACTGCGCGTCGCGGAGGAAGCCGGCCGTGAGGGGGATGCAGCCCGCCGGCGCGGCGGCCTGCACCAGGCAGCCGATGACGTAGACCTGCGGGCCCTGGCGTTCGGCGCGGTCGGTGAGGCGGTGGAAGGCCCGGCGCACGGCCGCGCCGTTCTCCAGGCGGGCGAAGGCCGGCTCCGGCTCCTGCGCCGGGGCCAAGCTTTCGCTCTGCACGGCCAGGCGCAGGGACACCGGCGGGCCGATCTCCGCGGCCAGGCGCAGGGCCTCGCGGCTGGTGCGGGCCAGACCGGTGGTGAGCACCGGCAGGCCGGCGGCGTGGACGGCCTCCAGGGCCGTGACCCCGCCGATCTCCGTGAGCCCCAGGCCGTAGGCCGCGTCCACGATGTGGGCGGCCTCGTCGTCCCAGGGGGCGTCGCAGCCCGCCGCGACCGCGTCCGCCTCGCAGGCGGCCGGCCCGGCCAGATCGCCGTGGTGCAGGCTGCGGTGGCGGCGGCACAGGGCGTCCAGCGCCTCCACGGCGGCCTCGGGAAAATCGTAGGCGGGAATGCCGGCCTCGGCCAGCACGGCCCGCGCCCGTGCCACGGCTTCGCCACCCATGAAGCAGGCCGCGAAGGGCTTGCCCGCCGCGTTTTCCGGTCCGCGGGCGGCCGCGGCGAGGACCTTGGCCGTGGCTTCGGGTTTGGCCTGCGGCGTGGGCGTGAGCAGGGTCAGCACGGCGTGGATCTGCGGATCGGCCGCCAGGGCGGACAGGGCCGCGCGGTAGCGCTCCGGTCCGGCGTCGCCCAGGATGTCCACGGGGTTGTAGGCCGAGGCGAAGCCCGGCAGGGCCGCGGTCAGGCGCGCAAGCGTCTCCGCCGAGGGCCGCGGCAGGGTCAGGGAGCTGCCCGCGCAGGCGTCGGCCGCCAGGATGCCCGGCCCGCCGGCGTTGGTCAGCACGGCCAGGCCCGGCCCGCGCGGCAGGGGTTGCGTGGCGAAGGCCAGGGCCAGGGAGCAGAGCTGGGCCATCTCGCGCACCTCGATGACGCCGGCCTGGCGCAGGGCCGCGCGATAGGCCGCCGGCGAGCCCGAGGCCGCGCCCGTGTGCGCGGAGACCGCCCGCGCCCCGGCCGCAGTGGCCCCGGCCTTGAGCATGAGCACGGGCTTGCGGGCCGTGGCCTCGCGCGCGGCGGCAAGAAATTCCGCCCCGTCCTCCACGCTCTCGCAATAGCCCAGGATGACACGCGTTTCCGGGTCAGCGGCCAGGTGGCGGAGGGCCGCGGCCTCGCCGACGAGGGCCTTGTTGCCCAGGCTGAGGAAGCTGGAGAAGCCCAGGCCCTGGCTTGCGGCCCAGTCCAGGATGGACGCGCACATGGCCCCGGACTGGGAAAAGAAGCCCACCGCGCCGCGCCGGGGCCGGACTGCGGCGAAGCTGGCGTTGAGGCCGCAGGCGCTGTTGATCACGCCCAGGGAGTTGGGGCCGAGCAGCAGCATGCCCGCGCCGGAGGCCGCCTCGCGCAGGGCCTGTTCGGCCTCCGCGCCCAGCCGCCCGGTCTCGCGGAAGCCCGCGGCCAGGACCACGGCGGCGCGCACGCGGCGCGCGGCCAGCTCGCGCAGGGCCGGCAGGGTCTTTTCCCGCGGCAGGCAGATCACCGCCAGGTCCACCCCGTCGGGCAGGTCGCGGCAGGAGGCCAGGGGCGTCAGCCCCTGCACGGTCTCCCCGGCTCCGGCGGCGGCGGGATTGACGGGAAGGATGCTCCCCCTGTAGCCTGCGTCCAGCAGATTGGCCAGGACCATGCCGCCGACCTTGGCGCGGTTGCGCGAGGCTCCGATCACGGCCGTCGCCGCCGGGGAGAGCAGCGGAGCGAGCGGTGCGGCGGGCAGTGGTGCGGACATGGATCTGGCCTTTCGCGGGGGCGTTGATGGACGAAATTCTTACGACGGTACAGGAAGATATCCACTATCGTTTTGGGCAAGTCAAGCTGCTGGAGCTGGCGCTGTCGCACAGTTCCTGGGCCAATGAGCAGGGCCGGCCGGAGAGCAGCAACGAGCGCCTGGAGTTTTTGGGCGACGCGGTGCTCGAACTCTGCGTGAGCGAGGAGGCCTACGCCCGCTACCCGGAGTCCGACGAGGGTCTGCTCACCAAGCTGCGCTCGCGGCTGGTGAAGACCGGGACCCTGGCCGCGCTGGCCCGGCGGCTCGGCCTGGACGGCCGCCTGCGCCTGGGCCGCGGCGAGGAGGCCCAGGGCGGCCGCGACCGCGACAGCCTCCTGGCCGACGGCTTCGAGGCCCTGCTGGGCGCGGTGTTCCTGGACGGCGGGTTCGCAGCCGCGCGGGAGCTGGTGCTCCGGATGTTCGCGGATCTCTGGCCGGATTCGCCGCAGCTCCCGGCCGGCAAGGACTGCAAGAGCCGCCTGCAGGAGCTGACCCAGGAGACCCACCGCGAGCGGCCCGTGTACACGCTGGTGGAGTCCAGCGGACCGGAGCACCACAAGGTCTTCGAGGTGGAGGTGCTTTTGCCCGACGGCCAGCGCTTCCGGGCCCAGGGGCAGAGCCTCAAGAAGGCCGAGCAGGCCGCCGCGGCCCGGGCCATGGCCCTTCTGACGCGCCGGCCGGACCCGCAGCCGGCCGGCTGAAGCCGGAGATTTTTGCCGCCCGGGCGAAAACGAGCGGGCCGGAAGGGTATGCCCTTCCGGCCCGCTTGCTTTCGTGCCGTTGCGGCTGCGGCGCCGGGGCCGCGCCTCACTAGCCCTGGATGAGCTGCAGGGCCATCTTGGGCAGGCTGTTGGCCTGGGCCAGCATGGCCACCGCGGACTGGGCCAGGATCTGCTGGCGGGTGTACTCGGTCATCTCCGTGGCCACGTCCACGTCGGAGATGCGCGACTCGGAGGCCTGCAGGTTCTCTGCCTGGATGGAAAGGTTGGTGATGGTGTTTTCCAGGCGGTTCTGCATGGCGCCGAGGGAGGCGCGGATCTTGTCCTTGGAGATGATGGCCTGGTTGATGGCCTCCAACGCCTGCTGGGCCAGCTCCTGGGTGGAGATGGTCTTGCCGGCGTTGTTTTCGGCGATCATCTTGGCGCGCGTGGCCGCGTCGGTCTCGGCCGCGATTTCGGCGTCGGTGTACTTGTTCTTGCTCGAGGCGAGCATGCCCAGGCCCAGGGCCGAGGCGGTGCAGTCGCCGACGTTGATGTAGTAGTAGTCCTCGGAGCAGTCGTTGCCGGTGCCGAAGTGGATCTTCAGCGCGCCCACGGACTCGATGCCGGTGCCGTTGTGGGTGTTGGCGCTGCCCGAGAGGTGGCCGTTGAGCAGGTGGATGCCGTTGAAGTCGGTGGCCATGGCGATTCGGGTGATTTCAGAGCACATGGCCTGGTACTCGGAGTCGATCATCAGGCGCTGGTCGGACGAGTAGGTGCCCGTCGAGGCCTGCATGGCCAGCTCCTTGAGGCGGATCAGCTTTTCGTCGATGACGCCGAGCGCGCCGTCGGCGGTCTGAATCATGGAGATGGCGTCGTTGGCGTTGCGGACGCCCTGGTTCAGGCTCTGGATGTCCGCGCGCATGAGCTCGCGGATGGCCAGGCCGGCGGCGTCGTCGGCCGCGGTGTTCACGCGCAGGCCCGAGGAAAGCCGCTCGGTTGAGGTGGACAGTGCGCCGTACGCGGTGCTCAGGTTGCGCGCGGCGTTCATGGCCATCAGGTTGTGATTGATCACCAGAGACATGTCGGAAACCTCCTTGTTCGAAAAACATTCCCTTTGGCGGCCCGATATGCATTGGCGATGCCAACATAATTAATCAATGCTAAATCAAAGCGATAGGCATCAAAAAGATGTCTAGAATATTTTATGAAACCGCGGCGGGCCAAGAAAAAGCTGCCGGGCGTCAGTGCATTGTCGGCTGCGGCGTTTCGGCGTGCCCGTATTTTTACGCACTCGACACGAACCACGCGTACTGCTAGGGTTATTGCCAGGAAAAAAGGCCGCCTCCCCCCTGCGGCCGGAATGCAAGGATTTGGTGCAGATGCAGCTCGGTTCCAAGTTTGATCAGGATATGCGTGAGTTTCTCGACGGGCAGGGGGGGCGGCTGATCATGCTCTCCGACGACCCGCTCTTCGTGCGCACCCTGCGCACCACCGTGCTCAAAACCCTGGCCATCAAGGCCGACTGCCTGGAGGTCTACCTGGACTCCGGCCAGGCGCTCAAGAGCGTGCGCGAGAACGTGGGCCGCAAGATCCCGGTGCTCGTCCTGGCCGACAGGCTCCTGCGCGGCGTGCCCACCCTGGAGTTCCTGCGCGGCATCAAGGGCGCCTTCCCCGAGGCCAAGATCCTGGTCATGACCCAGGAGACCAGCAAGGAGGAGCTGTCCCAGCTCTATGAACTCGGGGTGGACTCCATCCTCACCAAGCCGGTGTCCGTGGACACGCTGGTGGAGAAGATGGCCGGGGCCATCAAGCCTCAGGGCCGGATCAGCCAGCTCGTCCAGGAGGGCCGCCGGCTGCTGGACCTCGGCGAGACCGCCAAGGTCATGGACATCAGCCGGGCCATCCTCAAGCTCAAGGAAAGGAGCCCGGTGGCGCTCATGCTCATGGGCGACGCCTATCTCCTGGAGGGCAAGCGCGACGACGCCGTGCGCGCCTACGAGGAGGCCCACAAGGGCGCGACCCTCTATCTGGAGCCGCTGAAGAAGCTCGCCGGGGTGCACAAGGGCCAGGACGAGGAGGCCTATCTCCGCTACCTGAAGAAGCTCGACCGCATCAGCCCGCTGAACACCGAGCGCAAGTGCGAGCTGGGCCGGGTCTACGCCGGGCGCAACGACATGGAGCGCGCCGACGCCTATTTCTCCCAGGCCATCGCCAACGCCCAGCGTGAAGCCCTGTCCTACGTCGAGCGCATCGTCTCGGAGATCGCCGAGAGCGTGGCCGAGGCCGCGCCCGCCCTGGCCGAGAAATACTACGTGAAGATTCTGGACATGAAGGGCGATAACCTCACCCAGGACGACATGGTCACCTTCAACCGCCTGGGCATCGCCCTCCGGCGGCAGGGCAAGTGGCGCGAGGCCATCGACTACTACAAGCGGGCCCTCACGGTGGTGGCGAACGACGAGCGCGTGCTCTACAACATGGGCTTGGCCTACATGGACGGCCAGCAGTACCGCCTGGCCGTGGGCGCGTTCGAGCACGTGCTGCGCATCAATCCCGAGTTCCACCGCACCGCGCCCGTGGTGGCCTTCAACATCGCCCAGGCCTACGCCCAGTCCCGCAGCCCGGAGGCGGCGCGCACGTTCCTGCAGGCCGCGCTGAAGCTGGACCCCGCGCACCAGGCCTCGCTGCGCCTCCTGCGCCAGGTCGACGCCAACGAAATCGGTGCCTAGGCGGGAAGTCCGCGGCTCACCGGCCGTCTTCCCCGCAGTAGCCCTGGTCCCGGGCCTCGCGCAGGCGGACGCAGGCCCCCAGCCCGCAGGCCGCGCGGTAGTCCGCGCACATGCCGGCCATGTCGCCGGACTGCGAGCGCGAGACCCCGCGGTTGGCGTAGGCCGTGGCCGAGCGCGGGTCGAGCGCCAGGGCCCGGCTGAAGTCGCCGATGGCCTCGGCGTAGCGGCCCTGCTCGTCGCGGGCGACGCCGCGGTTGATCCAGGCCTGGGGCTCCTCCGGAGCCAGCTCGATGGCCCGCGAATAGTCGGCCTCGGCCTTGTCCGGGGCCTCCCGCACGAAGAAGAGATCGCCGCGGGCGAGCAGGGCGGGCACGCTCTTGGGGTTCAGGCCCAGGGCGGCGTCGAAGTCCTCCTCCGCGCGTTCCTGGCGGCCCAGGGCGGCCAGGGAGAGCCCGCGCTCCACGAACGCGTCGGCTGCGTTGGGGTCGAGCAGGATCAGCCGGTTGGCCGCGGCCACGGCCTCGTCGTAGCGGCCCAGCAGCCGCAGGGCCAGGGCCCGCAGGAGCAGCGAGCCGGGGGCCTTTCGCGTGGGCGGATGCTTGGCGTCGTAGGCGTCGAGCAGGGCCAGGGCGGCGGCGGGGTCGTGCTCCGGCCCATCGCGCAGCAGCCGGGCGGCCCGCCGCGCGGTCTCCGGCGCGCGCAGACCGTCCTCCGCCGTTTTGGGGGCCGGCGCGGCGGGGTGCGGCTGCGGCCCGGCGCAGGCCGCGCAGAGGAGCGTCAGAACGAGGACGAGAGCGGGCATGCGGCGCATCGGGACTCCTTGCCGGCGCACCCTATGTGCATTCGGCCGCGAGGGCAACAGCCCAGCCGCTGCGGCCCGCCTTCCGACGTGAAAAGCACGGCCGGGGTTGACGGCGGGGAGCGAAACGCGGCATCATTGCATACCGTATACTGCAAGCGAGGTTTCCTGGTGTCGCGCAACATGTTCGCCGTCGCTGCCCTGTTCGTCCTGACCTACATCGCCAGCTTTTATTTCCGCATCTACGTGGTGGACACGCCCGTGGGCGTGGAGGCCTCTGGCGCGCTGGCCTCGGCCATGCGCCAGGCCGTGCTCTGGGGCCAGCTCAACATGGTCTGGGGGGCGGCCAGCCTGGCCGCCGGCGCCCTGGCCTTCCTGCTCGGCGGCCGGGCCCTGGTCTGCGCCTGGAGCACGCTCACGGCCCTGGCCCTGAGCAACTACAACGTCGATCTCGGCGCCATGGGGCTCGTCCTGGGCATGCTGCGCGTGGTCCGGCTGTAGGCGATTCTGTCTCGCGGCGGCGTCGCGCGGCGCAAAGGGGGTGTGTGTGCGGCGGAAGCTCATTGCGGTCCTGGTCCTGCTCTGCTGGGCGGCCGTGCTTTCGGGCGCGTCCGCGCCGGCCTGGGCGGCCCGGCAGAAGACCCTGGTCTTCGGCCGCAGCGCCGACGCCACCTTCCTCGATCCGGCCAAGCTCCTGGACAACGAGTCGGCCATGGTCATCGAGAACATTTTCGACGGCCTGGTGCGCTACGCCGACGACTCCACGCGCATCGAGCCGGCCCTGGCCACCTCCTGGAGCGTCTCCCCGGACGGCCGCACCTATACCTTCCAGCTGCGCCAAGGCGTGCTCTTTCACGACGGCGCGCCCTTCAACGCCGCGGCGGCGCAGTTCTCGCTGGCGCGCAAGACCGACCCCGCCAGCCCTTTCCACCGGCCGGAATTCAGCAAGATGGACACCACGCTGGCGGCCGTGCGGCGGGTCGAGGCCGTGGGTGAGTACACCCTGCGCATCAGCCTCAGCGAGCCTCAGCCCACGTTGCTCGACTCCCTGGCCCGCCATTCCTGCTACATCGTCAGCCCCGCGGCCGTGCGCAAGTACGGCGAGGGCTTCGACAAGCACCCCGTGGGCACCGGCCCCTTCGTGTTCCGCTCCTGGCTGCCGGGCGACCGGATCATCCTCGGGGCCAACCGGACCTATTTCGCCGGCCCGCCGAAAATCGACACCCTGGTGTTCAAGGTCGTGCCCGACGCCCGCGTGCGCCTGCTCGAGCTCAAGGCCGGGACCATCCAGGCCATGGATTCGCCCGGACCGGAGCTGCGCGATGAACTGCGCCGCAGCCCCGGGCTGGCCATCGACGCCCGGCCGGGCCTGAACGTGGGCTACCTGGCCATGAACACCGAGCACCCGCCCCTGGACAACGTGCTCGTGCGTCGGGCCGTCGCCCACGCCGTGAACCGCAAGGCGCTGCTCTCTCTGGGCTACAAGGGCATGGCCACGCCGGCGCTCACCCTCGTGCCGTCGGGCATGCGCGGGTTCAACGCCAAGGCCCGCGACTACGCCTACGATCCGGCCCTGGCGCGGAAGCTCTTGCGCCAGGCCGGCCTGCCGGGCGGCTTCGCCCTGACCCTCTGGGCCATGCCCGTGACCCGGCCGTACATGCCCGAGCCCGCGCTCATCGCCCGGCTGATCCAGGAGAACCTCGCCGCCGTGGGCATCCGCGCGCGCATCGTCACCCACGACTGGGCCGCGCATTTGGCCGGGACCTACAACGGCGAGCACGATCTCTGCCTGCTCGGCTGGGTGAGCACCGGCGACGCCGGCGACATCCTCGGCCATCTGCTCGATTCCGACAGCGCCGTGAAGCCCCACGCCACCAACGTCAGCCTCTTCCGCGACCAGCAGATCCACGCGCTGCTGGCCCAGGCCGCGGCCGAGCGCGACGAGGCGCGGCGGGCGGCGCTGTTCGCGCGCGTGCAGGACATCGCCCAGGAGCAGATGCCGGTGCTGCCCCTGGCCCACGCCCAGCAGGTCCTGGCCCGGCAGAAGGGCGTCGTCGGCATCGTCAACCACCAGACGGGCGTGGTGCGTTTCGTGCGGGCCGTGCTGCCATGATCCGCCGCGCCGGGCACCTCGCGCTGGGCCTCGTCCTGGCCGTCGTCCTGGCCGGGCTTTGGCCCGCGGCGGCGCGCGCGGCCGAAGCCCAGGGCCAGACCCTGACCCTGGTGCGCGGCGGCGACTCCCTGTGGCTCGACCCCGCGCGGGCCTTCGACACCGAGTCCATCCTGGCCAACAATCAGATTTACGAGGGCCTGGTCCGCCTGCAGGACGGCGCGACGCGCATCGAGCCCTGCTTGGCCGAATCCTGGAGCGTTTCGCCCGACGGCATGGTCTGGACCTTCCGCCTGCGCCGGGGCGTGCTCTTCCACGACGGCACGGAACTGAACGCCCAGGCCGTCGTGGCCTCGTTCCTGCGCCAGATCGATCCCCGGCATCCCTTCCATCTGCCGGGCATGTACCAGGCCAAGTCCCTGTTCAGCCGCGTGGCTGCGGTGGAGGCCCTGGACGACTTCACCGTGCGCTTCCGCCTGTCCCTGCCCGTGGCCGCGCTGCTCGACGTGCTGGCCTCGCCCATCGCGGCCGTGGTGAGCCCCGCGGCCCTGGCCCGGCGCGGCGTGGAGATCATGCGCAGCCCCGTGGGCACCGGCCCCTTCCGCTTCGTGGAGAACCGCCGCGGGGTGCTGACCCTGGCGCGCAATCCCTCCTATTGGGGGGCCAAGGCCCAGGTGGAGCGGCTGGTCATGCGCACCGTGCCCGAGGCGACCGAACGCTTCCGGCTCATGCAGTCCGGCCGGGCCGACGTGCTGACCGGCATTCCGCCGGCGGATCTGCCGCTCCTGGAGAAGATGCCCGGGGTGCGCGTGCTGCGCACGCCGGGGCTCAACGTGGCCTATCTGGCCATGAACACGCAGCGCGGCCCGTTTCGTCGCGTGGAGGCCCGCCGGGCCGTGCAACTCGCCCTGGACCGGCCCGGCATCGTGCGTCTGGCCTATGGCGTTCTGGCCGAGCCGGCCCGCGCCCTGGTGCCGGTGCAGCTCCTGGAGCCCGCGCCGCGCCTCGGCGAACTCCTGCCGCAGACCCGGTCCGACCCGGCCGCCGCGCGCCGCATGCTGGCCCAGGCGGGCCTGCCCGCCGGACCGCCCCTGACGCTCATGGTCATGGACACGCCGCGCTCCTACATGCCCGAGCCCATGCGCGTGGCCCAGGCGGTGCGCCAGAACCTCGAAGCCGTGGGCCTGAAGGTCCAGGTGAAGCGGGTGCCCTGGCCCGGCTATCTTTCCCGCGCGGCGCGCGGCGACTATGACCTCTGCCTGCTCGGCTGGGTGGCGGACACCCCCGATCCCCACGAGATGCTGCGCAACCTCGTGGGCTGGGACGAGTTGCGTCTGGGCCTGGGCAGCAACGTCTCCTTCTGGCGCAACGAGCGCTATCAGGCCCTCGTGGACCGCGCCGAGCTGACCCGCGACGCGGCCGAGCGCATGCGCCTGTACGTCCAGGCCCTGGGCATCCTGAACGATGAGGCGCCGCTGGTGCCGCTGGCCCACGTGCAGGAGTTCGCGGCCGTGCGCCGCAACGTCTCCGGCGTGGTCCAGCAGCCGGCCGGCGCCGTGCTGCGCTTCGACAAGGCGGCCAAGCGATGAGCGCCGTGCCCGGCATCGTCCGGCGCTCGGTGCGCAACCGGCTGGTGGCTGTGGTGCTCGGCGTCGCGCTGGCGTCCATCCTGCTCGCCGCGGCGGTGAACCTTCAGATCCATCGCAACGGCCTGGAGCGCGAGCTCATGGCCCGCGACATGGAGGCCCTGCAGGAGGCCCAGAACCAGCTTCTGCGGCTTTCGCGCCAGGCCGAGACCACGGCCCGGCTCATCGCCGGCCTGGACGAGGTGCGCCGCGGCGTGGGCCGGCCCGAGCTGGTCGAGCGGCTGGAGGACATGCGCGACGTCTGGTTCCTGGGGCTGGTGGAGATCTTCGACCGCCACGGCGCGCGCGTGGCCCAGGCGCACTCCGGCGAGGCCCGCGCCCTGGACTTCCTCACCGCGCCGGACGCCCCGGACCTCAAGAACGCCCTGAACCTCCTGAGCTCCACGGACTTCGCGGCCATGCCCAACGGGCTGTGCATCAAGGCCTTCGCCCCGGTGCTGGCCCCGGGCACCCTGGACGTGGCCGGCGTGGTGGTCGTCTCCTATCCCGTGGACAGCACCCAGCTCACGGCGGTGAAGGACCAGATCCGCGCGGACTTCGCCCTGCGCGTCGAGGGCGCGCAGCAGCTGGAGAGCACCCTCACCGACGAGTTCGGCGGGCGGCTGGCCGACGGGCTGGCCCTGCCCGGCGCCCGCGAGCTGCACGGCCCGCGTTCCCTGGGCCTGCGCGACGGGCCGGACGGGGCCTACGCCCTGGCCGTGGCCCCGCTTTTGGACAACCGCGACCGGCCCGTGGCCACCCTGGCCGCGCTCATGAGCGACAGGATCCTGCGCGCCGGCCTCCATGACACCGCGCGCTTCGTGCTCGCCGCCGTGGGCCTGGCGTTTCTGCTGGCCCTGGGCCTGGGCTGGCTCTTCGCCAACTCCTTCACCCGGCCCATCCGCCGGCTCCGCGAGGCCGTGGCCGCCTTGGGTCAGGGCCGCCTGGACAGCCGCGTGATCGTCCGCCAGGAGGACGAGCTGGGGCAGCTCGGCGCGGGCTTCAACGACATGGCCGCGAGCATGGAGGCCTCGCGCAACGCCCTGTCCCGCGCGCTGGCCCTCAAGGAATCCTACGCCAGCGAGCTGGAGGCCACCAACGAGCGTCTGGCCGGCTTCAACCAGGAGCTGGAGGCCACCGTGGAGGCGCGCACGCGCGAGCTTTCGGAGCGCAACGGCTCCCTCGTGCGCGAGATCGAGGAGCGCCACCACGCCGAACGCCAGCTGCGCGAGAGCGAGCAGCGCTTCATGGACATCCTGGAGTTCCTGCCCGACGCCACCTTCGTCATCGACAGGGCCGGCAGGATCATCGCCTGGAACCGCGCCATCAAGGAGCTGACCGGCGTGCAGGCGGCGCAGATGCTCGGCCGCGGCGACCACGAATACTCCGTGCCCGTCCACGGGGAGCGCCGGCCGGCCCTGGCGGACATGGTCCTCGCCCCCCAGGCCGACCCCGAGGGGCTCTATCCCGGCGTGACCCGCGTGGGCCACACCCTGCGCGCGGAGATCGCCGTGGCCCTGCGCGGCAAGGAGCTGCACCTTTCGATCATCGCCTCGCCCCTGTTCAACTCCGAGGGCGAGATCATCGGGGCCATCGAGGGCATCCGCGACGTCACCGAGGGCGTGCGCGCCCAGAAGAAGCTCACCCACCACGCCCTGCACGACATTCTCACCGGCCTGGCCAACCGCGCCCTGTTCACCAACCGCCTGGAGCACGCCATCCGCCGCGCCCGGCGCAATCCGGAGTTCCGCCTGGCCGTGCTGCTCCTGGACCTGGACCAGTTCAAGCGCGTCAACGACACCCTGGGGCACTTGGCCGGGGACGCCCTGCTGACCACCGTGGCGCGCCGGCTGGAGGCCGTCGTGCGCGAGACGGACACCGTGGCCCGCCTGGGCGGCGACGAGTTCGTGATCCTGCTCGATGGCATCACCGCCCCGCGCGACGCCATCCACATCGCCGGCCGCATCCTGGAGGACGTGCGCCTCCCGGTGCACGTGGGCGGCCACGACATCTTCACCTCGGCGTCCATCGGCATCGTGTTCTCCGGCGGGGAGTACGCCGCCACCGACGACCTCCTGCGCGACGCGGACATCGCCATGTACCGCGCCAAGGATCAGGGCCGCGGCCGCTACAAGGTCTTCCACGCCGGCATGCGCGAGAAGGCCGTGCGGCTCATGACCCTGGAGGCGGAGCTGCGCCGCGGCCTCGAACGCGGCCAGTTCGAGCTCCACTACCAGCCGATCTTCGACCTGCGCAGCACCCGGTTCGTGGGCTTCGAGGCGCTGCTGCGCTGGCGGCACGAGGAGCGCGGGCTGCTGCCCCCCGGTGAGTTCATGGCCACGGCCGAGGAATCCGGGCTGATTCTGCCCCTGGGCGAGTGGGCCCTGGGCCAGGCCTGTCGCGACGCGGTCCTCTGGCGCAACGGCGGCGGCCGGGGCGATTTGCCCGTGCACGTCAATCTTTCCGGCCGGGAGTTCAGCCAGGGCGACCTGCCCGAGCGGGTGGCCGGAGCGATGTCCTCGGCCGGGCTGCCCTCGGGCGGCCTGTTCCTGGAGATCACCGAGGCCGAGCTGGCCGGCGACCCCAGGATGGCCGCGCGCCGGATCCAGCAGCTGCGCGAGCATGGCGCGCGCGTGGCCCTGGACGACTTCGGCACGGGGTATTCCTCCCTGACCTATCTGCAGCAGTGCCCCATCGATCTGCTCAAGATGGACAGGAGCTTCGTGGCCCGACTCCACGAGGCCGAGGGCGGCCGGCGCATCGCACAGTCCGTGGTGGCCCTGGGCGAGGGCCTGGGCCTGACCGTCGTGGCCGAGGGCGTGGAGCGGGAGGCTCAGCGCGAGGCGCTGCTGGATCTGGGCTGCGCGCGCGGCCAGGGCTTCCTCTTCGCCCGGCCGCTGCCCCTGCGCGCCACCCTGGAGCTGCTCCGCGTCGCGCGGGAGGCCGAGCGCGCCGGCCTCTAGCGTTTGCTCCCGGCTCTTGGCAAGGCGCGGAAAATCCAGCACAACGGGGACGGGGCGCAGAGCCCGAATCCGTTCCTCTGGGGAGAGACATGCTGCATAGCGCATTGGGCCTCGCGGCCCTGCTCGCCATGGCCTGGGCCCTGGGCGCGAGACGCCGGACCCTGCCCTGGCGCATGATCCTGGCCGGCCTCGGCCTGCAGTTCGCCATCGCCGGGCTGGTGCTCCGCGTGCCGCTGCTCAAGGCCGCGTTCATGAGCCTCAACGCCGTGGTCGGGGCCATGGAGACCGCCACCCGCGCCGGCACGAGCTTCGTCTTCGGCTACATCGGCGGCGGGCCGGTCCCCTTCGCGCCCACGGACCCCTCGCTCAACTTCAGCCTGGCCTTCCAGTCCCTGCCCCTGGTCATCGTCATCGCGGCCCTGGCCTCGCTGCTGTTCTACTGGGGCGTGCTGCAGCGCGTGGTGCGGCTGTTCTCCCTGGTGCTGGAGAAGACCATGGGCATCGGCGGCGCGCTCGGCGTGGGCGCGGCGGGCTGCATCTTCCTGGGCATGATCGAGTCGCCGCTGCTCATCCGCCCCTATCTCGCGCTGATGACCCGGAGCGAGCTCTTCGGGCTCATGGCCACGGGCATGAGCTGCATCGCCGGGACCATGCTCATGCTCTACGCCGCGGTGCTCGGCCCGGTGCTGCCCGACGCCCTGGGCCACATCCTCACGGCCTCGATCATCCACGCCCCGGCGGCCCTGACCGTGGCGGCGATCATGATCCCGGAGGACGGCCGGCCCACCCTGGGCCACGACATGCCCCGCTCGCAGTGCTCCGGCCCGGTGGACGCGCTCTGCCGCGGCACATGGGAGGGGCTGACGCTGTTCTGGAACATCGTGGCCATGCTCATCGTGTTCGTGGCCGTGGTCAAGTTGGTGAACCTGGGCCTGGGCGTCCTGCCGGACGCCTGGGGCGGGCCGCTCACCCTGGAGCGGCTGCTCGGCTTCGTCCTCGCGCCGGTGGCCTGGATCATCGGCGTGCCCTGGGCCGAGGCCGGAACGGCCGGCGCGCTCATCGGCACCAAGGTCATCCTCAACGAGTTCCTGGCCTTCATCGACATGGCCAAGCTGCCGGCCGGCGCGCTCTCGGAGCACACCCGGCTGATCTTGGCCTACGCCCTGTGCAGCTTCGCCAACTTCGGCAGCCTGGGCATCCTCATCGCCGGCCTGGGCACGCTTTGCCCGGACCGCCGCAGCGAGATCACCGGCCTGGGCATGCGCGCGCTGCTGGCCGGGGTCATCGCCTCGCTCATGACCGGCGCGGTGGTGGGCGTCATCGCCTCGATCTAACGTTCGGAGGACCGCATGGAGCACATCAGCATCGACCTTTCCCTGTGCAACAAGGACGGCCTGTGCATCAGCGAATGCCCGGCGTTTCTGCTTTCGCGCGGGGCGGACCGCTTTCCCGTCGTGGCCCCGGACGCGGCCGCCAAGTGCATCATGTGCGGCCACTGCCTGGCCGTGTGCCCCACGGGCGCGCTGACCCTGGCCGGCGTCGGCGCGGCCGACGCGCCCGCGCTGGACCCCGCTTTGGCCATCGCGCCCGAGGCCGCGGAGCAGTTCCTGCGCGCGCGCCGCAGCGTGCGCCACTTCAAGCGCAAGCTCGTGGACCGCGAACTGGTGCGCCGGCTCATCGACACCGCGCGCTACGCGCCCTCGGGCATGAACGTCCAGCCCGTGCACTGGATCGTGGTGGAGGACCCGGACCTCATGGTGCTGCTGGTGGACCTCACGGCCAAGTCGCTCCGGCGGCTGCCCTATTTCCTGCCCTTCGTGGAGGCCTGGAAGCGCGGCGTGGACCTGATCCTGCGCAGCGCGCCGCAGCTGGTGGTGGTCCATGCGCACAGGAAGGGCATCGACTACGCCACGGACTGCGCCCTGGGCCTGGCGCACTTCGAGCTGGCGGCCCAGGCCCACGGCCTGGGCACCTGCTGGGCCGGGCTGTTCACCCACGCGGCGCAGCGGTCCAAGGCCATCGCCGCGGCCCTGTGCCTGCCGGAGACCCACCGGCTCTACGGCGCGCTGATGTTCGGCTGGCCCAAGTACCCCTTCCGCCGCCTGCCGGAGCGCAAGCGGCCCCCCCTGCGCTTCGCCTAAACGCAAAGGAGACCTGCATGCGTCCCCTGTTCGTCATTCTTTTCGTTGCGCTTCTGGCCGTCCCGGCCCTGGCCCAGACCACGCCCCCGGCCAAGGTCGCCGCGGACGGCTTCCGGGCCGTGGACGCGGACGGCGACGGCAAGCTCAGCCTGGAGGAGGTCCTGGCCGCCGGGCTGAAGAAAAGCAGCCTGTCGCGGCCCTTCCGCGTGGACGAGGTGGACCGCGACCACGACGGCAAGCTCACGCCCGAGGAGTTTCTCAAGGCCGGCGTGGCCGGGCTGGAGCGCTACGGCGTCATCGACGTGCGCGAGCTGGACACGGACGGCGACGGCTACGTGAGCCGCGAGGAGCTGGACGCCTTCTTCCGCAAGCGCCACGCCGAGGAGTTCCGGCGCGTGGACGCGGACGGCGACGGCAGTCTGCGGCCGGCGGAATTCGCCCTGTTCCGGTTCTAGGCCGGGGCGCAGGCGGTCGTTGCGGGCCTCAGCCGATGGGCTGGGTCCACTCCTCGAAGTCGTAGCCGCCCTGGGCCCGCCAGCCGATGTAGATCCTGGCGAAGCTGCCGCTGGCGTTCCAGGCCTCGTGTTCGATCCAGGCCGACTCCATGGCCTGGAAGGTCTCCTCGTTGAACCACGGGCTGCGGATGACCACGAGCAGGACGCCTGGGCCGTGCTGCGCGGCGATTGCGTCGTAGGCCCGGGAGGCGAGCTTTTCCCCGGCCGCGGCGACGAAGGCCTCGGCCGCGCGCCGGTCCATGTCCGTCTCGAAGGACGAATCCTCGGCGTCGGGGTCGTCCAACTCCTCCTGGGTGATGTTCCTGGCGTAGTCGTTGGTGGTGCAGGCCTCGGCGATTTCGACCCAGGCGGTCTTGTCGGCGTCGCGGTCGTGGAGCACGGCGGCGGGCGGCTCCGGCCGGCTGGCGATGCCGTAGTTGGCGTCGGTCTGCCAGTTGTACCATTCGGTGAACACGGCCAGGACCGAGTTGCCGCGGGTTGCCTGCGTGGGTTTTCTGAGTGCCATGTCGGCGTCGCTCCTGTGCTTGCTGGGGTCTTCGTGATGCGGGAACGATGAAGGCCGCCCCGGTTTCCCGGAGCGGCCTTGCTTATTTCTTTGGTTTGCGCTGGTTGCCTGGCTGCAGGGCCTTCGCGAAGGGTTGTCCGCGGTGTCGGGCGGCCTTGGGCGGTGTTCGCCTGCCTGACCTTTGCGCACTCTGGCGGGGCCTGGCTGATGTGCCGTATGCCCGGCCGCGGGGTTCTCGGCCTCGGTGCCGACGTGTGCGCCCTTGTCGCTTGGTCTGGCCGCGCTTGTTCGCTTTGCGCGCGGCGCTCGTTCCAGGAATCGGCCCCCCTGTGCTCCGGAGGGGCGGTGTTGGTCCGACTCTGAGGTCCCGTTTGGCCCGCCGCCTCCGGTTTTCTCCCCGCCGCGGAGCGAATGCGCCGGGCCGGGTGCGGATGGCGGGCGTGGCCGTCCCCGAAACTACGAAGCCGTCTGGTCCATTGGCGTGCCCTCCATCATGATCGGTAGAAGGTGGTTGCCTACGATTCCTGTTTACTCCTTCGGCCCAGGATGTCAAGCGCCGCGTGACGTTTTTTCGCGCCTAGAACTCCTGCGGCATCTGCCGGAGCTGGGCCTGGGTAAACACGGGGCCATCGACGCAGACGAACTTGTCGCCGATGTTGCAGCGGCCGCACACGCCCACCCCGCATTTCATGCGCCGCTCCAGCGTCGTGACGATCTGCTCGTCCTTGAAGCCGAGTTTCTCCAGCGCCTGCACGGTGAAGCGGATCATGATCGGCGGGCCGCAGGTGACGGCCACGGCGTTCTCCGGGCTGGTGCCGAGTTCGGTGAGGACCGCGGGCACCACGCCCACGCGGCCCTTCCAGTTCTGGTCGCCGTTGTCCACGGTGAGTTCGACCTGCATGTCGCCGCGCTCGGCCCACTCCTTGAGCTCCTGCTTGTAGCAGAGGTGAGCCGGGGTGCGGCCGCCGTAGATCAGCGTGATCTTGCCGTAGTCCTTGCGGTTGTCGAGCATGAACAGCAGCAGGGTGCGCAGCGGGGCCATGCCCACGCCGCCGCCGACGAACACGATGTCCTTGCCCTTCATGTCCTGGTAGGGGAAGTGGTTGCCCAGGGGCGCGCGCAGGCCGATGGGATCGCCCGCCTTCAGGGTGTGCAGGCGGTGCGTCAGCTCGCCCACGCGCATGACGGTGAACTGGAGGTAGTCCATGCGCGTCGGGGGCGAATTGATGACGAAGGTGCTTTCGCCGGTGCCGAAGACCGAGATCTGGCCCACCTGGCCGGGTTCGAAGCGGAAGGCGGCCATGCGCGCGGGGTCCTGGTAGACCACGCGGAAGGTCTTGATGTCCGGAGTCTCGTCGAAGGTTTCAACAATGGTGGCCAGCTCCGGCATGTACGGGGTCTGTTGGTTCATGGCTTCACCTCCGGGGCGGCGGCAGCGCCGCGCTCGATCATGTCCAGCACGACGCGGCGGATGTCCACCGACACCGGGCAGGACTTGATGCAGCGTCCGCAGCCCGTGCAGGAGAACTCCAGTGCGCCCTGCTTCTCCACTTCACGCGGATGGTAGCAGAACTTGTGGCCCACGCGGTTGCGCAGGCGGTGCGAACGGTTGGGCCGCGGATTGTGCCCGCTGCCCTCAAGGGTGTACAGCGCGCTCATGCAGGTGTCCCAGGTGCGCAGACGCCGGCCCTTGAGCCCGCTGTTTTCGTCGGTGATGTTGAAGCAGGAGCAGGCCGGGCAGAGGTACGTGCAGACCCCGCAGGACAGGCAGCGCGCGCTCTCGTCCATCCAGAAGTCCATGTCGCCGAAGATCTTGAGGAAGCTCTCCGGCGCGGTCGAGAGGTCCGGAGCCGCGGGCATGGCCGGCGGATTGGCCAGCTTTTCCTCCAGCTCCTTCTGCACCTCGGCCGGAGCCTCGGGGATGCTCGCGGCGATTTTTTCGCCCGCCTCGGTGAGGGCGCGCACGGCGAAGCCGCCCTTGACGGGATGGAGCATCACGTCGGAGCCGTTCTCGTCCCTGGGGCCGCCGCCGGTCCAGTGGCAGAAGCAGGTGTTCTCCGGTTCGTCGCAGGCCACGGTGACGAAGTAGGTGGCCGCGCGGCGGGCCTTGTACTGGGCGTCGGTGACGCCGCGATCCAGGAACACGCGGTCGAGCAGGCGCACGCCCCGCGCGTCGCAGGGGCGGGGCCCCAGGATCAGCGTCGGTTCGGGCGGCAGCGCCTCGGACACGAAGACCTCGGTCCGCGTGAGGTCGTCCTTGTCCTTGCGATAGGTGTAGTTGAACAGGTTCTCGGTCTGCGGCAGCAGGGCCTGCTTGGCCGAGGCCGTCGGCGGCCGGCCAAGGAAGGGGTGCATGTCGCGGGCCCAGGTGCGGTAGACCACGGCCGAACCCTCGCGCACGGGGGCGAGCACGTGGTAGTCGCGCGCCCAGGCGGCGGTCACGTCGGCGACGGCATCTGCTGGGAGGAAGCGCACTACCATAACATACCCCGGTCTTTAATCTTTTCCTCTTCCATGAGGAAGGTGTGCAGGGGCGGGACGGCGTCCAGGCTGACCCCGGCCTCGTAGTTGAACAATTCCTTGAGCTCCTTGTTCATCTTGCGCTTGAGCAGGAGGATGGGAATGCCTTCCGGGCAGGAGCGCTGGCACTCGCCGCACTCCGTGCAGCGGCCGGCCAGGTGCAGCGCGTGCATGACCTGGAACAGCCACTTCTCCTGCAGGGTCGCCTCCGCGGAGAGCCAGTGCGGCTCGCGGCTGTCCGCCAGGCAGACGTGTTTGCACACGCACAGCGGACAGGCGTTGCGGCAGGCGTAGCAGCGGATGCAGCGGCTCATCTGGCGCTTCCAGAAGTCGAAGCGCTCCTGGGTCGAGAGCTTCTCGAAGGCCGTCACGTCCGCGTAGGTGTCCTCGACGCCGGTGACCGGCAGCTCGGGGCCGATCATGTGGTCGGCCACGACGGGATTGGGATAGCGGCAGCGCAGGCACTTGTCGGCCAGCACGGCGCGTTTTTCCAGGGTCTTCTCGCCCTCGGCCAGGACCAGGCGCACCTTGTCGCCCTCGAAGTGGGCTTCCCGGACGTGGGTGATGTCCGTCTGCACGCGCACCTTGGCCATGTCGATCACGCCGTCGCAGGGCATGCCGAAGAGGACCAGGTTGGCGCGGTCGACGATCTTCTCCTGAAGAAGCTGCATCACCGAGCGCGAGTCGCAGCCCTTGACCACGAGGCCCATGCGTTTGCCGCGCAGGCCGTAGAGGCAGGTGGCCAGGTTCTGCACGCAGGTGGGGTCGAAGATGAGCGTGTCCAGGTCCTTTTCGCTGCGCACGGACACGGGCGTGGCGTGCAGGGGGTCGAAGCCCCGCGAATAGCCGAGAACGAAGTCCACGTTGCCGAGCTCGCCCGCGATCGCCGCGCGCAGCTCGGCCATGCGATCAGCGCCCATTTGCGCCTCCCTTGCCGTCGTTCATGCCGGCGGTCCCGGCCGCGGCCGCGCCTTCGGGCCCGGGCTGGGCCATGTCCGGCTGGGCCAGCGAGTGGCCGAGCATGCCCTCCAGTGCGCACAGGGTGCGCGCCGGTTCGGTCATGCGCGGCATCGGGCCGAGTTCATGGATTTTTTCGGTGAACTTGGTCACCATGTCGCGCCAGCGTGCGCCTTCGGACGCGGAAACCCAGATGTACTCGAAGCGCCGCTCGTCCACGCCGATGATCGGCAGGAAGCGCCGGAGCATCTCCAGCCGCCGCCGGGCGTAGAGGTTGCCTTCGGAGTAGTGGCAGTCGCGCGGGTGGCACCCGGAGACCAGCACGCCGTCCGCTCCGGAGAGCAGGGCCTTGGCCACGAACATGGGGTCAACGCGGCCCGAGCAGGGCACGCGGATGATCCGCAGGTCGGTGGGCTGGCTGAACCGCGCCACGCCGGCGGCGTCCGCGCCGCCGTAGGAGCACCAGTTGCACAGGAAACCTATGATTCTGTAGTCTCGTCCCACGTCCTGCATAGGGCGTTGACCTCCGCGAGAAGCTGTGAGTCGGTGAAGTGCTGGAGCTGGATGGCCCGCACCGGACACGTGACGCTGCAAATGCCGCAACCCTGGCACACGGTCTCCACGACCTCGGCGCGCAGGGAGCCGTCGCGCAATTCGCGCATGCGGATGGCTCCGAACGGGCAGGTGCGTTCGCACTTGCCGCAGCCGATGCAGCGGATGGCCTGCACCAGGGCGATCTGCGGATCGCTTTCAAGCTTGTCCTTGGACAGAAGCGCCAGGACCTTGCCCGCCGCCGCGCTGGCCTGGGCCACGCTGGACGGGATGTCCTTGGCCCCCTGGCAGGCGCCGGCCAGGAACACGCCGACGGTGTTCGTCTCGACCGGACGCAGCTTGGGGTGGCTTTCCAGGAAGAAGCCATAGGCGTCGTAGGAGATGCGCAGCTTTTCGGCCAGGGCCGAAGCGCCGTGCGCCGCCTCCACGCCCACGGCCAGGACCACGAGGTCGGCCTTGAGCTCCACCTGCCGGCCGAGCAGCGTATCCGCTCCGCGCACGAGCATCTGCGGGCCGTTCGGACCGTCCACGGGGATCACCTGGGCGACCCTGCCGCGCACGTATTCCACGCCGTATTCCTCCTGGGCCCGGCGGATGAACTCCTCATAGCCCTTTCCGTTGGCCCGGATGTCCATGTAGAACACGTAGGCCCTGGAGTCCGGGATGTGGTCGCGCGTCAGGATGGCCTGCTTGGCCGTGTACATGCAGCAGAAGCCCGAGCAGTACGGCCGGTTCAGGGAGCGGTCGCGGCTGCCCACGCAGGCGATGAAGGCCACGGTCTTGGGCTCCTTGCCGTCGCTGGGGCGCTTGATGTGCCCGGCGGTGGGGCCGGAGGCCGAGAGCATGCGCTCGTACTGCAGCGAGGTGATGACGTCCGGATAGCGGCCGCCGCCGTACTCGCCGCACTTCTTGTAGTCGAAGAGGTCGATGCCCGTGGCCGCGATGACCGCGCCGACCTTCTCGGTGACGATCTCGTCCTTCATCTCGTAGTCGATGGCCCCGGCCGGGCAGATCTTTTCGCACACGCCGCACTTGCCCTTGGTCAGACGCAGGCAGTAGTCGGCGTTGATGGTGGCGCGCTTGGGAATGGCCTGGGGGAAGGGGATGTTGATGGCCGTGGTCAGGCTCACGTTCTCGTTGAAGGCGTCGGGCACCTTCTTGCTGGGGCATTTCTCCTGGCAGGCGCCGCAGCCCGTGCACTTGTTCCAGTCCACGAACGGGCTCTTCTTGCGGATCTTGACGTCGAAGTTGCCCACGTAGCCGGTGATTTCCTCCACCTCGGACAGGGCGTGCAGGGTGATCCGCGGGTTCTGGCCCGCGTCGACCATCTTGGGGCCGAGCACGCACACCGAGCAGTCGATGGTGGGGAAGGTCTTGTCGAGCTTGCTCATAATGCCGCCGATGGCCTGGCGGCGCTCCACGAGCACCACGTCCAGCCCGCCGTCGGCGCAGTCCAGGGCGGCCTGGATGCCGGCCACGCCGCCGCCGACGATGAGCACGCGCTTCTGCACCTCGAAGCTCTTGGGGGTCAGCGGCCGGTCCACGCGCAGCTTTTCCACGGCCATGCGCACCAGGTCGGTGGCCTTGGCGGTGTTGCGCTTGCGGTCCAGCGAGATCCAGGCCACGTGTTCGCGGATGTTGGCCATCTCGAACATGTAGCGGTTGAGGCCGGCGCGCTCCACCGCGCGGCGGAAGGTCACCTCGTGCATTCTCGGCGAGCACGAGGCCACCACCACGCCGTCGAGCTTGAGCTCGCGGATGACCTCTTCTATTTTGCGCTGCCCCGGGTCGGAGCAGGCGTACATGTGGTCCGTGGCGAAGACCACGTCCGGGAACTCGCGTGCGGCGGCGGCCACGGCCTCCACGTCCACGGTGGAAGCGATGTTGTTGCCGCAATGGCAGATCATGACGCCTATGCGCATGACGCCTCCTTCTCAGCCTCCGGCTTCGCCGCATCGGCGGCGGCCGGCTTGGACTGTTTCTTGGCGGCTTCCTTGGCGGCCTTGGCGGCGGCGGCCTCGCGGGCCCTCGCCGCGGCCTTGGCCAGGGCCGGCTCCAGGGGCACGACCAGCTTGTTCAGGCAGGCGTCGGCGTCGGAAAGGCCGAGGGCCAGGGCCATGAGCTGGGTGAAGTAGGGCACGGGCAGATTGCTGGCCGCGCGCCCGGCCGCCGAGTCCACCTGTCCCTGGCGCAGGTCCAGGTTCATCTGGCACAGCGGGCAGGCCACGGCGACGCAGTCCGCGCCGGCCTCGACCGCCGCGCCCAGAATGCGCGCCGACAGCCGGGTCATGACGTCCAGCCGGGGCATGCCGAAAGCCGCGCCGCAGCACTCCGTCTTGTAGGCGAAGTCCACGATCTCGGCCCCGCAGGCCCGCAGGAGCGCGTCCATGCTCACCGGGTTCTCCGGGTCGTCGAAGGCCATCAGGGCCGGCGGACGCGAGAGCAGACAGCCGTAGTACGGCGCCACGCGCAGCCCGGCCAGGGGCTTCTTGACCTTGGCGGTCACGGCCTCCGCGCCGATCTGCTCATAGAGCACCTGGAGCACGCTCTTGCAGTCCACGTGTCCGGGCGCGGGACCGCCCAGCAGGCGCTCCACCTCGGTCCGGAAGGCCGGCTCGGCCAGATGCAGGTCCGCGGTCTTCAGCGCCGCCAGGCAGCTCGGGCAGGGGGTGGTCACGCTGGCCAGCCCCGCGCCCTCGGCCTGGCGCAGGTTGCGCGCGGAAAGCGCCCCGGCCAGGTGGTGGTCGACGGTGTGGGCCGGCGTGGAGCCGCAGCAGGTCCAGTCGGGCACGTCCACGAGCTCCACGTCCAGGGCCTTGCAGCAGGCGCGGGTGGAGATGTCGTACTCGGCTGCGCTGGAGCCCTGGGAGCAGCCGGGATAGTAACCCAGGCGCACGCTCATTGCTTGGCCTCCGTGGTTGCGGCCGTGGGCTCCGCGTGGCATGCGGGTTTTCCGGCCGCAAAGCGGTCGAAGATCCCCGCCACCTCGGTCTTGGCCTGGTTCGACGGCTCATGCGGGGCGAAGGCGAGCTTGCCGCGCGTGAGCATGGCCGGCCCGAGGCCGGCGTCCTGCATGGGCTTGCCGCTCTTGATCGCGAAGGTCATGGCCAGGCCGGCTTCGAACACTCTGCCGTGGCGCGCCACGGACTTGAGGAAGGAGTCGGCGAAGGTCTTGACCAGGCGCTCGGGCGTTTTGCCCTGCCGCCGCGCCATGTGGCGCAGCACGTCCATGACGCGCGCTACCTCGATGTTGTTCGGGCAGCGCGTGGTGCAGGCCTGGCAGGTGGCGCAGAGCCAGATGGATCGGCAGGACAGGGCCTGCTCCTTCTGGCCGAGCTGAACCAGCCGAATGACCTGGTGCACCGGGAGGTCGTAGTCGTGAGTGTACACACATCCGGCAGTGCAATTGCCGCACTGGTAGCAGGATTTGAGTTCCTGCCCGGACTCACAGGCAACGGCATCCATGAAGGCTGTGTCGCGGGATGATTCAAGATCTATGGTCTTCATGCGCGGCAACTCCGGTTTGGGGGTCGGGATTGTGCCGAAAAGTGGGAAATGGCGGTGCTCGCCGCCATTGGTCTAGACATATACCGACCGGCTGCGAAATGCAAGGGCGTGGACGGGACATTTCCCGCCCACGCCCAGGTGCGTCCTGTATGAAACTTTGGCCGCCAACGCAACAGCCGGTTATCCCCGCGCATCCGGGACGCCGGAGGTCGGTCTGGTGCGCCGCGCCCGGGGGCAGGAGGCAGGGCCGGACGCGGTAGCGCCTCGCGCCGGCCCCCCCGGTTCGCCGTCAGCTAGTCGCCAAGTTTGGGCTTGGCGTACAGCTCCCCGCCGAAGGCGTCGTTGATGACCAGCAGCGGGAAGTCCTTCACGGTCAGTTCGCGGATGGCCTCGGGGCCCAGGTCGTCGAAGGCGATGACCTTGGCCGAGGTGATGCATTTGGACAGCAGCGCGCCGGCGCCGCCCGTGGCTCCGAAGTACACGGCCTTGTAGTCGCGCATGGCCTTTTTGACCTCGTCGGAGCGCTTGCCCTTGCCGATGGAGGCCTTGAGCCCCAGGGAATGCAGGCGCGGGGCGAAGGCGTCCATGCGGTAGCTGGTGGTGGGCCCGGCGGATCCGATGGGGCGGCCCGGAGGCGCCGGGGAGGGGCCCACGTAGTAGATGGCCGCGCCCTTGAGGTCGAAGGGCAGGGGCTCGCCCTTGTCCAGAAGGTCGACGAGCCGTTTGTGCGCGGCGTCGCGGCCGGTGTAGATGGTGCCGTTCAGCAGCACCACGTCGCCGGAGCGCAGCTTTTCGATGTCCGCGTCGGTGAGTGGGGTGTTCAGGGTATGCGTGGCCATCAGAACTCCACCTCCTCGTGCCGCGAGGAATGGCACTGGACATTGACGGCCAGCGGCAGGCTGGCGATGTGGCAGGGGGCCAGGGCGATCTTCACGGCCAGGCAGGTGTAGTCCCCGCCAAGGCCCATGGGCCCGATGCCGAGCTTGTTCACGGCTTCGAGCAGTTCCGCCTCCATGGCCGCGATCTTGGGATCCGGGTGGGTGTCGTCGAGCTTGCGCAGCAGGGCGCGCTTGGCGTTCTTGGGCGCCTGCTCGAAGGTGCCGCCGATGCCCACGCCGAGGATGATCGGCGGGCAGGGGTTGGGCCCGGCCTCGGCCACGCGCTGCACGACGAACTTCTTGATGCCCTCCCAGCCCTGGCTGGGGGCCAGCATGGTCACGCGGCTCATGTTCTCCGACCCGCCGCCCTTGGCCATGAAGCTGATTTTGAGCTTGTCGCCGGGCACGAAGTCGATGTGGATGATCGCCGGGGTGTTGTCGCCGGTGTTCTTGCGCGTGAGCGGATCGCAGGAGCTCTTGCGCAGGAAGCCGTCCTTGTAGCCGGCGACCATGCCCTCGGTGATGGCCTTGTTGACGCCGCCGGGCACGTAGGCCTCCTCGCCCAGCTCCACGTAGAACACCGCCAGACCGCAGTCCTGGCAGAGCGGCAGCTTGGTCTCCAGGGCCAGGTCGGCGTTTTCGAGGAGCTGGCGGAAGATCTCGCGTCCGGCCTCGGTGGACTCGTTCTTGAGCCCCTCCTCGAATTTCTTGCGCACATCGGCCGGCAGCCGGGTGTTGGCGCTCATGCACATGCGCGCCACGGCGGCCGAGATGTCCGCGGGGTTGATTTCCCTCATGGCTCTTCCTCCCACGGTTAGGGTTGGCCGTTACTTCCCGAAGAAGTTCCTGAGCGCGGTGATGCCCATCTTCCGGCGCAGGAAGCTCAGTTGGTTCTGGAGGCTCAGGTGCTTGGGACAGACGTCCTCGCAGGCCAGCAGGCCCATGCAGCCGAAGATGCCCATGTCGTTGCCGATGAGCTCGTAGTAGTCCTGTTCGGTGCGCTCATCGCGCGGGTCGATGAGGAAGCGGCCCACGCGGTTTAAGCCCGCCGCGCCTAGAAAGTCCGGGCGCAGGCGCGCGGTGCCGCAGGCGGCCACGCAGCAGCCGCATTCCACGCAGCGGTCGAGCTCGTAGATGGCCTCGGCCGCGGAGTTGTCCATGCGGTCTTCCTGGGCGTTGGGGTCGAAGCTCTTGCTGGTGTGGATCCAGGACTCCACCGTGTCGTACATTTCGCGGAACCAGGACCCGGTGTCCACCGAGAGGTCGCCCACGAGCTGGAACACCGGCAGGGGCAGCAGGGTGATCTCCTCGGGCAGGTCCTTGGTCTTGGTGTGGCAGGCGAGGCCGGGCCGGCCGTTGATCACCATGCCGCACGAGCCGCAGATGCCGGCGCGGCAGCAGAAGTCGAACTGGAGGCTGGGGTCCTGCTCCTCGCGGATGCGGTTGAGCGCGATGAACAGCGTCATGGCGTCCGTCTCGTCGAGCACGAAGGACTCCATGTGCGGAGTGGACTCCGGGTCCTGGGGGTTATAACGGAAGATGTTGAATTTCAGTGTTCTGGCCATGACTTACCCCTTGGGAGCGGCCGGGATGTTCTCGGCCTTGATGATTTGGCTCTTGCCATAGCCGCGGTCGCCGGGCGGGATGTGGAAGATCTGCGTGGCCGGCTCGTACTCCAGCGTGGGCAGGTCGTCCTTCTCGTCCTTCCAGTACGCCAGCGTCCGGACGAGCCAGTCGCGGTCGTTGCGGGCGGGGAAGTCCTCGCGGTTGTGGCTCCCGCGGGACTCCGTACGCTTGAGCGCGCCGTAGGCGACCATGAGCGCCATTTTGACCTGGCCCTCGATGCGCAGCGCGGCCGAAAGCTCGGGATTCACGCCCTTGCCGTTGCTCTTGAGGCCCACCTTGCGCGCGCGCTGCAGGGTCTCCTGCAGGGTGTTCACGCATTCGGTGAGGCCGGCCTCGGTGCGGAAGATGTTCGCGCCCTTGTGCAGGGCGTCCTGCATGGCCTTCTTGACCTTGTAGACGTTCTCGGTGCCGGCCTTGCAGGTGACGAGGGCCTTGATGCGCTCCTCCTGCTTCTTGACCTCGGCGTCGATGACCGCGGAGTGGAAGGTGACCTCGGCCCCTTGCAGGAACTCGGCGATTTTCTTGCCCACGATGCCGCCGGCCACCACGGTTTCGGCCAGGGAGTTGCCGCCCAGGCGGTTGAAGCCGTGCATGTCCCAGCAGGCCGCCTCGCCCACGCTGAACAGGCCCTTGAGGCCGTAAGCGTGGCCGTCCTTGTTGGTGCGCACGCCGCCCATGCTGTAGTGCTGCGTGGGCCGGACCGGGATGAGCTGGTGGATGGGGTTGATGCCCAGGAAGTAGGTGCAGATCTCGAACACTTCGCGCAGCTTGCCGGTGATGTGCTTTTCGCCCAGGTGGCGGATGTCCAGCCAGAGGTGGTCGCCGTAGGGGCTCTTGACGCCCTTGCCCTGGCGGATGTGGTGGGTCATCCAGCGGCTGACCACGTCGCGGGAGGCCAGCTCCTGCTTCTCGGGCTCATAGATGTTCATGAAGCGCTCCTCGTTGACGTCGAGGAGCGTGCCGCCGTCGCCGCGGCAGCCCTCGGTCACGAGGATGTCCGTGGGCACGACGCCCGTGGGGTGGAACTGCACCGCCTCCATGTTGCCCATGGGCACCAGGCCGGTGTTGATGGCCGTGATGTGCGCGCCGCCGTCGCAGATGACCGCGTTGGTGGTGCAGGGATAGATGCGGCCGAACCCGCCGGAGGCGATGACCGTGGCCCGGGCCAGGTAGACGTTGATTTCGCCGGTGCGCAGGCAGCGCGCCACAACGCCGTAGCAGGTGTGGCCGTCGTGGATCAGCGCGATGGCCTCGGTCTTGTCGTGGATCTCCACGCCGAGCTTGGCGCAGACGTTGTCCACGGTGAACAGCACGCTGTGGCCCGTGCCGTCGGAGACGTAGCAGGTGCGCCACTTGGCCGTACCGCCGAAGTCGCGCGCGGTGATGAGCCCCTCGTTCTCCTGCTTCTCTTCCTTCTCGAACTGTTTGCCGCCCTTGAAGTACATGCTCTTGCCGGGCACCACGCGGTTCCAGGGCACGCCCCAGAAGGCCAGTTGGCGCATCTCGATGGGCGCGCGGTCGGCGAAGAGCCGGGCCACTTCCTGGTCGCAGCCCCAGTCGGAGCCCTTCACGGTGTCGGCGAAGTGGATGTCCGAAGAGTCGCCCTCGCCCTTGGCGCAGTTGCCCAGGGCCGCCTGCATGCCGCCCATGGCCGCGGAGGAGTGGGACCTGCGGGCCGGCACGAGGCTCAGGCAGATGGCGGAGAAGCCCGCCTGCGCGGCCTCGATGGCCGCGCGTTCGCCGGCCAGGCCGGCACCGATGACAAGCACGTCAGTGTAAATGGTTTGCATGACTTTCCCCCTACGCCGTCAGGAACCAGAAGCGCACCAGCGTGACCAGGCCGATGGCGATGAAGATCAGCGTGAGCACGTTCTCACCGCCCTTGAAGCCCTTGCGGCCGTCGCTCTTGACCAGGCCCCACTTCACCGCGATGCGGTAGAAGCCGATGCCCACGTGCAGCTCGACCATGGGCAGCAGCAGCAGGTAGAAGAAGATCCAGGCCCCGCTGCGGACGCGCGCCGCGCTCTTCGCCGCCGTGATGGGCAGGTCGGAGAGCACCACCCACATGTGGATGGCGCCCATGACCAGGATGATCATGGCGGTCACGGCCTGGACGACCCACAGCCAAGTGTCCGTGTGGTGGAGCATCTTGGCGTGCTCCCAGATGGTCTTCTGCCCTTCCAGTCGGAAGGGGATCTTCCGCGCCGCGAGGACGAAGTGGAACAGGAACAGCAGAAAGACCAGCGGGCCGCCCACCTGGGCCATGAAGGTCTTCTCGAAGAACAGGGCGATGGCGTTCATCACGCCGGGGCCGATGATGACGCTCGCCACCAGGATCATGTGCGCCCACATGAAGGCGATGAGCCCTGCGCCAGAGAGCATCTGGCACCAGTCGAGCACGCCGTCGAGGCGGCGTGCTCCGAGCGAGGGATGGGTTGCGGTCAATGGAAGGGCCATAGTTCCTCCATCAGCTTGGTTCCGCGCCGGTTTCAGGCGCAGATGTTCTGTCCGTCGCCGTCGACGGAACCTTCAAGGATTTTCTTCGGGGCCTCAGCCTCGTTCTTGCCGTAGAAAGCCTGCCGCAGGGCGCACGCGTCCGGTGCGTTCCCCCGCTTGGCCGCGCCGTCGCCGGCCAGGGCCGCCGCCCCCCTGGAGGCGGGCAGCGGGATGGCCATCATGCGCGGCTGTGGGATTTCGCCCTTGGCGAAACCGTCCACCACGTTGCCTGGGATGCTGTTTGCGACGAAGTTGATGGTCGGGAGCTTTTGGACGAGGTCGGGGACCACGGGGCGGGAGAGCCGCGGCGTGGCGATGGGCGGGATCATCTTAATAAGGGGAAGGAACGCGTCGCCGCAGGGCTTCGGGAACGCCGCGAAGCCCGCCTTGTCCGAAAACCACGCCCCCAGCATGACGTCCGCGCCAATACCTGCGAACGCCTGGGAGGAAAGGGAGTCGCCAAACGGTTTCTTCTGCCTCTCCACTGCCGCGTCTGCCATGCCCTGCTCCTCAGGCCGGATTGCGTCCGGCCTTGCCTCCGGACAACGTGACGGCCCCCCTCGGCCGAAGCACGTGCAGGGGTCTCCCTTCCCCCCTTGTGGGAAGGGTGGCGGCTGTGCGTGCACACTGCTATAAGCAATAGCCGTGCCAGCGGGCGCCCCGGTGGACGGTGTGGTCATGCTTCCCGTTGTCAAGCCATTTCAGTCGGTTGTCAAGGAGGACTGGGGCGCCGGCAAAGGCGAAGTGTGGCAGAAGTGTGGCGCTTGCCACACATGTGGCGCCACGCATGTGTGGCGGCACAGACAACGGCGGGCCGCTGACTCCCGTCAGGCGATCCGGTACTTGGTCATGTTGCGGTATAGCGTGCGGCGATCCACGCCGAGCTGGCGCGCGGCCTTGGCGCGGTTGCCGCCGGTGGCGGCCAGGGCCCGCTCCAGGTCCTCGCGGCTGAGGCCGCCGCCGCGGCGTTGCGCCGGCGGGGGCGCGATGCGCTGCACGGGGTGCCCCTGGGCGAAGCGCTGGAGGTCCGCCGGCAAGTGCGCCAGGGAGATCTCCCCGCCGGGGCAGAGGATGCAGGCGTGCTCCATGGCGTACTTCAGCTCACGCACGTTGCCCGGCCAGGGATAGGTCATGAACAGGCGGATGACCTCGTCGGAGCACTTGGCGATGTGTTTGCCGAAGCTGGCCTGGAAGTGGTTGATGAAGTGGGCGATGAGCAGGGGGATGTCCTCGGTGCGCTCGCGCAGGGGCGGCAGGGAGATGACCATGACCTTGAGGCGGTAGTAGAGGTCCTCGCGGAAGAGACCCTGGCGGATCTTGTCCAGCAGGTTCACGTTGGTGGCGGCCAGCACGCGCACGTTGGCCTTGCGCATGCGCGAGTCGCCCACGCGCTCGAACTCCTTGCGCTCCAGCACGCGCAGCAGGTTCAGCTGGATGCGCGGCGAGATGTCGCCGATTTCGTCGAGGAAGATGGTGCCGCCCTCGGCGGCCTCGAAGCGGCCGATCTTGTCGCGGATGGCCCCGGTGAACGCGCCCTTGACGTGGCCGAACAGCTCGCTTTCCAGCAGGCTCTCGGACAGGGCCGAGCAGTTGACCTTGACCAGCGGCCCCTTGCAGCGCGGCCCGCCGTAGTGCAGGGCCTCGGCCACGAGCTCCTTGCCCGTGCCGGAGTCGCCGGTGATGAGCACGGTGGAGTCGACCTCGGAAAGCTGGTCGATGACCGCGTAAATGGCCTGCATGACCTTGCTCTTGCCGACGATGCCGCGGTGGGAGTGCAGGTCGGTGAGGCGCTTCTCCAGGTCGGCCAGGCGGGTGATGTCGCGGATCACCAGCACCGCCCCGGCGAAGTTGTGCTCGGCGTCGAGCAGCGGCGAGGAGTTGATCACCACCACCTTGCCCGGGGTCTGGGTGTGGCACTCCACGCGGTGCTCCAGCACGGGCTTGCGGGTCTCCAGTGTGGTGCGCAGGATGGTGAAGCAGGCCCGCTTGCACGAGCCGGACACGCAGGAGATGTCCTTTTCCCGCGCCAGCTGCTCGCCGATGCAGCAGACCTCGGACAGGGCGCGGTTGGTCTGCAGGATGCGCATGTCCGTGTCCACGGTGATGATGGCGTCGGGAATGGAGCGGAATACGGCCTCCAGGTGGGCGCGCAGCTGCTCCTTCTCCTCGTGGATGGCGCGCATGGCGCGCTCGGCCTCCACGCGGTCGTTGATGTCCTGGACCATGGGCAGCAGGTACAGGGGCCGGCCCTGGGAGTCGCGCACGAGGCCGGCGGAAAGGTGCACCCAGACCTCGCGGCCGTCCTTGTTGACGTAGCGTTTGTCCTGCTCGAAGCTTTCGATGTCGCCGCGCTTGACCCGCTCGTACTGGCGCAGGCTTTCGCCGCGCTCGTCCGGATGGGTGATGGCGTCGAAGGTCATGCGCTTGAGTTCGGCCTCGGTGTAGCCGGTGAGGCGGCAGAAGGCCTCGTTGACGCGGATGAAGGTGTTGTCCAGGCTGACCATGGAGGCCCCGATGGGCGACTGGTCGAAGGTGTGCCGGAACTTCTCCTCGCTCTCCTTGAGGGCGCGTTCGGCCTCCTTGCGCGCGGTGATGTCGATGTTCAGGCCTTCGATGTACAGCAGCTCGTCGGTGGTGGGGTCGCGGACCTCGCGGGCGTGCAGGGAGATCCATTTGGTCGTGCCGTTCTTGCAGATGAACTGGGTCTCGAAGCCGGTGATCTGCCCGGTCTCCCGCAGGACGCGGAAGAGCGTGTCGCGGTCGGCTGGGTCCACGTAAAGCTGGCTGCGCAGGTCGCTGAAGTGGGCGATGAGCTCCTCGGGGCTGTCGAAGCCGAGGATCCTGGCCAGCCCGGGGTTGACCATGAGGTAGCGGCCGTTTTGGGTGGATTGGAACACGCCCTCGATGACGTTCTCGAAGAAGCTCTGGTAGCGCGCCTCGGCCTGGCGCAGCTGGGAAAGGTCGGTCAGGGTGAGCACCACGCAGCGCTGGCCGCCCCCGCGCTCCACCAGGCGCGAGGCCAGAAGCGTCGGCACGGACGTGCCGGCCGGGCCGTGGACGCGGTACTCCACGCCGCCGATGCCCGCGGCGAGCCGGGCCAGGCTGAACTGGCCCTGGGGGAACAGCGCGCTCAGGTCGGGCAGCCGGTCCGCGCCGCAGAGCATGGCCCTGGCGCGGCTGTTGGCCGCGACCACGCGGCCGTCGTCCGCGTCGAGCAGCAGCACGCCCGCGTTGATGGCGTTGATCAGCGCCGCGTCGCCGGTGCGCGGCTTCTGGTCCGGAGCGGGCGGCACGGCCTGACGCATGGACGCCTAGCCTTCGCCGTCCAGAAGATCGAGCAGCGCGTCCGGGCGGTCGATGAGGTGGCGCGCGCCGTTTTCGGTCAGCTCGTCCGCGGTGCGGAAGCCCCAGAGCACGCCCACGGGCAGCATGCCGGCCCCGCGCGCGGTCTTCATGTCCGTGGCCGAATCGCCCACGAAGGCGATCTGGCCGGGCCGCAGGCCGAGATCCTGGGCCACGGCCAGGGCCCCGGCCGGGTGCGGCTTGCCGGGGACGCCTGCGCGTTCGCCGCGGACCTGGGTGAAGGGAAAGCCCGGGAAGAACTCCCGGATGGTCAGGTCGGTGTAGGACTGGGGCTTGTTGGACAGGACGCAGAGCGGCAGGCCGCGCTCATGCAGGGTCCGCAGCAGCTCCGGAATGCCGGCGTAGGGCCGGGTCTTGTCCTTCCAGCGGGCGGTGTACTCGTCGCGGAACATGCCCAGGGCCTTTTTCAGGAACGCCTCGTCGCGGCGGTCCTCCGGAAGCATGCGCCGGGTGAGTTCGGCCACGCCCAGGCCGACGAAATAGCGGTAGGCGTCCGTGGGGTGCTGCGGCAGGCCGAGGGCCGCGAGCACGGCGTTGCCGGAGTCGGCGAGGTCGGCCAGCGTGTCCAGGAGGGTGCCGTCGAGATCGAAGATGATGGCGCGGGCGTCGGGGCTCATGGGACTCCTTGTCTCTGCGTTCGGGATTTGACGCACGTGTACACCGGCGGGCCTGGGGGCGCAAGACGGACGGGGCGGCGCGTCCGGGCCCGCCGCGGGACTTGAAAGCCCGCGGGGCTCGTGGCATCACACGGCATGGCCAAGCCGTTCCATTTTCGCCTGGAGAAGGTGCTGGAGTTCCGCCGTCAGCTGGAGGACCAAGCGCGTTTGGGGCTGGCCCAGGCCAAGGCCCGCCACGACGAGCAGAGCCGCCGGCTGGATGAGCTGCGGGCGCGTCTGGCGGCGCATGTGGCCCAGGGCTTCGGGGAGCGCGTGACCCAGGCGGAAATGTGGCTGTGGACCTGCTATCGCGACGCCCTGGAGCGCGACATCGCCGCAGCCGAGGCCGAACTGCAACGACTGGCCCTGATTTTGCAGAAATGCCGCCAGGAGGCCGTGCTCCGCTCCCGGGAGAAGAAGCTCCTGGAAAAACTCAAGGACCGGCAGTCCCAAAAACACCATGTCGCCGAAAACCTCGCCGAACAAAAAGAATTCGATGAAATGGCTACGATCCGCCATAAAACCGAAGATCGTTAAGGTCCTGGCGCTGCTCGCCGTGGTGGCCGTGCTCAAGCTCACGGTGCTCGGCGGCCTGGGGCTGGACCTCTGGCGGCAGCTGGCCGACGAGAACCTCGTGCCCATCCCCCAGGCCCTGGCCGCCACCCGCTCCAAGGCCAAGGCCGCCAAGGCGGAGAAGCCCCCGCAGGTCGCCCCGGACGCCGTCACCAAGGAGGACAATCCCGGCGGCGTGCCGGAGATGCTCGCCGGCAACGCCGTGCCCCCGGCCAAGGTGGGCGAGAGCCAGGAGACCAAGAGCGCCAACAGCCGCGAGGCCGAACTCGCCGCACGCGAGCGCGCCCTGCAGGCCATGGAGAAGAGCGTCGATGCGAAGCTGGCCGAGCTGAAGAAGGTCGAGGCCTCGATCAAGCAGCTTTTGGACCAGGCCGATGTGCTCAAGGATGAGCGCATCAAGCGGCAGGTGGCCACCTATCAGGCCATGAAGCCCAAGCAGGCCGCCGAGGTGCTCTCGAACATGGACATGGACCTGGCCGTCAAGATTCTGACCGGCATGAAGCCCAAGGTCGCCGGCGAGATCATGACCTACGTGAAGACCGACAAGGCGGCCAAGCTCACCGAGGCCATGACCAAGGTCCAGGCCCCGGCTCCGGCCCCCGGCCAGTAACCGCTCCTTCCGCAGCGCACCGCAGCCCCGCCCGGCGTCCGAACGTGGACGGCCGCGCGGGGCTGTGCTACCTCCGGCCCATGCCGCGCATCAAGCTCCTCCTGGCCTACGACGGCACCGACTTTTCCGGCTGGCAGCTCCAGACCGGCGTGCGCACCGTGCAGGGCGAAATCGAGGCGGCCCTGGCGCGCATCGTCGGGGCGCGCCTGCCCGTGCAGGGCGCGGGCCGCACCGACGCCGGCGTCCACGCCACGGGCCAGTGCGCCCACTTCGACGCGCCCGGACGGCTGGCCCACGTGCCCTGGCGGCTGGCGCTGAACAGCCTCATGGCCCTGGACGTGCGCGTGGTCGCGGCCGAACCCGCGCCGCCGGGCTTCCACGCCCAGTTCAGCGCCCTGTCCAAGACCTACGCCTATACCCTCTGGCACGACCGCACGCACGTGAACCCGCTGCGCCGGCGCTTCGTCTGGGACGTGCCGCCGCTGGACCTGGCGGCCATGGACGCTGCGGCCGCGCTGTTCCTCGGCGCCCACGACTTCGAGAGCTTCCGCAACGCCGGCACGCCGGTGGGACCGCGCGGCACCGTGCGCACGATCTCGGCCCTCTGGCGTTCGCCGGGCGCGACCCCGGCGGAAATCACCTGGCGCGTCAGCGCCGACGGCTTCCTCAAGCAGATGGTGCGCAACATCGTCGGCTGCCTCGTGGCCGTGGGCAAGGGTAAAGTGCCGCCCGGGGCCGTCCGATCTCTCTTGGAGAGGCGCGACCGCAACAACTCCCTGCCCACGGCCCCGGCCCGGGGCCTGTGCATGGAGCGCGTCGTGTACGGCGAGGCGGCCCATGACCACGACGATTCACTGGAGCAAGGGCGTCCGGGCGCTCTCCCCGCAGGCTGAGGCCGAGCGGACCGGCGTCTCCGGCGCGGTCTCTGCGGCCGGCGGCCGCCAGGGCCTTTCGGACAGCTCGCTGACCCTCCGCGCGGGCGTGCTGGAGAGCGCACTGGACCGCGCCCTGCGCCGCCTGCAGGAGGGCCTCGCCGCCCTCGACTGGAGCGCGGCCTCCGGCACGGCCTTTCCCGGCGCGCTCAGCGTGTCCGCCGGGTCCTCCGGCCAGCTTTCGGGAACCGCCTCCGCCACTGCCGCCACGGGGACGCACAGCGTGCGCGTCACCGCCGCCGCCCAGGATTCGCTCTTCGCCAGCTACGGCTTCGATCCCGACGCCCCCACGACACTGGCCCCCGGCACGTACGCCCTGGACTGGTCCGTGGGCGCGGCCTCCGACCCGGCCAGGGCCGCCGGACAGGCGCAGCTCGTGGTCAACAGCGGCGACTCCTGGGGCGACGTGCTCGCGCGCATGGCCCGGACCTTCGGTTCGGCGAGCCCGGCGCTGATCGCGCGGCTGGTGCCGGCCAAGCGGGTCTGGACCTCCGGGGACGGCTCGCGGCGGGAGCTGGTGGACGCCGCGCGGCTGGAGATCGGCTCCGCCGTGCACGGCGCGTCCGGCCGGCTCCGCCTCTCCGGCGCGGACGCGGCCTCCGCGGCGCTGCTCGAAACCCTGGGGCTCAACGTCACGGCCCGGCCCGGCGCGGACGCCCGCGCGGTGGTGGACGGCGTGGCGCAGACCAGCGCCACCGGCGACTTCACGGCCGACGGCGGCCGCGTGACCCTGCACGCCGCGGGGAGCTTCGGCGCGGTGGAGCAGGTCCGCGTGAGCGGCGCGGCGGCGACCCTGGCCGACGGCCTCTCCGGCGTGCTCGCGGCCTACAACGATGTGCTGGCGCTGCTGACCAACGCTGCGCTGGCGCGCGAGGGCCTAGCCGAGGACTGGCGCGGGCCGGCGGCCAAACGCGCGGCGGATCTCGCCGGCGTCGGCGTGGAGCGCGGCGCGTCCGGGGCGCTCTGGCTGGACGGCGAGCGCTTTCTGGCCGCCCTGTACGCCGCGCCGGAGCGCGTGCGCGGCGTGCTGGCCGGGGCCGGAGGCCTGTTGCCGGAACTGGCGGCCCGGGCCGCGCGCGATCGTGCGGGCGGCGTGCGGGAGCTGCTCGCCCCGGAGGCCCGGGCGCCGGCGGCGGACCCGGTGCTGGAGGTCTTCGCCGCGCGGCGGGAGGGCGAGGCGGCCCGCGCCGGCCAGCTGCTCGACCTCTACGACGAATCCGCCGCCGAAAAACGCCGGGAGCGCGCGCAAGAATTTGAGCAGCCCGGCTGGACCGGCGTCTTGCACGTGAAGGGATGAGCCGCGCGTTTCGCCAATGAAAAGAGCCGCTTTCATTTTGGAAAGGGCATACGCCCGAGACGAATTATTTTAAGCTTCCCAGGAATTTTAGGGGGTTTCCCTCTTGCTGTTTTTGATGCCGTGGGATACTGCGGCATTAGGTCAAGGGAACTTGTAACGCCGTGCAAAGCTTTGGGTGAGCGTTGCGTACGCGGCGGGACAAGGCGGAGTCTTTGGTAATTCACGTGAGGAGTAGGAAGCATGAAGTCCATTTATGTCGGCAATTTGCCTTTCAGCGCCAAAGAGGACGAGATCCGCGGTCTCTTCGCCGGCTACGGCGAGGTGCAGAACGTGAAGTTCGTGATGGACCGCGAAACGGGCCGCTTCCGCGGCTTCGGCTTCGTGGAGATGGAGGACGCGGGCGCCGCCAAGGCCATTGAGGCCCTGGACGGGAAGGATTTCGGCGGCCGCACCTTGCGGGTCAATGAGGCGAAGGAGCGCGCCCCCCGTCCGCCCCGCCGCTACTAATCGAACAGTCCCCCCTTTTCATTTCGAAAGCCCCCGCGTCGGCGCAGTCCTCGCGGGGGCTTTTTCGTCCGGCGCGGCTGCGCGCAAAGAGGTTCGCAAAAGAAAAACCGGCCGCTCGGCCGGGACAGAGGTGACGGAAATCATGGACGGACGGATGGGGCATGCGAAGGCCATCGGCGTCATCGTGGGCGTATGCTTCGGCGCGGCGCTGCTGCTGGCCATCGACTTCTTTTTCGTGCTGGTCCTCGTGTACCGGGCCGGCTGGCTGAACAGCCTCACGTCGCTCATCGCGCTGTCCGTGGCCGCCGTCATGCTGGCCGTGGCGCAGGCGTACATCGTGGCGCGCGTCCTCGTCGCGCGCCGTCCCGAGCAGGTCCACGCGATGGTGGACTACTGCCGCGCCAACAAGGCCGTGGCCCTCGGCGTCGTGCTCGTCATCCTCGTGGCCCTGCGGCTCGTGGCCGGAAGGTTCCTGGGCTAGCCGGGGGCGTCAGGCGGGCAGCAGCTTCAGCCCGGCGATTCCCAGGGCGATGAGGGCGATGCAGGTCAGGCGCAGGGCCCCGGCTGGCTCGCCCAGCACGATCATGCCCCAGGCCGCCGCGCCGAGGGTGCCGATGCCCGTCCACACGGCGTAGGCCGTGCCGATGGGCAGGTCGCGCACGGCCAGCCCGAGCAGACCGACGCTGGCGGCCATGGACACGGCGACGAACGCCGACGGCAGCGGCCGCGTGAATCCGGCGGTGTATTTGAGCCCCACGGCCCAGGTCACTTCGAACATCCCGGCGATGCAGAGATAAATCCACGGCATGGGTGAGAATCCTTGCGGCTGGCGGGGTCGTCCCCGTGGCAGGGCGGCGCGCCGGGTCGTCCCGGCGGCCGGTGGCGGGCCCGGCCCGTGTAACGGCCGGACGGGGCGCGGGTCAAGCCGGGGGCTTCGCCCACAGCCGCGCGCACAGCTCCTCCAGCGTCCCCAGCAGCTCGCCGCACAGGCCGCCCGTGGCCGTATATCGGGTAGACGGGAGAGAGGCCGAAACGAGAATCCCCCGCGCCGGAAGTGGTGCGGGGGTTTTTGCTTCAAAAAAGATATGGCTAAAGGCAAAGGGATTGGGGGTGGTAATTAATTGCCAATATTAGATAGAATCATTCCGATGATGAAACACACAGTGGCAAATAATAGTACATGTAATCGCTTTCGTAGCTTAAAAATTAAGAAAGTTCCTTTGATAATTCCTGCCACAAACATGATGTAGCTGAGATTTGTAATCCCATACCCCATAATCATGAGCGCTGTAGCTGGAAATCTACTAATATAATATGTCGCAGCGATTGGATATGCGAGAGAAATAGCACTTGCGAAAGGAAATTTATCAGTGCTAATGCCAATAAATTTTTTCATTTTCGGTTGGTCGTAGGCAGTATATGCGAAATTAAGCACTATAATATTAAACATATTAAATACGTCGTCATCGTTATACTCTATCCCGGAATTCTCAAAAAGCAACTTTGTCTCAGCATTAATTTCAGAAAATACAACTGACGCATCTTTCACCCAAAAATCTTTACTGTAGGCTTTTGAATTCCATTTGTCTATGTACATTTCAACAAGTGGCTTTGCATTTGAAGGAAGTAGATCAATTGTGCCTAAAACACCTTGCATGCGTTTCCTTTGAGATTGCCTATTTAGGTGGTGCTCGATAAGTTGATAGAATGGTTTTCCCTCGAAACCTTTTGCAAGTGATTCAAGATTGATGGTCTGAGGCATGGCTCCTCCTTATCCGATTTATAACTGTTTAGAAGTGTTTTTTAGTGAACTCGCCGCATGAATCGTCAATATGCTATGTCCAATGATTTACCCCCACAGCCGCGCGCAGAGCTCCTCCAGCGTCCCCAGCAGCTCGCCGCACAGGCCGCCCGTGGCCGGGGCCGCGCCGAAGAGCGCCCGCCTAGTCTCGCGCAGGCTCGCCGTGAAGGCCTGGTCCGAATCCGTGGCGCGCACGGTCATGTCCAGCCGCTCGGCCAGGAGCAGCCCGGCCAGCCCCTGGCAGAACAGCCCGGCCAGCCGCGCGAACTCCTCCGCGCGGCCGCGCCACCAGGCCAGCGCCGCGTCGTTCGGCGCGTGGGACTGCGCCTCGCAGACCAGCGCCAGCAGGCTGTTGACGCCGGGGCCGGGAATGCCGCGCCGCCAGCCCAGCAGCCAGGGATTGCGCCAGAACAGGAGCAGATGGTCCTGGCCCAGGCGCACGGCCTTGTCCAGGGCTGCGCGGGCCCGCCCCAGCGCCGGATCGTCCCAGCGGACCGCCTCGCCGCCGACGCTCCAGGGCGGCAGCGTGTCGCCCGGGGAGCATTCGGCGTCGGCCAGTTCGCGCAGCAGGTGCGCCAGCCAGAGGTTGGCCTCGGGCGAGTCCGGCGTCTCCAGGTGCGGGTAGGACAGGACGTAGCGGCCCTTGCCGTAGCCGCCGGTGATGACCGCCGGCCGGCCGAAGAGGAAGTCCGGCCGGATCTGCACGCCGTAGAGGTGCTCCCAGTCGCCCAGGGTCTCCGCCGGAATGCGCGCCAGCTCCAGATCGGCCACCCAGAAGTCCCCGCCCAGGCCGGCGTAGCGCGCCAGCACCGTCACCGCGGGGTCCTCCTGCGCCGGGGGCGAGAACTGCGCCGGCCACCAGACCGGGGCCAGCAGCGCGTGGGCGCAGGGCAGGCCGAGGGGCTGGTTCGGGGCCAGGGCCAGGCGCGTGTGGCCGGAGAGGAAATGCTGCAGGCGTCCGGCGAAGCCCATGCGGCCCCAGGGGCACAGACCGAGGGATTCCTCCGGCCGGCGGCCGGTGAGCGCCAGACCCGCGCCGCCGCAGAAGCCGAGATATGCGCCGCCCCCGGCCACGAAGGCGCGCAGGGCGTCCAGCCCGCCGGGCCCCAGCCGGAGCGCCCGGCCGCGCGCCCAGCCGCCCGGCGCGATCACCAGCCCAGACTTGCCAGAGAGCGCGCCCTCGGCTATGTCATTGGCGCGCAAAATGCCGTGGGACACGCCGAGCGAGCGCAGCGCGCGCAGCACCAGCAGGCCCCACAGGTGCGATTCATCCCACACGACGAAAACGCGCGCCACAAGCCGCCTCCCAGGGTTTCCGGGCACACTAACCGCGCTCCCCGGCCCCTGGCAACCCCCCCGGGGGATTCGCGTGAGGCCGGCGGCGGGGCCCGCGACGCCGCATCGCCAAGGAGAACACATGGCCAATTCCCCCGAGAACGCGCTGCCCAAGGGCTACGAGCCCGCCGACGTGGAGGCCCGCTGGGCCCGGCACTGGGAGGAGCAGAAGACCTTCACCCCCAATCCGGACGACGTCCTTTCCGGCCGGAAGCAGCCGTTCACCATCGTCATCCCGCCGCCCAACGTCACCGGCGCGCTGCACATGGGCCACGCCCTGGACATCACCCTCCAGGACATCCTCTGCCGCTTCATGCGCCAGCAGGGCAAAAGCGTCCTCTGGGTGCCCGGCACGGACCACGCCGGCATCGCCACCCAGAACGTCGTCGAGCGCCAGCTCAAGAAAGAGGGCAAGAAGCGCGACGACCTCGGCCGCGAGAAGTTCATCGAGCGCGTCTGGGAGTGGAAGAAGGAGTACGGCGACCGCATCTTGAACCAGATCCGCAGCCTCGGCGCCTCCGTGGACTGGGAGAACCTGCGCTTCACCATGGACGAGGGCCTGTCCCGCGCCGTGCGCGAGGTCTTCGTGCGCTTGTTCCACGAGGGCCTGATCTACAAGGGCAACTACATCGTCAACTGGTGCAACCGCTGCCACACCGCCCTGGCCGACGACGAGGTCGAACACTCCCCGAAGAAGGGCAAGCTCTGGCGCATCCGCTACAGGCTGGCGGACGGGCCCCTGCCCGACGGCACGGCCGAGCTCGTCGTGGCCACCACCCGGCCGGAGACCATGCTCGGCGACGTGGCCGTGGCCGTGCACCCCGAGGACGACCGCTACGCCGCCGCCGTGGGCCGGAAGGTCATCCTGCCCATCGTGGGCAAGGCCATCCCGGTCATCGCCGACGCCTACGTGGACCGCGAGTTCGGCACCGGCTGCCTCAAAATCACCCCGGCCCACGACATGAACGACTGGGCCCTCTCGCGCAAGCACGACCTGCCGGTGATTACGGTCATCGACGACAAGGGCCTGATGAACGAGAACGCGCCCGAGGCCTATCGCGGCCTGCCCAGCGCGGCCTGCCGCGAGAAGATCGTCGCCGACCTGGAGGCCGCGGGCCTGCTGGCGGGCGTGGACGACCACGACCACAGCGTCGGCGAGTGCTACCGCTGCAAGAGCGTCATCGAGCCCCACGTCAGCGAGCAGTGGTTCGTGAAGGTCGGCCCGCTGGCCAAGGCCGCGCGCGCCGCCGTGCCCGCGGACACGCAGATCTTCCCGCCCAACTGGGAGAAGACCTACTACGAGTGGCTGGACAACATCCGCGACTGGTGCATCAGCCGGCAGATCTGGTGGGGCCACCGCATTCCGGCCTGGACCTGCGAGCAGTGCGGCGAACTCGTGGTGCAGGTGGAGGACCCCGCGGCCTGTCCCAAGTGCGGCGGCAGGCTGAACCAGGAGGAGGACGTGCTGGACACTTGGTTCAGCTCGGCCCTGTGGCCCTTCTCCACCCTGGGCTGGCCGGACAAGACCGCCAGGCTCAAGGCCTATTACCCCACCAGCGTGCTCGTCACCGGCTTTGACATCCTGTTCTTCTGGGTGGCGCGGATGATGATGATGGGCATCCACTTCATGGGCCAGGTGCCGTTCAAGCACGTCTACCTGCACGCGCTGGTGCGCGACGAGCAGGGCAAGAAGATGAGCAAGTCCACGGGCAACGTCATCGACCCGCTGGTGATGATCGCCAAATACGGCACCGACTCCATGCGCTTCACCCTGGCCTCCTTCGCCGCCATGGGCCGCGACATCAAGCTCAGCGAGAAGCGCATCGAGGGCTACCGCCACTTCGTGAACAAGATCTGGAACAGCGCTCGCTTCGCCCTGATGAACCTGCCCGAGGCCCCCAAGGCCCCGCTCGCCGCGGCCACGGGCCTGGCCAACGCCTGGATCCTCAACCGGCTGGAGGAGGTCAAGGACGAGGTCGAGGCGGCGACCTTCGAATACCGCTTCAACGACATCGCCCAGACCCTGTACCGCTTCATCTGGAACGAGTTCTGCGACTGGTACCTGGAGATGGCCAAGGGCGACCTGAACGGCCCGGACGGCGACCAGAAGGAGGCCACGCGCACCGTGCTGGCCACCGTGCTCCGTGAGACCATGGTCCTGCTGCACCCGGTCATGCCCTTCGTCACCCAGGAGATCTGGAGCGTGCTGCCGGGCGTGACGGACGGGGAGCTGGCCCTCCAGCCCTATCCCGCGCGCCGGCCCGAGTGCCGCAACCCCCAGGCCGCCAGGGACATGGCCTTCTTCCAGGGCGTGGTGGGCAGCGTGCGGACCATCCGCACCGAGCTGACCATCGACCCGGCCAAGAAGCTTCCGCTGATCATCGACACCGCGGACAGCGGCGAGGGCGCCCTGCGCGTGCTCACCGAAAACGTCGCGCTCATCGCCCAGCTGGCGCGCGTCGACTCCGCGGACATCGGCCCGGGCAAGACCGGCCCGCGCGCCAGCGGCACCGCCGTGGTCGAGGGCGCGCGCATCTTCGTGCCGCTCAAGGGCGTCGTGGACTTCGGGGCCGAGGTGGCCCGCCTGGACAAGGAGCTGGGCAAGCTGGACAAGCAGCGGGCCGGCCTGGCGGGCAAGCTCGCCGCGCCCGGCTTCGCCAACAACGCCCCGGCGGAGATCGTCGCCGCCGAGCGCGAGAAGCTGGCCGGCCTGGAAGACGCCAAGGCCAAGCTGACCGAGCTGCGCGAGCGCCTCCAGAGCGCCCTGGCCGAGGGCTAACGCCGTGATCGAGGTGCGCATCCGTCCGGCGACGCCCGGCGACGAGCCGCTCATGGCGGACATCGTCAACGATGCGGCCGTGGCCTACAAGGGCGTCATCCCGGCCGACCGCTGCCCCGAGCCGTACATGCCCCTGACCGAGCTGCGCGGCGAGATCGCGGCCGGGGTGAAGTTCTGGTGCGCCGAGGTCGACGGCGAGCCCGTGGGCGTCATGGGCATCCAGGACGTCGAAAACAGCCTGCCGCCCGAGGCCGGCGGCATCGGCGACGTGGCGCTCATCCGCCACGCCTACGTGCGCACGGCCTACCGCGGCCAGGGCGTCGGCGGGCGGCTTCTGGCCCACCTCATGGGCCTGACCCGCCGCCCGGTGCTCATGGGCACCTGGGCCGACGCCAGCTGGGCCGTGAGCTTCTACCGCAAGAACGGCTTCACCCTGACCACACGGGAGGAGACCGAGCGCCTCCTGCGCGCCTACTGGGACATCCCGGAGCGCCAGGTGGAGACGAGCGTCGTGCTGGCCGACCAGGCCGCGCTCAACCGCATCCGCGGGGCCCTGGCGCGCAAGGTCGCCGCGGCGGCGGAGTTCGCGACCATCGAAGGCTTCTGGAATCCGCGCCAGGTGGGCGCGCTCAACGGCCAGCTGGTCAAGTTCGTGCGCCTCCGGGGCGAGTTCCAGTGGCACAAGCACGACCACGAGGACGAGATGTTCTGGGTCATCGAGGGCGAGCTGGTCATCCGCCTGCGCGACCGCGACATCGCGCTTGCCCCCGGCGAGTTCTTCATCATTCCGCACGGCCTGGAGCACATGCCCGTGGCCGCGCGGGAGTGCCGCGTGATGCTCTTCGAGCCCGCGGCGACCAAACAATACGGCGACTAGGAGTCCCTCATGTCCACAGTGTACCTCATCGGCGCCGGCCCCGGCGATCCCGGCCTGCTGACCATCCGGGCCAAGGAGCTCATCGAGACCTGCGACGTGGTCGTGTACGACTATCTCGCCAACGCCGACTTCCTCGATTACGCCCGGCCGGACGCCGAGATCATCTACGTGGGCAAGAAGGGCGGCGACCACACCCTGCCCCAGGACCAGATCAACGCGCTGATCATCGCCAAGGCCAAGGCGGGCAAGAGCGTGGCGCGCCTCAAGGGCGGCGACCCATACGTCTTCGGCCGCGGCGGCGAGGAGGCCGAGGAGCTCGTCGAGGCCGGCGTGCCCTTCGAGGTCGTGCCCGGCGTCACCGCGGGCGTGGCCGCGCCGGCCTACGCCGGCATCCCCGTGACCCACCGCGACTTCACCACCTCCGTGTGCTTCATCACCGGCCACGAGGACCCCACCAAGGAGGAGAGCGGCCACAACTGGGAGGTTTACGCCAAGAGCAACAGCACGCTGGTGTTCTACATGGGCGTGAAGAACCTGCCCATGATCGCGGGAAACCTCATGGCCGGCGGCCGGCCCAAGGACACCCCGGTGGCCCTGGTGCGCTGGGGCACGCGCTGCAACCAGGAGAGCATGGTCTCCACCCTGGAGCGCGTGGCCGAGGACGCCGAAAAGCGCAAGTTCGCCGCGCCCTCGATCATCATCGTGGGCGGCGTGTGCTCCCTCTCGAACAAGCTCGCCTGGTTCGAGAAGAAGCCGCTGCTCGGCAAGGGCGTCGTGGTCACCCGCGCCCGCGAGCAGGCCAGCGAGCTGGCCGATCTGCTCAAGGACATGGGCGCCTGCGTCTACGAATTTCCCACCATCAGCGTGGAGCCGCTGGACGACTACGCCGAGGTCGAGCAGGCCATCCTGAGCCTGGGCGGCGTCGACTGGCTGGTGTTCACCTCGGTCAACGGCGTCCGGTTCTTCTGGGACCAGCTGGCCGAGGCCGGCCTGGACAGCCGCGCCCTGGGCGGCGTCGAGGTGGCGGCCATCGGTCCGGCCACGGCCGGCGAACTCCGGCTGCGCGGCGTCAATCCGGACTTCGTGCCGCCCAAGTACGTGGCCGAGTCCGTGGTCGCCGGCCTGCTGGAGCGCGGCGTCCAGGGCAAGAGCGTGCTCATCCCGCGGGCCAAGGTCGCCCGCGAGATCCTGCCCGAGGAGCTGGCCCGCGCCGGGGCCAAGGTGCGCGTGCTGCCGGTCTACGAGACCCGCCTGGCCCAGCAGGACCCGGACGAGATCATCGACGCCCTTTCCGCCGGCAAAATCCACGCCGTCACCTTCGCCAGCTCCAGCACCGTGGAGAACTTTTTCGACCTGCTGCCGCTGGAGACCATGCGCCTGTACCCCAAGGTCAGGTTCGCCTGCATCGGCCCGGTGACGGCCAAGACCCTCAAGCGCTACGGCCTGAACGCCCACATCCAGCCCGAGGAATACACCATCCCCGGCCTGGCTGCGGCCCTGGCCGCGGCGCTCTAACGCCGGCCCGGCCGGCCCGCCAGGAGGTCCACCCCCCATGGATGTTTCCGCTTCCGTTCTGCGCGCCTTCTGCGCGCGCGCCCTTCAGGCCGTCGGCGTGCCCGCGCCGGACGCCGAGGTCATCGCCGGCGTCCTGGTGGACGCCAACGTCGACGGCGTCGACACCCATGGCGTCAGCCGCCTGCCGGTGTACATCGCCTGCCTGGGCAAAAAGCGCATCAACCCCGCCCCGCAGATCGTCTGCACGCGCACCGCGCCGTCCCTGGGCCTCGTGGACGGCCAGGACGGCCTGGGCCTCCTCGTGGCCACGCGCGCCATGGGCTTCGCCATGGACCTCGCGGCCGAGACCGGCATGGGCTTCGCCGCCGTGCGGCGCAGCAGCCACTGCGGCGCGGCCTACTACTACAGCAAGATGGCCGCGGACCGGGGCATGATCTCCATGGTCTGCACCAACACCGCCTCCGCCATTCCGCCCTGGGGCGGGCGCACGGCCTACTTCGGCACCAATCCCATCGCCTTCGGCTTCCCCGGACGCGACGGCGAGCACGTGCTCGTGGACATGTCCTCCAGCGTCACCGCCCGCGGGCACATCATCCGGGCCGCCAAGACCGGCGAGCCCATCCCCCTGGGCTGGGCCGTCGACGCCGACGGCGCGCCCACCACGGACGCCGCGGCCGCGCTCAAGGGCGCGGTGCTGCCCATGGCCGGCCCCAAGGGCTACGCTTTGGCCCTGGCCGTGGAGATCCTCGCCGGCGTGCTCACCGGCGCGGCCTTCGGCCCGCACGTGGGCTGGATGTACGACGATGGCGACAAGCCCGTGGACATCGGCCACGCCTTCCTCGCCCTGGACGTGAAGGCCCTCATGCCCCTGGAGCAATTCCAGGCCCGCCTCGACGGGATGATCGCCGAAATCAAGGCCGTGCCGCCGGCCGCCGGGAGCGCGGGCATCCGCATTCCGGGCGAGCGCAAGCGCCAGAACGCCAAGCGCCGCGCCGCCGGCATCCCCCTGCCCGAAAGCGTCGTCGCCGACCTCGACGCAGTGGCCGCCAGCCTTGGCGTCGAGCCGCTGCCGCGCGCGTAGGATTGCGGTGATTGTTTATGCCTCCGGCGGCCAGGAGGCTACGCGCCCCCTGGACCCTGCGAAATAGGGCGCGCAGCGTTTTCTGTATTGCCGCGCATCACACGCCACGACGTTGTGGCGTTTTGTCTGTCTCCGGCGGCCAGCGCCCGGACACGTCGCTTGGGCGTGGGCAGACCCTGCGCCGGGGCCACGGGACCTATTCGCCCCCCTGAAAGGGGGCGCCAGGGGAGCCCGGGGGGAGCGCGCAGCTCCCGCCCGGTCAGGCCTTCCCCCCCGCGCCGCATTGACACCTCCGGCGGAAGCGGGTAAACGCCCCTCCATGAACCTTCGCACCGCAGCGCCCGCATTCTTCTTCGGCTTTTTCGGCTTTAGTCGCGCCTGCGGCCGCGGAGGGGTGTGTTGAGCTGAAGTCCAACCAAGCCCCTACGGAAGGGCCGCAGGCGAAAGCCGGCGGCCCTTTTTTTGCGCGTCGGCGGAGCCTGCGGACCTCCCGGGAGGGCGAAAACCTGAGACAGGAGGCTTTCCCATGCATCTCGGCAAGGCGATTCGGCTGGAGCGCATCATCGACCGCAACACCAAGCGCGCGATCATCGTGCCCATGGACCATGGCACCACGGTGGGGCCCATCGCGGGCATCGTGGACATGCGCGCGGCCGTGCAGGCCGTGGTGGAGGGCGGGGCCAACGCGGTGCTCATGCACAAGGGCGTGCCGCGCTGCTGCCACCGCATGCGCGGCAAGGACGTGGGGCTCATCGTGCATCTTTCGGCGAGCACGTCGCTTTCGCCGCTGCCCAACGTGAAGACGCTGGTGTGCACGGTGGAGGAGGCCATCCGCATGGGCGCGGACGCGGTGAGCGTGCACGTGAACCTGGGCGACGAGCGCGAGGCGCGGATGCTGGAGGATTTCGGCGCGGTGACGGGCTCGGCGCAGAGCTGGGGCATGCCGGTGCTGGCCATGATCTACGCGCGCGGACCCAAGGTGCGCGACGAGTACGCCCCGGACGTGGTGGCCCACTGCGCGCGGGTGGGCGTGGAGCTGGGCGCGGACGTGGTCAAGGTGCCGTACACGGGCGACCCGGACAGCTTCGCGCAGGTGACGGCGGCCTGCTGCGTGCCGGTGGTCATCGCGGGCGGGCCCAAGCTGGACAGCACGCGCGACTTCCTGGTGATGGTGCGCGACTCCATCCGCGCGGGCGGCGCGGGGTTGTCCGTCGGGCGCAACGTATTCCAGCACCGGCGGCCGGATCTGCTGACGCGGGCGCTGGCGCGCGTGGTGCACGAGGACGCGGACGTGGACGAGGCCCTGGAGGGGCTGGCTGGCGCGGAGTAGCGCCGGGCGCGGGAAAGGTCCCGGCCGCGGCCGGGGCCTTCCTAGATGTGAAGTTATAGGAGGTTGTTCACTCGGTCCAAATCGGTCAGATTGGGTTTACGACGACTCAATCGGCCAAAGGGGAACCGAGTGAACATCCATGTCAATGCCAGATTGACTCCTGTTCGTCGAGA
>Ga0268263_1000287_pt1 | contig 101228 bp, 87 predicted proteins | sample Biomet5_FD_190358 | JGI IMG/M metagenome (GOLD analysis project Ga0268263, IMG submission 190358) | Microbial communities from bioreactor (seeded with sewage sludge) at LBNL, California, USA - Biofuel metagenome 5 (SPAdes) (version 4) | ecosystem: Engineered > Bioreactor > Anaerobic >... | reverse complement strand
CTTCACCAGGGTGCTCAGGGGGGCCAGCTCCATGAGCACCTTGTAGGAGTTGTTCGGCGCGAAGATGGTCGAGACCTCGCGCGGGCCGTAGGCGATGCCGAGGGCGTCCTCGATCTGCAGGGCCGAGAGGCCCAGCGCCGAGGCCTTGTCGCGGTCGATGGTCAGGTTGAGCTGCGGGTTCTTGAGCTGGAGGTCGCTGTTCACGTCCTGGAGTTCGGGCAGCTCGCGCAGCCGCGCCTCCAGCGCCTGGGCGCGCTGGTACAGCTCGGCCGTGTTCGGGTGCTGCAGGGTGAACTGGTACAGGGCCTTGGTGTAGTTCGCGCCGAGGTTGATGGACGGCGGGTTCTGCAGGAAGGTCTTGATGCCCACCACGCCGGCGAGCTTTTTGCGCAGGGACTGGAGCACCTCGTCCGCGCTCATCTTGCGCTGGCTCCGCGGCTTGAGGCGGACGGTCAGCCGGCCGGAATTGCCCGCCGGGTTCGGTCCGCCCGCGCCCACCAGCGACATGAAGCCCTCCACGTTGGGGTCGGCGGCGATGACGTCGGCCACGCGGTTCTGGTGCTCCAGCATGTACTCGATGGAGATGCCCTGCTCGGCCTCGGTGACGCCGGTGAGCTGGCCGATGTCCTCGCTGGGGATGAAGCCCTTGGGGATGATCACGAAGAGCGCGGCGGTGGCCAGCAGCAACAGGAGCGAGAACCCCAGGGTCTTGCGCCGGTGGCGCAGGCACCAGGACAGGGCCGTCTCGTAGAGGTGCAGCAGGCCCTGGAAGGCGCGCTCGGTGACGGCGTAGAACCTGCCGTGCTGGGCCTGGGCCCCGGCCTTGAGCATCCGGCTGGCCAGCATGGGCGTGAGCGACAGGGACACGAATCCGGAGATGAGGATGGCCGCCATGATCGTCACGGCGAACTCGTTGAACAGCCGGCCCACCACGCCGCCCATGAACAGCACCGGGATGAACACCGCGGCCAGGGAGATGGTCATGGACACGATGGTGAAGCCGATCTCCGAGGAGCCCTTGAGCGCGGCCTCGCGCGGGGGCATCCCGGCCTCGGCGTGGCGCACGATGTTCTCCAGCACCACGATGGCGTCGTCCACCACGAAGCCCACGGCCAGCGTCAGCGCCATGAGCGAGATGTTGTCCAGGTTGAATTTGAATTGGAGCATGCAGGCGAAGGTGCCGATGACGCTCATGGGCAGGGCCAGACTGGGGATGAGCGTGGCCGAGACGTTGCGCAGGAACAGGAAGATCACCAGGATGACCAGGATTACGGTCAGCACGAGGGTGAACTTCACGTCGTTCACGCTGTCGCGGATGGATTCCGAGCGGTCGATCAGGGTTTCGACCTTCACCGAGCCGGGCAGCTGGCTGATGAAGCCGGGCAGGGCCTTCTTGATCGCGTCCACCACGCCCACGGTGTTGGTGCCGGGCTGGCGCTGGATGGCCAGCACCAGCGCCGGGACGTTGTTGAACCGGCTGAAGCGCTTGTTGTTCTCCGAGGAGTCGATGGCGTCGCCCACGTCGCTGATGCGCACGGGCGCGCCGTTCCGGTAGGCGATGATCAGCGGGCGGTAGGCCGGGGCGTCGTTGAGCTGGCCCGTGGCCTGGACGGTGAATTCGCGCTGCGGGCCGGAGATGGTGCCGGTGGCGATGTTGGCGTTGCCCTTGCGCACGGCCTCGGCCACCTCGTCCACGCCGATCTGGCGCGCGGCCAGTTGTTCGGGGTCGAGCTGCACGCGCACGGCGTATTTCTGCTGGCCGTAAATCATCACCTGGGCCACGCCGTTGATCATGGAGATGCGCTGGGCCAGCAGCGTCTCGGCGTACTCGTTGACCTGGTAGATGGGCAGGGTGGGCGAGGACACGGCCAGGTAGAGGATGGGCTGGTCGGCCGGATTGACCTTGCGCAGGAACGGCGGGGTGGTCATGTCCGTGGGCAGGTTGCGCGCGGCCGTGGCCATGGCCGCCTGCACGTCCTGGGCCGCGGCGTCGATGTTGCGCTCCAGGCTGAACTGGAGCGTGATGCGCGTGTTGCCCAGGGTGTTGGTGGAGGTCATGGAGTCGATGCCGGCGATGTTGGAGAACTCCTTCTCCAGCGGGGTCGCCACCGAGGCGGCCATGGTCTCCGGACTCGCGCCGGGCAGCGTGCCCGAGACCTGCACCGTGGGGAAGTCCACGTTGGGCAGGTCGCTCACCGGGAGCTTGAAATAGGCCATGACGCCGAAAATGAGGATGGCGGCCATGACCAGCGTGGTCATGACCGGCCGCTCGATGAATATCCGCGAGGGATTCACGGCCGGGCTCCGGCTGCGGCCGGGGCTGGCTGGCTGGCGTTGTCCCCGGACCGGGCCGTGGCGTTGGCTTGGCCGGGCTGGGCGGGTTGCGCGGCCCCGGCGGCGGGAGCGTGGCGGATCTCCACGGCCGCGCCGGGCACGAGCATGATCTGGCCGTCGATGACGACCTTTTCGCCGGCCTTCACGCCGCGGTCGATGATCGTCTGCTGGTCCTGCACGGGGGTGCTGGCCACCTCGCGCATGTCCACGGTGAGGTCGTCCCTGACCACGAATACGAACTGGCCGTTGGCGCCGTTTTGCACGGCCTGGGCCGGGACGACCACGGCGTTCTCGCGCTGGCCGAGCTTGAGGAACGCGCGCACGAACTGGCCGGGCCAGAGGCGGCGGTCCCTGTTGGGAAACTCGGCCTTGAGCCGGATGGTGCCGGTGGTCTTGTCCACGCTGTTGTCGATGCTCGTCAGGCGGCCCAGGTCGAGGGTCTCGCCCTCGCCGCTGCGCGCCTCCACGGCGAGCGGCCCCTGGGCGCTCATCTTCTGGATGGCGGGCAGGTGCGCCTCGGGCACGGCGAAAGTCACGAAGACCGGTTCGATCTGGTTGATGACGAGCAGGGTGCGGTCGTCGTTGGACTTGCCCACGACGTTGCCGATCTGCACGAGCACGTGGCCGGCGCGGCCGCTGATGGGCGCGCGGATGGTGGCGTATTCGAGCTGCAGCCGGGCCTGCTCCACCTGGGCGCGGTCCAGGGCCAGGGAGGCGCGCAGGGCGTGGGCGTTGGTCTGCATCTGCTCCAGCTGGTCGCGGCTGACCACGCCCTGGTCGAAGAGCGTCTGGAAGCGCCGCATGTCGTCCTCGGCCTTGGCCGCCTGGGCCTGGTCCTTCTGCAGCTGGGCCTGGGCCTGATGCAGGGAGGCCTGATAGGTGCGCTGGTCGATGATGAACAGCGGCTGGCCCTCGACCACGTCCTGGCCGTCGCGCACGAGCTGTTTGGCGATGGCGCCGGTGACCTGCGGCTTCACGGACACGGAGGCGTAGGCCTCGACGTTGCCCACGGCCTGCACCAGGATGGGCACGGTCATGTTCCTGGCCTCGGCGGCGAGCACGGGCACGGCCCGGCGCTTGGCGTCCTTGCCGTCGGCGCGGCTGCACGCCGCCAGCGCGACGAGGCAGAGAGCGGCGGCGGCGATGTCGCGGAAGAGAGGCCAGAGAACCTGCTTGGAAGCGTGGGTGGTCATGCCGTTCGGTCCCTGGGATTGATTTACGGCCGGCGGTTCAGGAGACGGCGGCCGCATCCCTATGCATTTCGTCTGAATTGGGGAAATTCTTCAGAGCGCCGAGGGAGAAGTCCGCGATATGCCGCGCGAGATCGGCGATGCCCGTCTCGTCCAGGCGCATCTCGGGCAACATGACGTCGATGATCGATTTGGAGCGGAAAATGTACTGGCACTGGCCCACGACGCTCATGGCGCAGAGCATGGTGCGCCGGTCGCCCGGCTGGGCGTCCCCGCCGAGGACTTCGGCCACGATGCCGCGCAGCCGGTTGGCCAGGGGCAGGATGTATTGGTTCATCACGTGGTTGAGGGCGGCGGTGGGTTCGTGCATCTCGCGGGCCATGAGCTTGCCGCACCAGGCGCAGCGGCCCTCGCCGAGCATGCGCAGGAGGAAGGAGTGGATGAAGGCGTAGAGCCGGTCCTGCGGGGCGGCGGCCTCGTTCAGCCCCATGCCCGGCGGGTAGCGGCGCAGGCCGGCCTCGAAGGCCTCCACGAGCAGGGCCTCGTAGAGCCCTTCCTTGTCGCCGAAGTGGTAGTGCACCGCGGCCACGTTGGCCTTGGCCCGGCGGCAGATCTCCCGTACGGTGGCCGCCTTGAAGCCCTTGGTCGAAAAGACCTCCCCGGCGGCGTCCAGCAGCCGCCTCTTGGTGTCGTTGCCGTGCGCCTGTTGCATGAGCTCCTCCCCGCAGCGTTCTGAAACGCAGGATTAAAACGCTTGCTTGAAAGAGTCAAATGGAATACCAAAACGCAGCCCACGCGGGCGGGAGGACCATGCACAGCGATCAGACGAGACAATCTTCCGGGGACTGGCGCGCTTTCGCCGTCTCCATTTCCGGCACCTTCATCTCCACCCTGGACTCCGGCATCGTGAACACGGCCCTGCCCACCATCGGGCAGGGCTTTGCGGCCAGCGTGGCCGAGGTGCAGTGGATCGTGGCCGGCTATTTCCTGACCATCTCCTGCGTGCTGCCGCTGTTCGGCCGCCTGGGCGACATGTACGGCCGCCGGCGCATTTATCCGCTGGGCTTTCTGATCTTCACCGCCGCCTCAATGCTCTGCGGCGCGGCCCCCTCGCTCTGGACGCTCATCGCCGCGCGCGTGGGCCAGGGCGTGGGCGCGGCCATCCTCATGGCCAACAGCCCGGCGATCATCATGGCCGCCTTTCCCGGGGCCACGCGCGGCCGGGCCCTGGGGCTGGTGGGCATGACCGTTGCGCTGGGCTCGCTCATCGGGCCGGGCCTGGGCGGCATGATCATCCAGGGCTTCGGCTGGCGCAGCGTGTTCTATCTGAACCTGCCCTTCGGCCTGTTCGGCGTCTGGCTGGCCCGCCGCTACCTCACGAGCAAGGAGCGCCTGCGCGACGAGACCCTGGACGTCCTCGGCGCGGTGCTCTTCGCCGTCGGCATGGTCGGGCTGCTCATGGCCGTGGCCCACGGCCACGACTGGGGCTGGACGTCCGCGCCGGTGATCATCGGCCTGAGCGTGGCCGTGGTCTTCCTGGCCGGCTTCGGGTTCTGGGAGGGCCGCTGCCCGCATCCCATGCTCGACCTCTCGCTGTTCCGCGTCTGGCCGTTCTTTTCGGGCAACGTGGCGGCCTACATCGCCTTCATGAGCATGTTCTCCAACGCCATCCTGATGCCCTTCTACCTGCACGGGCCGCAGGGCATGGAGCCCATGGCCATGGGCTTCGTGCTCACGTCCCTGCCGTTGACCATGGGCGTGGTGGCCCCGGTGAGCGGCTACCTCTCCGAGCGCGTCAACTACGCCACGCTGACCTCGCTGGGCATGGCCTGCATCAGTGGGTCCCTGCTGTGGCTCGCGCTGCTCCCCGGCGATGCGCCCCTGTGGCGGGTCTATTTCGGCCAGATGACGCTGGGCCTGGGTTCGGGGCTGTTCATGTCGCCCAACAACAACAGCGTGCTCTCCAGCGCGCCCCAGGACAAGGTTGGCCTCGTGGGCGGCATCCAGGCGCTGGTGCGCAACCTGGGCATGATCAGCGGCATCGCCGTGGCCACCAGCGTGTTCGAGGGCCTGCAGGCCGCGGCCCGGGCCCAGGGCGCGACGCCCGACGCGGCCTTCATGACCGGCTACCGGGCGGCGCTGACCACCGGCGCGGCGCTGGCGGCCTCGGCCTGCCTGCTCTCCCTGTACCGGCGGCGGCTCTTCCGCGAAAAGCCGGCCCAGGAACACCGGGTGGTGCGCAAGGAACCCTGAGTACATTCCCGCGCCGCAATTGCGGCTTGATTCCTGCCGGGCCTCTGATAGACTGTCCTTGCGGTTCCATTCATTTTTCCGAAGGATGGCCCAGGCAGTGAACAAGCTCCCGCTGCCGAACTGGATACGGGGCGGCACCTTCCGGCTCGCCCTGGCCGTCGCGGCTCTCCTCACGGCGAGCTCCGTCTGCATCTACCTCATCGAAAGCCGGACCACGGTCCACGGGCCCTTCGAGGCCCTGTGGTGGAGCGTGGTCACCATGACCACCGTGGGCTACGGCGACATCGTGCCCTCGACCACGGCGGGCAAGGTCGTCGGCATCATGGTCATGGCCGGCGGCGTCGGCCTGGTGTCCACCCTCACCGGCAACCTGGCCTCGCTGCTCGTGGAGCGGCAGGCCAAGAAACGCAAGGGGCTCCTGGAAGTGAAAACGAGCGGCCAAGTGATCATCCTCGGCTGGAACCCCTCGGCGCCGGGCTTGGTGCGGGCCCTGCGCGAGAACGGGCTCATCGAGCGCGGCGGCCTGGTGCTCGTCACCGACCTGCCGCAGGAAAAGCGCGACGAAATCGCCTTCCAGCTCGATCTGGGCGATCAGCTGTCCTTCGTCGCCGGCAAGATCGCCCAGGAGAACGTGGTGCACAAGGCCAGGCCGGATCGCGCCTCCCTGGTCTACATCCTGCGCCAGGACGTTTTGCCGTCGCAGGAATCCGACCAGCAGAGCATCTACGCCGCGCTCACCGTGCGCGGCATGGCCCCCAAGGTGCCCATCTACGCCGAGGCCGCCCAGCCCGAGAACCGCGTGCATCTCCTGCGCGCCGGCGTCACGGAGATCATCGACCGCGGCGAGATCTCCAGCGGCGTGCTGGCGCTGCTCGGCTCCGCGCCGCCGGCCTGGAGCCTCCTCCAGACCATGCTCGGGCTGCACGGCCGGCCGGGCCTGGCGCTGCGGCCCCTGTCCGCGGCGGAGCAGGGCCTGACCTGGGGCGAATTCGCCCCGCGCCTGCGCCGCGAGGACGGGAGCCTGCCCCTGGCCCTGTGCCAGAGCGCGCGCAGCCTGGCCCTGGAGGACATCCTGGACGCCGGCTCGGCCCTGGACCAGTTCATCCTGGAGCTGTTCCAGTCCCATGGCCGGGAGACCAAGCTGGGCGGCCAGTCCTCCAGTGTGCTGGTGAATCCTCCGGACGGCCAGCAGCTCGGCGGCTACGACGGCGTGCTGCTGCTCAAGCCCGGAACGGGCGCGGGAGGGGAGGGCTGATGTCCGGGCTCGACTTCACCGCCATCCCGGTGTTCGAGGGGCTCTCCGGGGACGAAATCGCCAAGGTCCGGGAGATCTTCCGCGAGGAGACCCGGCCGCTGGGCAGCATCGTCGTGGCCGAGGGCCAGACCGGGGACGAGATGTTCATCCTGGTGCGCGGCCGTGTGCAGATCTCCAAGGCCATGCTCATGGCCGGCATGAGCGTGCCGCTGCTGAGCATGGAGTCCCCGCGCAAGGTCCTGGCCACCCTGGACGCCGAATGCTTCCCGGTCTTCGGCGAGGTCGCGCTCATCGATTCCGACCTGCGCTCGGCCACGGTCGTCGCCCTTTCGGACTGCCTGTTTCTGGTCACCGGGCGCGCGGCCTTCTTCGGCCTGGCCCAGCGCGAGCCGGCCCTGGGCGTGAAGCTGCTGCTGACCATCGGCCGGCGCATGGCCGCCACCATCCGCCGCACCAACGCCGAGGTGGTCAAGCTGACCACGGCTCTGGCCCTTTCCCTGCGCAAGAGCATCGCCTGACTTTCCGCCGCGGACGCAAAAGGGGCCGCCCCCGAGGGAGCGGCCCCTTGACCATTCCTGCCGGACCCGAGGGTTAGTACTCCAGGTCGCCTTCGTGCTCGATGGGATGGCTGAAGGTCTTGATGGCCCAGGCCTGGTAGATGATCACCAGGGGCACGAAGACCAGCGCCACGCCGAGCATGATCTTGAGCGTGAGCGGGGTGGAGGACGCGTTGCTCACGGTCAGGCTCCAGGCCGGGTTCAGCGTGGAGATGAGGATGGCCGGGTACAGGCCGACCACGCCGAAGAGCGCCACGCAGGCGATGAACGCCGCCGAGCCGGCCCAGGCCTTCCAGAAGCTGCGGCCGGCCAGGAAGTACCGGCTGGCCAGCAGCCCCGCCACCGCCGCGATGAGAATCAGGAACAGGTGCGGGTTCTTCAGGTAGTTGCCGAAGAGCTGGGTGTGGCCCCAGGTGTAGGCCAGGAAGGCCAGCACCAGCACCAGCACCGCGAGCCAGAGCTTGCCCGCGGCCGCGGCGGCGCGGTCCCGAAGGCCGCCCGTGGTGCGGATGGCCAGCCAGAGCGCGCCGTGCAGGGCGAACATGCACACGAAGAACACGCCGCCCAGCAGGCCGTAGGGGTTGAGCAGGTCGATGAGGCCCCACTGGTTCACGTGCTGCTCGTCCAGCGGCAGGCCGTGGAACAGGTTGGCGAAGGCCACGCCCAAAAGCAGGGCCGGCAGGAAGCTGCACACGCTGTGGCAGCCGTCCCAGACGCTCCGCCAGGTCTGGCTTTCGACCTTGCCGCGGAACTCGAAGGACACGCCGCGCACGATGAGCGCGAAGAGCAGCAGCATCAGCGCGGAGTACAGCCCGCTGAACATGGTGGCGTAGGCCAGGGGGAAGGCCGCGAAGGTCACGCCGCCGGCCGAGAGCAGCCAGACCTCGTTGCCGTCCCAGAAGGGACCGCCGGCGTTGTAGACGGAGCGTTTGTCGAATTCATCCTTGGCCAGGAAGGGCATCAGCGTGCCCGCGCCCAGGTCGAAGCCGTCGAGGACGAAGTAGACGGCCCAAAGCACTCCCCAGAGCAAAAACCAGATGGTCTCAAGCATATCCGACTCCTTGGCGTTGTCTGTTTGGAGGGTTGGGCCCTAGGCCTTGGGACCCTTCTTGGCCGTGTCGACCATGAGATAGGCCCCGGCCGCGCCGAGCAGGGTGTACAGCAGGGTCATGGCCAGCAGCGAGGTGCCCACCTGGCTCACGGCCAGGGGCGAGGCCGCGTCGGCCGTGCGCATGAGCCCGTGGACGATCCAGGGCTGGCGGCCGACCTCGGCCACGGCCCAGCCGGCCTGCATGCCCAGGTAGGGCAGCGGCATGGCCAGGAGCATGGCCTTCAGATAGAGAGGATAGGCGGCGATTTCGCGGCGCTTGAGGAAGCCGAAGAGCATCAGCAGCGGCATGAGCGTGCCGATGCCGACCATGACGCGGAAGGCGATGAAGGTGATGCCCACGGGCGGCCGGTCCTCGGGCTTGAAGTCCTTGAGGCCCTTGACCTCGGCGTCCGGGTCGTTGAAGGCCAGGAAGCTCAGCAGCGAGGGCACGGGCAGGGCCTGCACCAGATTCTTCTCGTTCTTGGCGTCGGGGATCTGCAACAGGTACATGGGCGCGTTCTTCATGGTCTCCCAGTGGGACTCCATGGCCGCCAGCTTGGCCGGCTGGACCTTGGCCACCAGATTGCCGTGCAGGTGCCCCTGGCCCACGACCACCAGCGAGGCCAGCAGGCCCACGCCCACGGCCAGGTTGAAGGACTTCTGGAAGAACTCCTCGTGGTTCTTGCGCAGGAGGTGCCAAGCGCTGATGCCGGCGATGAAGAAGCTGGCCACGCAGAAGGAGGCCGAAACCACGTGCACGAACTGGTTCCAGGCCCAGGGATTGGTGATGACGGCCACGAAGTCGGTGAGTTCGGCGCGGCCGTTCTGCATGGTGAAGCCCAGCGGGTTCTGCATGAAGCCGTTGGCGATGAGGATCCACACGGCGGAAAGATTGCTCGCGCCGGCCACGAGCCAGGCCACGATGGCGTGGGCCCTGGGGGTAAGCTTTTCCCAGCCGAAATGCCAGACGCCGATCATGGTGGATTCGAGGAAGAAGGCGGCCGTGGCCTCAATGGCCAGCAGCGAGCCGAAAATGTCGCCGACGAAGGCCGAATAGCGCGACCAGTTGGTGCCGAACTGGAATTCGAGGGTGATGCCGGTGACCACGCCCAGGGTGAAATTTATGAGGAAGAGCTTGCCCCAGAACTTGGCCATGCGTTTGTACACCTCCTTGCCCGTGCGCGCGTAGGCGGTCTCCATGCAGGCGATGAGCACGGAGATGCCGAGGGTCAGCGGCACGAACAGGAAGTGGAACATGGTGGCCGCGGCGAATTGGAGCCGCGAAAGCATGAGTGCGTCCATAGAACCCCCTTTGGTTGAAATTTTTAGCAGGAATGGTTACTGCTATCGCTTCTTTCGGAGAATGGCAACAGTTTTGTCTTAGCACACACTACTTAACTTGCAAGGATAGTTTGCGGTAGGGCGATTGCGGGAGGAAGCGATCCTGCGTATTATGCCGCATATGAGGAGGTGTGACATGGGCAAGAGCCAATGGGACGCGTGGCGCTTCCGCGGCGCGGTGCGCCAGGAGATGGAGCGGATGCTGGAAGAGGCCGGTCAGGATCTTTCCCGCGGCGGTGCGTATGTCTGGACGCCGCTGGCCGACGTGCTGGAGACCGCCCAGGCCATCGTGGCGCTGGTGGAGCTGCCCGGCGTGACGGCCGAGCAGGTGGTGGTCGAGATTGCCGACGGCGACCTCATCGTCCGCGGTGAGCGGCCCTATGCGCACGATGAGCCCGAGGCCGCCTACCATGTGGTCGAGCGGGCCCATGGCGCCTTCGCCCGGCGTTTTCCGCTGCCCGCCGGCGTGGACGGCGCGGCCGTCACCGCCAGCCTGCGCGACGGGCTGCTCACCGTCACCGTGCCCAAGCGCGCCGCCCGCGGCCCGGCGCGGTACACCCTCGTGCCCGATTGAGGACCTTGGGCCATTGGCCTCTGACCTATAGAATTATCAAGTAATTCACCACATCGCGCGGCGGCGGTACGAGATTCGTGTTCATTGCCGGCCGCCGGAAAACGTGGCGGCGGCGCGCCTTTGCGCGCCTCCGGCGCATGTCCTGTGGGAAGCGTCGGTGCACGCGCGCGCAGGGGCGAACGCAGGGCGGTCAGGCGGCGTGCGGTCTGGCGACCGGAGGGGCTGCGCAGCGGCGTGTTTCACAGGAAATCGCTTCTCCGTGAAAAACGACCTCTCCGAAATGTGATGAAAAATTCCGTTAATCAGCGAAAAACAGACTTCACATTGTTCAAAACATTCTCGACAGAATGTCGCCGCGCCGCCTCCGGTTGCCAGCGAAGCCCCTGTTTCCGGGCTTCCACCGTACGTAGTCCGGACGGCTCGTGTCTTCCAAAATTGTGCTGAATACAAATAAATCAGCATGTTGTGTTGTAGAGAACGGTGGCCTGCCTGCCCGGCCTTCTGGCGGCTGCCCGGATTGTTCTGTTCGGTTCGAACGCGTAGACATCGCCCCATGAATGCGGACCTCTGGCCAAAACTGCTCACCATGCTCGAAAATCGGCTCGACCAAGGACTCTTCACCCTCTGGATCAAGCCGCTGGAGGCCAGAACCTCGGGCAACACCCTGGAACTGCTCGCCCCCAATGAATTCGTCGCCTCCTGGGTGCGCGAACGCCTGCTCGACCCCATCCGCGAGGCCGCGCAGGAGCTCGCCGGCCGCCGGCTGGACATCGCCGTGGCCGTGCGCCGCCCCGAGCCTGCGGTCGCGACGCCCAGCGTCGCCCCGGGCAAAGCCCAGCGCGTCGAGCGCCGGCGCGAACCCCGCGCCCAGTCCCTGGGCCTGCCCCTGGACTACCATCCGCGGCCCCAGGGACAACCCCGCTGGCGCTTCAGCTTCGAGGACTTCGTGGTCGGCCCGTGCAATGAGCTGGCCTGCGCCGCCTCCAAGGGGCTGTGCAGCGACTCCCTCGCCGCGGACAACCTGTTCCTCTCCGCCGGGCCGGGCCTGGGCAAGACCCACCTCCTGCACGCCATCGGCAAACAGCTCTCCAGCAGCTCCAACAAGAGCCGCCTGAACATCGCCTGCCTCTCGGCCGAGGACTTCGCCACGCGCCTCGTTCTGGCCATCAAGGCCAAGGAGGCCGCGCGCTTCAAATCCGAGTTCCGGGAGTCCGTGGACGTGCTCCTGCTGGAGGACATCCACTTCTTCCAGGGCAAGGGCAAGCTCCAGGATGAACTGCTGCTCACCCTGAAGGCCCTGCAGGCGCGCGGCTGCAAAGTGGTGCTGACCAGCTCGTTTTTGCCGCGTGAACTCGATCAGGTGGACCCACAGCTCGTGTCCTGCTTCGCCTCGGGTTTCCTGGCGACCATGCAGGAGCCGGATTTCGCCACGCGCGAGGAGATTCTCCGCCGCAAGGCCAAGAGCCTCATGGTCCAGGTGCCGGACGATGTCACCAGCCTTCTGGCCGAGCGTCTCACCACGGACATCCGCCAGTTGGAGAGTTGCCTGAACAACATGGTGCTCAAGGCCCGGCTGCTCGGCCAGCGCATCACCACCGAACTGGCTTGGCAGGTCCTGGAGCACTACGCCGTGCAGACCGACGCGCCGGACCTGGAGCACATCGTGTCCTTCGTCTGCCGCAGCTATGGCATCGGCGAGGAGGAGCTGAAGTCCAAGAGCCGCGCCCAGCAGACCGTGCTCGCGCGGAACACCGCCTTCTACCTCTGCCGCAAGCACACCGCCCTGTCCCTGGCGGCCATCGGCGAGCGCCTGGGCCGCAAGCACTCCACCGTGCTCAAGGGGATCATCAACGTGGAGCGTGAACTCGCCCACCAGACCCCCCTCGGCCGGCAGATCTCCAGCACCATCGACCGCCTGTCCGCCTAGCCCCGAAGCCGGGGGGCTGTGCGCCCCCTTGGCACCCTGCGCCCCCTTTCAGGGGGGTGAGCATGTTCCGTGCTCGGCCGGAGGATCGGGCCCGTTACGGGAGGGGCGGCGGCGACCGGGCGCGAAAACAGCCGCATGGCGTACGCCGTGCGGCTGTTTGGGCGATAGAGGGAGCGCGGGGAAGGAGAGCTTGGCGGCGGGGCCGGGGAGGCCGGAGGCGTTTTTGCCGGAGCCGGCTAGAGCGGCACGCTGCCGCGGCCGAGGATGGCCCGGGCCTCCGCCTCGGTCAGGCCGCGGCCGGCGGCGATGGCCGCCAGGTTGTCCTCGGCGTCGGAGGCGCGCAGGTAGGCCGGAGCCAGGGGGCCGGGGCCGAAATCCGCCGCTGCTGCGGCGTCCAGCAGGGCGGCCGGCCGCGGGGCGTCGAAGCCCGGCGGCAGCAGATGCAGGTCGGGGTCGGCGGCGGCGAGTTCGTCGAACAGCGCCCGGTTGCGGCGCAGCCCGCCGCCCAGCAGGTACAGCGGCCGCGGCAGGGAGCGCAGGTGCGCCAGCGTCTGGGCCAGGGGCAACACGAGGGCCTCGCCCAGCGCCGCGCCGCCGGGAGCGAAGGCCTGGGCGTAGACCTGGCCGCGCCGCGCCCAGACCAGGGTGAGCAGCGCGCCTCCGGCCGGCAGGGTCAGCGCGGCCTCGCGCGCCAGGAGCGGCAGGTGGTCCAGACCGGCCAGAAGCGCGCCGGTGGCGGCGGCGAAACCCTCGACGAAGGACAGCGACATCCGCAGGCCGGTGAAGCTGCCCGGTCCGCGCACGCAGGCCGCCCGGTCCACGTCGGCTGCCGTGAGGCCCAGGCCGCGGAGCATGTCGCGCACGCCGGGGGCCAGGAAGCGCACGGCCTCGCCGGGCACGGTCCACTCCTGCGCGGCCAGAAGCTGCGCGCCCTGGTCGCTGACGCGGCCCAGGGCGACCTGCAGGCGCTCGTCGGCCCCGTTGACGGCCAGGAGCAGAGGGCCCGCGGGGTTACTTGAAGAGCCGGCGCAGGTCATTGTAGGTCGCCAGGATCATCAGGGCCGCCAGCATGGCGAGGCCCACGCGGATGGCCGCGGAGCGCGCGCGCTGGCCCAGCTTGCGCCGCGTCAGGGCCTCCAGGCTGAAGATCGCCAGGTGCCCGCCGTCGAGCACCGGGATCGGCAGCAGGTTGACGAAGCCGAGGTTGGCCGAGAGCGCCGCCGTGAGCGCCAGCAGCCCCACGATGCCGCTCTGGGCCTCGCGGCTGATGAGCTGGGCGATGAGGATGGGGCCGCCGATGGAGTCCGCCGGAATGACCCGCTCAATCATCTTGACCAGCGCCATGACCATGTTCACGATGGCCCGCCAGGTTTCCTTGGCCGAAACCTTGAAGCTCTGCGAGGCGTCCAGATCCAGGGTGACGATGTCCTTGGAGGCGACGATGCCGAGCATGGGGGCCTGCACGGTTTCGCCGAAGATGTTCTTGCGCTGGCGCAGCTCCGGGGTCACGCTGATGCTGACCCGGTCCTTGCCGCGCTTGACCAGCAGCGTCAGCGCGCGGCCCTGGGCGTTCTGCACGCGCTCGGTCAGATCCTCCCAGAAGATGATGCCCGCGCCGTCCACGCTGAGCACGGAGTCGCCGGGGGCGAGGCCGGCCTTGGCCGCCGGGCTGTCCGGCAGCACCTGGCCCACGGTGGGGGCCAGGCCGATCTGCCCCTGGGAGGCGAAAAGCGCCCAGTAGATGCCCCAGGCCAGGAGGAAGTTGAACACCGGGCCGGCCGCCACCACGGCCATGCGCTGCCACACGGAGCGCTCGCTGAACAGCAGCTGCTTGGGGATCTCCGGCTCCTCCTCGGCGTCCGGGGACTCGCCGGCGAGCATGACGTAGCCGCCCAGCGGAATGGCGCAGAGGCGGTACTCGGTCATGCCCGAGCGGTAGGACAAAAGCTTCGGCCCGAAGCCCAGGGCGAAGGCCTTGACGCCCATGCCGAGCATCCGGGCCACGAGGAAGTGCCCCAGTTCATGGAAAAATATCAGTCCGCCCAGGACGAGTACCACGGCGATAGCGCCCACGCGATGCTCCTTGTCGCAGGCCGCCTTTCGTCCGGCGGCCGGTTTTCACTCAGCTAAGGCCGGTTCCGGCCGAGTCAATGACCCGCCGCCGCGCCTGCGCGTCCACGGCGAGCAGATCCTCCGGACCGGCGTTTTCGTCAAGCCCCTCGTGGCGCTCCAGTTCGGCCTCGATGAGCCGGGGGATGTCCAGGAAGCCGATGCGGCCGCGCAGGAACAGGTCCACGGCGGCCTCGTTGGCCGCGTTGAGCGCGGCTGGGTGGCTCGGCCCGGCGGCGAAGGCCGCCTTGGCCAGGCGCAGGCAGGGGAAAAGCGTCTCGTCCGGGGTCTCGAAGGTCAGCTGCGCCACGCCGGCGAGGTCCAGACGGGGCATGTCCAGCGTCACCCGGCGGGGAAAGCACAGGCAGTGCGCGATGGGGATGCGCATGTCCGGCACGCCCAGGTGCGCCATCTGCGAGCCGTCCACGTACTCCACGAGGGAGTGCACGATGCTCTGCGGGTGCACAAGCACGTCCACCTGGGCCTCGGGCAGGCCGTAGAGGTGGCAGGCCTCGATGACCTCCAGGCCCTTGTTCATCAGCGTGGCCGAGTCCACGGAGATCTTCGCGCCCATGCTCCAGTTGGGATGGTTGAGCGCCTGGGCCGGGGTGGCGGCGGCCAGGAAGGCCGCGTCGCGGCCGCGGAAGGGCCCGCCGGAGGCCGTGAGGATCAGCCGGGCGATGTCGCCGCCGCCGTTGCGGTCGGCGTGGCCGCAGAGGGCCTGGAACAGGGCGTTGTGCTCGGAGTCCACGGGCAGAATCAGCGCGCCGCTTTCGCGGCAGGCGCGCCGGATCAGCCGGCCGCCGATGACCAGGCTCTCCTTGTTGGCCAGGGCGATGCGCTTGCCGGCCCTGGCCGCGGCCAGCGTGGGCAGAAAGCCCGCCGCGCCGACGATGGCCGAGAGCACGAGGCCGCTTTCCGTGCTGGCCGCGATGTCCGCGTAGGCCTGCGGCCCCACGAGGATTTCCGGGGCGTAGCCCGCGGGCAGGAGCATCTCCAATTGGGCCGCGGTCTTGTCGTCCAGCACGGCCAGCACCGGCGGCCGGTGGCGCGCGGCCTGCTCGGCCAGGCGCCGGGCGTTCCGTCCGCCGGTCAGGGCGGCGATGCGGAAGAGTTCGGGATGCTCCTCCACGACCTTGAGCGCGTTGACGCCGATGGAGCCGGTGCTGCCCAGGACGGCCAGCCGCCGGGGAAACGGCGCGTCCGGCGCATCGGGCGGCCAGAGGGAGATGTACGTCTTCATGATCCCGTCCCCCTAGGGGAAGAAGCTCAGGGCCTGCCGGCAGAGGACGTAGCAGGGCAGGGCGAAGAGCAGGCTGTCGATGCGGTCGAGCAGGCCGCCGTGCCCCGGCAGGATGGTGCCGGAGTCCTTGACCTCAAGCTTGCGCTTGAGCGCGGATTCGAAGAAGTCGCCCAACTGGGCCGCGAGGTTCAGGACCGCGCCCAGGGCCAGCCAGGCGACGAGGGGGGCGTCGCCGAAACAGGCGCCGAAGGCCGTCACCGCGAGCATGCAGCCGGCCATGCCGCCGATGCTCCCGGCCCAGGACTTCTTGGGGCTGATCTGCGGCCAGATCTTCTTCCGGCCCCAGAGGGTGCCGGCGTAGAAGGCCGCCGTGTCCGAGACGATTGTCGAGAGCAGCACGAGGATGATCTCCAGCCGCCCCAGCGACAGGAAGAACTGGAGCATGAGCGGGAGGTAGGCCGCGCCGGCCATGAGGATCAGCTCGTCGTGGAAGTCCGCGCGCTCCTGGTCGCGGCCGTAGCGGAACAGGAAGCGCAGGGCCAGAATCCAGAAGATCGCCGCCAGGGTCCAGCCCAGGGCCTGCGCCGGGCCGAACTTGGCCGCCAGGGGCAGCCCCGCGCCGAGGACCACGCCCAGCCGGCGCAGGGACGCGTGCTCCGGGCCCGGCCGGAACAGGGCCGTGAACTCCCACACGCCCAGGGCGCTGACGCCCATGACCGCCAGCAGCACCAGCAGACCGCCCTGCCACAGGGCCAGGCCCACCAGTCCGAGGGCCAGGACCGCCGTGAGGATGCGCTGCAAGTGGGATGATGCCGGCACGGAAACTCCTTGAAGGCGGGTTGGCGCATGCGCGCCTGGGGGTTGTACTGCATTCGCAGTCCACCGGCAACCGTGCCCGCACCCCCTTTTCCCGCGCCGCGAAGCTGTGGTATACGCAAAACATGCCGCCGTCCCGGCGGTCCGTCCACCAACGCAGCGCAGGCCAGCGGCGCGGGGGTGTCCATGAGCGAAGACGCGACGAACCAGAACTCCGGCGCTCCGGCCGCGGCGGGCGAGCTGGAGGAGCTGCGCGGGCAGGTGGCCCGCATGACCGGCTACCTGCACCAGCTTGCGGAGATCGGCCTGGCCCTCTCGGGCGAGCAGAACCGCGACAGGCTGCTGGAGATGATCGTCGGCTTGGCGCGCTCGATCACCGGCGCGGACGCGGGCACCCTGTATATCGTGGACGACACGGGGCGGAAGCTCGAATTCGTGGTCATGCAGAACGACACCATGAACGTGCGCCTGGGCGGCACCAGCGGCAACCCCATCACCCTGCCGCCGGTGGAGCTGTACGGCGCCGACGGCTCGCCCAACCACGCCAACGTCTCCTCCCACGCGGCCCTGGCCCGCGAGGTCGTGAACATCGAGGACGTGTATTGCGCCGAGGGCTTCGACTTCACCGGGCCGCGCCGCTACGACGCCGCCACCGGATACCGCTCCCAGTCCATGCTGGTCATGCCCATGGAGAACCACGAGAGCGAGATCATCGGCGTGCTCCAGCTTTTGAACGCCAAGGACAAGAAGACCGGCCAGGTCACGGCCTTTTCGTCGGATCGCATCGAGGCCGTGCGCTCCCTGGCCTGCCAGGCCGCCGTGGCCCTGACCAACACCCAGCTCATCCACGGCCTGAAGAACCTGCTGTATTCCTTCATGCAGGCCATCGCCGCGGCCATTGACGCCAAGAGCCCGTACACCCGCGGCCACATCGACCGCGTGGTGGACCTGACCATGCGCATCGCCGAGGCCGTCAACGCCCAGGCCGAGGGACCTTACGCCGGCGTCAGCTTCGACGCGGGCGAGATGGAGGAGCTCAAGCTGGCCGCCTGGATGCACGACGTGGGCAAGATCACCACGCCGGTGCACGTGGTGGACAAGGCCACCAAGCTTGAGGCCATCGTGGACCGCATCGAGTTCGTCAAGACGCGCTTCCGCCTCATCGGAAAGGCCATGCAGGCCGAACTCCTGGAGCGCCTGCTGGAGCTGGCCGGGAGCGGGGCCTCCCGCTCCCGGATGTTCGCCGTCACCGAGGAGATGGAGACGCGCCGCCAGGAGCTGGAGGAAGACCTGGAGTTCATCGTCTCCTGCAACAAGCCCGGCGAGTTCATGAGCGACGAGCGCATCGCCCGGGTCAAGGCCATCGCCGCGCGCACCTACAAGGACGGCGGCGAGGAGCGCCCCTGGCTTTCCGAGGACGAGGTCAAGAATCTCTGCATCCGCAAGGGCTCGCTCACCGACGAGGAGCGCAAAATCATCGAGGACCACACCGTGGTCACCATCGACATGCTCTCGCGGCTGCCCTTCCCCAAGCGTCTGCGCCGGGTGCCGGAATTCGCCGGCAGCCACCACGAGAAGCTCGACGGCACGGGCTACCCCAACCACATCGGCGGGGATCAGCTTTCGCTCCAGTCGCGCATCCTGGCCGTGGCCGACGTGTTCGAGGCCCTCACCGCCGCCGACCGGCCCTACAAGGCGCCCATGAAGCTCTCCCAGGCCATGAAGATCCTGGGCTTCATGGTCAAGGACAAGCATGTGGACGCCGACGTCTTCGACCTGTTCCGGCAGACCGGGGTGTACCGGCAATACGCCGAGGCGCACCTGAAGCCCGAACAGATCGACGACGTCCAGCCGCCGGCCCAGCCCCAGCCGCCGGCCGAAGCGGCCAAGGCCTAGGCGGAGGCCGCCGGCCGTGTTCGAATCCCTGCACGAGCGCATGCGCAAGCGCGGCCTGCCGCCGGGCACCGTCACCTATGTCGGCCCGGAGCAGAGCCGGCCCGTGGCCCTGGAGGTCATCCACGCCGGGCCCGGAGGCGTCCGGCGCGAACAGCCCGAATCGGCCGAGGCCTGCGCCGCGTTCAAGGGCCTGCCCGGCCTCACCTGGATCAACGTCGACGGCCTGCACGACCCGGCCATCGTCACCGGCCTGGGGGCGATTTTCGATCTGCACCCGCTGGTGCTGGAGGACATCGTGCATACCGGCCAGCGGCCCAAGCTGGACGAGCTGGACGGCGCGCTCTTCGCCGTGGTCAAGATGCTGCGCTACGACGAGGACGCCCGCGAGGTGGTGGACGAGCAGGTGAGCTTCGTGCTCCGGCCGGGCCTGCTGCTGACCTTTCAGGAGAAGGCTGCGGGCGATGTCTTCGGCGAGGTGCGCAAGCGGCTGCTCGCCGGCGGGGGAAAGCTCTGCCGGAGCGGGCCGGACTATCTCATGTACGCCCTCATCGACGCCGTGGTGGACAACTATTTCCTGGTCCTGGAGCGCATGGGCGAGGACATCGAGGAGGTCGAGGAAGGCCTGCTCGCGTCGCCCCGGCCGGAGGAGCTGGAGACCCTCCACGCCCTCCGGCGCGAGGCCCTGTTCCTGCGCAAGTACGTCTGGCCCCTGCGCGAGGTCCTGGCCCGGCTGGAGAAGGGCGGCTCGCCGCTGGTGGATGAGGGCACCATCGTCTACCTGCGCGACCTATACGACCACACCATCCAGATCATGGACACGGTGGAGACCTTCCGGGACATGCTCTCGGGCATGCTCGATCTCTACCTCTCCAACGTCAGCCTCAAGCTCGGCGAGGTCATGAAGGTGCTCACCGTCATCTCCACCGTCTTCATCCCGTTGAGCTTCCTGGCCTCGCTGTATGGCATGAACTTCCAGCACATGCCCGGCCTGGACGCGGAGGCCGGCTTCTACGTCATGGTCGGCGTCATGGCCGCCTGCGTGCTCGGCATGGGGGTCTACTTCTGGCGCAAGGGCTGGCTGGGGCGCTGAGCCGGGCCGGGTTGCGGTTCCGCGCCGGTTGCTGTAGAGAAAGCGCCGTACGACCGGGCGGGCTCCGCGCGGGGACGCCGGCCCTTGGTCCGGTCCCGACGCCGAAGCCTGCCGACGGGGGCCTTCCGGACATTGCGGAAGGACCGTCCGTTCCCTCCCCCCTCAGCGGTTCTCCGAACGCTTCCGCATGAACGACAGATCCCAACCGTGTCCCCTGCCGCAGGGGCTGTTGACGACGATTCTCGGCGCGCTCGCCGCGTTCGCGCCCTTCGCCACCGACATGTACCTGTCCAGCTTCCCGAGCATCGCCCGCGATCTCTCCGCCGAACCCGGCCAGGTCCAGCTGACCCTGTCGGTGTTCTTCTTCGGCCTGGGCGCGGGCCAGCTGATCTACGGCCCGCTCATCGACCGCTTCGGCCGGCGGCGGCCGCTTCTGGCCGGCATCGCCCTTTACGTCCTGTCCTCGGCGCTGGTCGTGGCGACGCCGAACATCCTCGGATTCGTCGCGCTGCGCCTGCTCCAGGCCGTGGGCGGCTGCGCCGGGATGGTCATCAGCCGGGCGATCATCGGCGATCTGTTCGAGTGGAAGGCGGCGGCCCGCGCCCTGGCCTCGCTGATGCTGGTCCAGGGCCTCGGCCCCATCCTGGCGCCCATCCTCGGCGGCTACATCCTGACCTTCGCCGGCTGGCGCATGATCTTCTGGTTCCTGGTGCTGTTCGGCGCGCTGTGCTTCGCCGCCGTGCTGCTGCTGATTCCGGAGACCCTGCCGCCGGAAAAGCGCCGGCGCGAGGGGCCCGGCCGGATGCTCCGGGTCTTTGCGACGCTGCTCGTCCGGCGGGACTTCATCGTGCCCACCCTGGCCGGCAGCCTGATCATCGCCGAGATGTTCGCCTTCATCAGCGGCTCGCCCTTCGTGCTGATGACCCTGCATGGGCTGAACCAGCAGGAATACGGCTGGCTGTTCGGGCTTAACGCCGTGGGCATGACGGCCGCGGCCGCCGTGGGCCGGATTCTGCTGCGCCACTTTTCGCCGCGCCAGGTCCTGGCGGTCGCGCTGTGCTGCGTCCTCGGCCTGGCCGCGGTTCTGGTAGCGCTGGCCGATACGCCGTCCCTTGCGCTGCTGATGCTCCCCTTGTGCCTGTGCCTGGCCCTCAATCCGCTGATCGGCGCGACCTCCACCGCCATGGCCATGGCCGCCGGCCGCGACGCCACCGGCTCCGCGTCGGCGCTCATCGGCGTCATGCAGTTCGGCTTCGCCAGCCTGGTCAGCGCCCTCGTGGGGCTGCTCCACAACGGCACGCCCTATCCGATGACCGGCGTGATCCTGGGCTGCGGCCTGGCGGCCTGCACCGTGTTCTTCTGCGGCGGGCGCAGGACGGCCGGAAGGGCGTAGGAACGAATCGAGGGCTGCACGCGCCCCCCGGCAAAGGACCTTCGGCCCTCTGCACTCCCTTTATCAATGGCGAAGGCCGGTCCCGCTTGCAGGACCGGCCTTCGCCATTGACCGGCGGCATGTCTTGAGGCGCGCCGCAGCGTCGGGCGTATGTGCGAAGCGTTACAAGTGGGCGAAACGGGCTCCTTGTCGTCCCCCTGAAAGGGGGCGCAGGGGGCCAGGGGGCGCGCAGCCCCCTGATCTTTCACAGCAGCTTCAGGTAGTCCTTGACGATGACCTTGAGGCCGAAGCCGGGGAAGTTGACGCGGTACTTGTCCGGCGGGATTTCGGCGATGATCTTGCCCTGGCCGAAGATCTTGTGCTCGCACAGGCCGAAGCGCGTGTGCGCGGAGTCCATGGCCGATTTCGGCGGCGGGGCGGCCTCGTGCTGCACCCGGGGGGCGTCGGCGGCGCTCACCGGCCGCACTCCCGGCTCGTAGGCCGGCCGCACCGCCGGCTCCGGGCAGACCACCGGCGGCATGTAGCCGTCGTCGCGGGTCATGGCGCCCGGCCGCACCTGCTCGTCCTTCCTGCGCAGGCCGCCGGTGAAGGTCTCGGTCCAGCGCTCGGCCACGGCCTCGGGCAGCTCCAGCACGAAGGGGCTGGGCGTGGCCGGCTCGCGGCAGTTGTTGAAGCGGTTGAAGGTCGAGCCCGGCACCATGAGCGCCAGCTCGTCCTTGGCCCTGGTGCAGGCCACGTACATGAGGCGGCGCTCCTCCTCCATGTCCTCCTGGCGCTGCATGGCCTTCTTGGACGGGAAGCGGTCCTCCACGAGGTCGATGAGGATGACCGCGCGCCATTCCAGCCCCTTGGCCGAGTGCACGGTGGAGAGCACCACGGCGTTCTGTGCGGCCTCGTCGTCCTCGGGCGAGCCGTCCAGGCAGAGATCGGCCAGGAAGTCCTCCACGCTGGCGTAGTTGGCCACGATTTGCGCAAGCTGATCCAGACCGGCTTGGCGCTTGGGGTAGTCGTCCGGGTAGGCGGCCACGAGGTAGGGCGCGTAGAAGGCCATGGCCCGCTCCAGGGCCGCGGCGGGTCTGGCCGTGAGCCGGCGCAGGACCTCCAGCTCGTCGAGCAGCGGCCGCAAGTCCTTGAAGCGCTTCAGATGCTTGTCGAGGGCGGCGCTGTCTCCGGCCAGGATGGCCTGGGCGATTTTGCCGGCGGTCTTGCCGCCGACGCCCTTGAGGAAGCCCAGGGCGCGCTGCCAGGCGATGGTGTCCTGGGGGTTCACCGCCAGGCGCAGGAAGGCCAGGACGTCCTTGATGTGCGCGGCCTCGTGGAAGCGCACGCCGCCGTATTTGCGGTAGGGCAGACCGGCCCGCGTGAGCGCCACCTCCAGGGGATAGGACTGGTATCCGGCGCGGAAGAGCACGGCGATTTCGTGCAGCGGATGCCGGCCGGCCATGTCCGCGATGAGCCCCACGGCCTGGGTGGCCTGGGACTGGTCGCTCAGGGTCTGGATGACGCGCGGCCGCGCGCCGCCCTCGCGGTTGGTGAACAGATGCTTGGCGAACTTCAGCTGCGCCCCTTCCAGCACCGCGTTGGTCAGGTCGAGGATGGGCTGGGTGGAGCGGTAGTTCTGCTCCAGGCGGATGATCGACGCGCCGGGGAAGTGCTGCGGGAACTCCAGGATGTTCGCCACGTTGGCCCCGCGGAAGGCGTAAATCGACTGGGCGTCGTCGCCCACGGCCATGACGTTGCCGGACTCCCCGGCCAGGAGCCGCACCAGCCGCGCCTGCACGAGGTTGGTGTCCTGGTATTCGTCGACCATGACGAAGGGATAGCGCCGGCGCAGCTGGTCGCGCAGCTCCGGGCGCTCCATGAGCAGCCGCTCCAGCTCGAACAGCAGGTCGTCATAGTCCAGCAGGCCCTGGCTGCGTTTGGCCCGGGCGTAGTGGTCGGCCAGCCGCTCGATGTCCCCCTGGTAGGGCAGGAGGTGGTAGGCCTCGCGGTCCAGCACCCCGCCGATGGGGATCTCCTTGTTGCGCGACTTGGTGATGATGTCCGCGATGGTCGCGCGCTTGGGAAAGGATCGGTCGCCGCGGCCGAGGTCCAGATGCGTCTTGAGTTCGCCGAGCAGATCCTCGGAGTCGCCGCGGTCCATGAGCGTGAGGCCCTGCTCGTAGCCGGCCTCCAGGGCGTGGCGGCGCAGCACCCCGTAGGCGAAGGAGTGGAAGGTGCCGCCGCTGGCCCCGGTGAGCGGCCGGCCCAGCACCTGGCCTGCGCGCAGGAGCATCTCCTGGGCCGCGCGGCGGGTGAAGGTCAGCAGCAGGATGTTCTCCGGGGAGACATGCCCCTGCACCAGGTGCGCCAGACGGTAGACGATGGTCCGCGTCTTGCCGCTGCCCGCGCCGGCGATGACCAGCACCGGTCCGTCCAGGTGCAGCGCGGCCTCGCGCTGGGCCGGATTCAGTTCGCGCTCGAAGTCGATACTCACGTCACAAGTCCGCTCGAAAAGTGTTCCAGGGCCAGGCGGCCCACGTCGCGCACGCGCGCCACGCCCGCGTCCCCGCCGGTGTCCATGAAGAAGGCGTCGCCCGCCGTGTGCATGCCGCCCCGGCCGAAGTAGCCGAAGGGCTCCGTGCGGTCGTAGCGGGCCTTGAGGTCCACGCCCGGCCGCGGCGTGCACACGAGGTCCGGGACGTCGCCGGCCGCGTGTTCGCCGTACAGTTCGCGGCCGGTCAGCACCTGTTCCATGACCTTGCCGCCCTCCCAGGTCAACCCCTCCAGCAGCTCACGCAGATCCGCGAGCAGCCCTGGGGCCTCCGCCGGCGTCACGCAGCCCCGTGCGTAGTGATCGCGGCGGTGCAGGTAGATGCGGCCGGGGTCCATGGCGAAGGCCCAGGCCTTGCGGCCGATGCAGCCCGCGTCCCATTCGTCGCGCGGCGGCCGGTCCAGGCGCAGGAAGCCGGCCCGCTGAAGCACGTGGTTGAGGTCCAGCTCGGTCCCGAGCCCGCAGAAGCCGTGGTCCGCCAGCGCCACCAGCCGCTTGGGCTCCGGCAGGGCGTCGTAGCGGTCCAGCACGCCGCCCAGCTGGCGGTCCCACTCGGCCAGCAGCTCCAGGCAGTCGCCGTGCAGCGCGTGCCCCTCGTCCGCGACCGCCGGATACAGGAAGTGGAACAGGCGGTCGGTCTCCGTGAGCACGCAGACGAAAAGATCCCAGGCCAGATCCGGCCAGAGCAGGTCCAGGGCCGCGCGCCGGGCCGCCAGGGACAGCCGCAGCTGGTCCATGAGGTAGCCGGGGTCGCTCGCCCCGCGCGTGGTGTCGTGCTCCACGCGGTAGCCCGCCGCCGCCAGCGGACCCGCGAGGAAGGGCGGGAACACCGCCGCCGCCAGACTCTCGGCCACGAAGCCGGCGACCAGCATGCCGCGCAAGGGTTTGGCCGGGGCCATGTTCGGCAGGTTCAGCACCCGCGACACGAGCCCGCGCCCGCCCAGGGCGTCGAAAATCGTCGGAACGCGCACGTCGCGGAAGTTGGCGATGCGCAGGGTGTAGCGTTTGGGATCGAGCACGGTGAAGCCGTATACGCCGTGTTCCTCCGGTCCGGCCGCCGTGAAGAAGCTCGACCAGTTCACCGGCGAAAGCTCGGGCAGCTCGGCGCGGATCGCCCGGGCGTCCGGCAGCAGCCGCGCCAGATTGGGCAGCCGCCGGCCCAGCCGCAGGGACAGCGACAGCGGCAGGCCGTCCAGTCCCAGCACCACCAGTCGCGGCCGGATGCGGCTCATGCCGCGCCTCGGCGCGTCCCATTCATGCCGGACAGCGCCCCCTGGACCCGCGCAAGGGGGAAGCGGAGGCTTTCCGTAACGGGGTTCCAAGGGGCAAGGCCCCTTGGCCTCCGGAGGATGAACCCGGACCGAACCGTCGTGGCGTGCGGGACGCCTCCGGCGGCCAGGAGGCTGCGCGCCCCCTGGACCCGCGCAAGGGGGAAGCGGCGGCTTTCCGTAATGGGGTTCCAAGGGGCGAGACCCCTTGGCCTCCGGAGGATGAACCCGGGCCGATCCGTCGTGGCGTGCGGGACGCCTCCGGCGGCCAGGGGGCTGCGCGCCCCCTGGACCCGCGCAAGGGGGAAGCGGAGGCTTTCCGTAATGGGGTTCCAAGGGGCGAGGCCCCTTGGCCTCCGGAGGATGAATCCAGACCGAACCGTCGTGGCGCGTGGGACGCCTCCGGCGGCCAGGAGGCTGCGCGCCCCCAGGACCCGCGCAAGGGGGAAGCGGAGGCTTTCCGTAATGGGGTTCCATGGGGCAAGGCCCCTTGGCCTCCGGAGGATGAACCCGGGCCGATCCGTCGTAGTGTGTGGGACGCCTCCGGCGGCCAGGAGGCTGCGCGCCCCCTGGACCCGCGCAAGTGGGAAGCGGAGGCTAGCGCAGCTCCACTTCATATTTTTGCTGGAAGGACACCGGGTTGTAGGAGAGTTTAGCCTTGCGCAGGCCTTCGTCGCCGAGGTCCTGTTCGCGGTTCACGAAGTTGAAGCGGTCTTCCTGGGCGGCGAGGAAATGTTTGCTGATGGCCTGGTAGACGCCCTTGAAGCGCGTGTCGCCCTTTTCGAAGTGGATGAGCACGGTCTGCGGATCGAGCTGCTCGGCCACGGTGTAGGCGATGACCTTGCCGCCGACGCGGATGGTGCCGCCCATGAGGCCTTTGAGCCGGTCGAAGTCCTTGAGCACGCGGCCGATGGCGTCGTTTTCGGCCACGAGGGCCTCGGAGGGGTGCTCCTGCCAGCCGTGCCATTCGGCCTGCATGTCCAGGACTTCCTCGACGCACTCGGCCTGCATGGGCATGAATTCGAAGATGTTGGACTTTTCGAACTGGTTGAGCAGATTTTTCTTTTTGTGGAACTTGTTGCCCTTGAGCTCGACGAGTTCGGGGACGGAGTAGACGTAGTCGAAGTGGTCGCGGGCCTCCTCGATGTGGATGCGGCCGGCGAAGGTCCGCTCCCAGATGCGCATGAGGCCTTCCGGCACGCGGGTGAAGCGGCGGGGGCCGGCCAGGCAGGGCATTGCGGACCAGTCGACGGCGTTCCAGTCGCCCACGGGCGCCCAGGACACGGATTGCGGCAGGGCCTGGTTGAGCCAGACGAGGCCGTGGGCGAAGCGCCAAGTCAGGCCGTAGTGCTCGGCCCAGCCGTAGAGGTTGGCGAAGGCGTAGTCGCTGGTGACCTGCGGGCAGGCGCGCAGTGCGTCCTTGTACTCGGCCTGGCGGGCGAGGGTGATGACCTCGTAGTTCTCGGGGGCGACGGATGCGGGTGTGCTCATTCGGGTTGCTTTCCGTTGCGGGTTTTGGACATGGCGAAGCGCTGCCAGTTCCTGCGGGTGAAGATGTAATACAGGATGGCCGACTGGCAAGCCTGCGAGGCGAGCATGGCCATCCAGACGCCGGTTGCGCGCTGGAGGATGACGTGGCCGAGGAGCCAGGCCAGGGGCAGGCGCACGAGCCAGGTGCCGGTGCCCATGCCCACGAGGTTGTACACCGTGGCTCCGGCCCCGGCCATGGCTCCGGCGAGGATCATGCTCGTGAGCGTGAAGGGAATGGCGAGCATGTTCCAGGTGAGGTAGTCCAGGGCCTGGGCCTTGACCTCGGGCCGGGGCGCGATGAATCCGGCCACGGGATCGAGGACGCCCCAGAGGGCCAGGGTGACGACGCTGATGCCCGCCAGCCCGATGTACAGGATGCGCAGGCCGACGCGCCGGGCCTCCTCGGGTTTGCCCGCGCCGAGGAAGTTGCCCACCAGGATGCCGGCGGTGAGGTTGAGGGCGAAGGCCGGCAGGAACAGCAGGGACTCCACGCGCGCGCCCGCGGCCATGCCGGCCAGGGCGTCCACGTTGCCCACGGGCAGGCTGGCGGTGATGGCGAAGAGCACCAGATAGCCGGAATGCCAGACGACCTGCATGACCCCGGCGGGCCAGGCGACCTTGAAGAGGTAGCCCCAGGCGCGCTTGATCCAGCGCCAGGGCGCGAAGATCTGCCGCCGCAGGGTGCCGTCCAGGCGCAGCATGACGAGGCCGTAGGCCGCGCCCAGGGTGATGGAGGTGAAGGTGGACCAGACCACGCCGGTGACCCCGAGCCGCGGCAGGCCGAACCAGCCCAGGCCCAGGCCCAGGTCGCCCGTGGTGTTCACCAGGGTCACGATGATCATGGTGTACAGAGGCACCATGACCTGCTGGCGCGCCCGGAACACCGCGTTCTGCATGATCAGCATGTAGTAGGGCGGCAGGGCGTAGAGGAACACCGTGAGCACGTAGGTGGTGAGGTCGACGATGTCCTCCGGCACCTGGAGGAGCCGCACGAAGAGGGTCCGCGCCGGCAGCCCGATGAGCGGAAAGAGCAGGCCGAAGACCACGGCGATGCTGAGGCACAGCCCGACGTAGCGTTCGGCGCGCAGCATTTTGCCCGCGCCCATGGACTGGCTGATGGCGGCCACGCCGCCGCCGGCCACGGCCGTGGCGATGATCAGGAAGAAGAACAGCGACTGGGTGATGATGCCCAGGGCCGCCTGCACGCGGTAGTCGATTTGCCCGGCGACCCAGACGTCCACGAACCCCAGGAGAAAGTGGAAGATCATCATGATCAGCTGGGGCCAGGAAAGCCGCCAGATGAGTCGCGTGGTGCTGGGATTGGCTTGGGGCTGCATGGGTGGTCCTCTGTACTCCCGGCGTGCGGGGGGCGCAAGCCGGAGAAGTAGCCATGAAAAATGCCTTGCCAAGGGGGCCGGCCGGGATTTTCTTTGCGCCGGGATGGTGCTATGAAGAGAGTCGCGGCATGGTCAGCTCCCCGCTGGCCGGCGCGCAGGAGGATGACGATGAGCGCCAGGAAGAGGCTCGGGGCGCAGGTCGGCGCGGTCGCAGCCGCGCCGGCGGAGACGCCGGTGTTGCGTGTGCATCTTTGGCTGGAGACCGGGGAGGGGATGCTCATCGGGCTGGGGCGCATCCAGCTGCTCGAACTCGTGGAGCGGCTGGGCTCGCTGAATCAGGCGGCCAAGGCCCTGGGCATGAGCTATCGCGCGGCCTGGGGCCGCATCAAGCGCACCGAGGACGCCCTGGGCGAGCCGTTGCTGGCCCAGGCCAGCGGCAGCAAGGGCTACCAGCTGACCCCACTGGCGGAGCGCCTGCTGCGGGACTTCGCCGCCTGGCACCGGGAGGTGGAGGATTTCGCCCTGGCGCGCGCTCGCGAGCGTCTGCCCTGGCAGGTGCGGCGCTACGGCGAGGGCGGTTCGGAGCAGCAGTCCTGACGCCGGAGCGGACGACGAAAACGAGGGCCGCCCCGCAGCGCCGGTTGTCCGACGCCGGGGGCGGCCCGTCTTGTCGTTGGGGGAAGGGTTAGCGGCGTCCGCCGCGATCCCGGCCGCGTCCGCCGCGGTCGCGGTCGCGTCCGCCGCCTTCACGGTCGCCGCGCGGGGCGGGACGGCGGAACTCGTCCAGGTTGATCTCCTGGCCGGCCTGCTCCATGAGCCAAGCCTTGCGGGAGAGGCGGATGCGGCCGCCCGGCTCCAGCTCGATGACCTTGACCCAGACTTCCTGGCCGAGCTGGAGGAGGTCCTCCACGCGCTCGACGCGCTCCACGTCCAGCTGGGACACGTGGAGCATGCCCTCCGCGCCCGGCAGAATCTCCACCAGCGCGCCGACCTCGAGGATCTTCTTCACGGTGCCGAGGTAGTTGCGGCCCGGTTCCGGGGTCTGGTCGTAGTAGAGGACCATGGCCTTGGCCTTCTGCAGGCTCTCGGTGTTGGGGGCGAAGATGGCCACCTTGCCGGAGTCCTCGATGTCGATGTCGGCCTGGGTCTCGGCGGTGATGGCCTTGATGTTCTTGCCGCCGGGCCCGATGACGCTGCGGATCTTCTCGGGATTGATGTAGACCACTTCCATCTGCGGGGCCAGGGCGGAGAGCTGCGGCCGCGGCTTCTCCAGCACCATGCCCATGTGCTTGAGGATGTGCATGCGGGCGTCGCGGCTCTGGGCCAGGGCGCGGCGCAGCACGTCGTAGGGGATGCCGGTGGTGATCTTGATGTCCATCTGGATGCCGGTGATGCCGCGGTCGGAGCCGGCGACCTTGAAGTCCATGTCGCCCAGGGCGTCCTCGTCGCCGAGGATGTCGGTGAGCACGATGTACTCGTCGCCTTCCTTCATCAGGCCCATGGCGATGCCGGCCACGGGCTCCTTGATGGGCACGCCGGCGTCCATGAGGGCCAGGGTCGCGCCGCACACGGTGGCCATGGACGAGGAGCCGTTGGAGTCCATGACCTCGGAGACCACGCGCAGGGTGAAGGGGAACTCCTCGGCGCTGGGCAGCACGGGCGAGATGGAGCGCTCGGCCAGGGCGCCGTGGCCGATGTCGCGGCGGCTGGGGCCGCGCAGCACGCGCACTTCGCCCACGCAGTAGGGCGGGAAGTTGTAGTGCAGCATGAAGCGCTTGGTGTCCTCGCCGGTGAGGGTCTCGATGCGCTGCTCGTCGCGGCTGCTGCCCAGGGTGGCGATGGCCAGCGCGGCGGTTTCGCCGCGGCGGAACAGGGCCGAGCCGTGGGTCATGGGCAGCACGCCGACATCAATGGACAGGGGCCGGACGGTGGTGGTGTTGCGGCCGTCCAGGCGGACGCCCTCGGTGCGCACGCGCGCGCGCACGAGCTTCTTCTCCAGGTCGTCCAGGTAGTGGGAGGCCTGCTTGCCGGCGTCGGGCAGCTCGGCGAACTTCTCGACCACGGCCTCGACGGCCTTGGTCTTGACGACTTCCTTGGCCTCGCGGCGGGCCATCTTTTCGGTGATGGTGAAGGCCTGCTTCAGGCCCGGGGTGGCGATCTCCTCGGCGTAGGCGACGAGGGCCTCGTCGGGCTTGGGCGTCACGACCTCGATCTTGGGCTTGCCGGCCTTTTCGCGCAGCTGGTCCTGGAGGTCGAACAGCGGCATGATCTCCTTGTGGCCCCATTCCAGGGCCTCGACCACGAGGTCCTCGGAGACGAAGTCCGCGCCGCCCTCGACCATGATGATGGCCGAGCGGGTGGCGGCGAAGATGAGGTTCAGGCTGCTTTCGCGCTCCATCTGCCGGTAGGTGGGGAAGAGCACGAACTTGCCGTCCACGTAGCCCACGCGCGCGCCGGCGATGGGGCCCGCGAAGGGCATGGGCGAGAGGTGCAGGGCCGCGGAGGCGCCGGTGATGGCCAGCACGTCCGGGTTGATGTTGTTGTCGGCCGAGAGCACGGTGGCGATGATCTGGACCTCGTCGCGGAAGCCTTTCTGGAACATGGGCCGGATGGGGCGGTCAATGAGGCGGGAGACCAGGGTCTCGCGCTCGCTGGGCCGGCCGATCTCGCGGCGGAAGTAGCTGCCGGGGATGCGGCCGGCGGCGTAGGACATTTCCTGATAGTTGACGGTGAGCGGGAAGAAGCCGCGGTCGATCTCCAGCTTCTGGCTCACGGCGGTGACGAGCACGATGGTGCCGCCGGACTGGATCAGCACCGAGCCGCTGGCCTGTTTGGCCATCCGGCCGGTTTCCAGGGAGATTTCAAGGCCGCCCGCATGGGTGGTGAGCTGTGTCTTCTCAAAGGGTACGAGCATGGGAACTCCTTACTTGTGACAGGGTTCCGCCCCCTTCGCCGCTCTCAATCCCTGGATTTAGCCGGCTTGGGGAAGGGCTCTTGCCTGTGGATGGGCAAGAACGCTTTCCGCAGCCAACTAAGGGGGGTCGGGAGACTGAGGCGTCCGGGGCGCGTTTTGCGGACGATTCCGCGTTGATGTCAAAGAAGCGGGCGGGAACCGCGGAGGCCCCGCCCGCGCTGCATGTCGCTACTTGCGGATGTTCAGGCGCTCGATGAGATCGCGATAGCGCTGAATGTCCTTTTTCTTCAGGTAGTTCAGAAGCTTCCTGCGTTGGCCGACGAGCTTCAGCAGGCCGGTGCGGGAGTGGAAGTCCTTCTTGTGCACCTTGAAGTGCTCGGTGAGGTAGTTGATGCGCTCGGTCAGCAGCGCCACCTGCACCTCCGGCGACCCGGTGTCGCCCTCGTGCAGCTTGTAGGCGTCGATGAGCTTGGTCTTTCCCTCAGGCGTCATGACCACAGCGGTATCCTCCTTGTCCGGACGGTTTGTTTCATGCGTCCATCCGGACGGGTTGTGCCGGGAGCCCCCGTTCAGGTGGCGGGAGCGGTCTCCCACAGCCCCCGCAGGATGCCCCAGCGCAGCATGCCGTCCTTGACTTGGGCCTGCGCCAGCGCGAGCGGTGCGCCGCCTTCCTCCACCAGCATGACCTGTTCGCCCTCCGTTCCCGGAAGGTCCGGTCCGCCGGTTTCGCCCGCCGGCAGCCAGGTCCCGTTCTTCACGAGGCCCGCCAGGGCGGGGGAAAGCGCGATGCTGCGCCAGTGCGGGAGCATTTTGGCCAGCGGGATGACCCGCTCAACCAGACGCTCCGGCTCGCCAAGAACCGCATCCAGGCTGTGGGCGGCGTCAAGCCCGAAGGGCTCGCACGCCTCCCGCGTGAGCTGCGCGAGCGCAGCTCCGCACCCGAGCCGAATCCCCAAGCTGTGGACCAGGGATCGAATGTACGTGCCTGCCAGGCAACGCACCCTGAACCTTGCGAAGGGGAGCTCGATCTCCAGCGGTTCGACCTCGTACACCTCGATACGCTTCTCCTTGACCGGCACGGCCTCGCCCTTGCGGGCGAGTTCATAGAGGGGCTTGCCCTCGTGCTTGGCCGCGGAGTATGCGGGAACCTCCTGCTCCGTGAGGTCCTTCCAGCTCAGGATGGCCTCCCGCACGTCCTCTTGCGAAATTCCGTCCAGCGGTTTTTCTTCCGTCACCGTTCCCTCGAGATCGAAGGTGTCGGTGGCGATACCCAGGCGCATGGTCCCGCTGTAGACCTTGGCCCCGCCGCCCAGGTAGCCGGCGAGCTTGGTGCCCTGGCCCAGGAGCACCAGCAGCACGCCCTGCGCCAACGGGTCCAGCGTGCCGGCGTGGCCGATCTTGCCCTGGCCCAGGCCGTGCTTGATGCTGTTCAGGCAGCCGGCGGACGTGGGCCCGCTGGGCTTGTTCAGCACGAGCAGTCCGTCGAGCTGGCCCTCGCTCCTCTTGCGCCGTCTGCCCATTTACACCAGCCCGAGGCTTTCGCCAAGTGCCCCCACGAGGCGCATCTTGGCCGAGAGGATGTCGTCGGCGATGGTGCCGCCGGCGGCGTTCCTGTGGCCGCCGCCGCCGAACAGCGCGGCCACGGCCTGCACGTTGTCCGCGCCGGTGGAGCGCAGGCTGAACTTGTACGCGCCGTCGGGCTCCTCGCGCAGGATCACCGCCGCGCGCGTGCCGCGGAGCCGGCGCAGAAAGTTGACGATCTCCTCGCAGTCGGCGGCACTAGTGCCCGTGCGGGCCATCATGCCCTGGGTCACGTGGGCCACGGCCACCTGGCCGCCGTAAAAGAGTTCCGTGGTGGCGAAGCTTTCGCCCCAGAGGCGGAAGCGGCTCACGCTCCACTGGTTGCGGATCTTGGCGTTGACCGCGCCGGGCGACATGCCCAGCCGGATCAGCCGCGCGGCCAGCTCCATGACCGATGGATTCGTGTTGTCGAAGGTGAAGAACCCGGTGTCCGTGGCGATGCCCAGGTACAGGGCCTCGGCGAGGTTCCCGGTGAGGGGAACGCCGAGTTCGTCGGCCAAGTCGGCCATCATGGCGCACACGGCGGCGTAGCCCTCGTCCACCCAGTTGAATTGGCCGAAGAGCGGGTTGCCCAGGTGGTGGTCGACGTTGGCAACCGGACGCGAGCCGAGCACGCGGGTCAGCTCCGGCCCGACGCGCTGCTGCGCGCCGCAGTCGAGCACGAAGACCCAGTTGAACTCCGCGCCGGACAGGGTGCTGTGCATCTCCCCCGGCAGAACGAGCCAGTCGAACTGGTTGGGCAGGCCGTTCTGGTTGTACAGGCAGAAGTCCTTGCCCATGGCGGCCAGGATGTGCCCGAGGGCCACGGTGGAGCCCATGGCGTCGCCGTCGGGGTTGACGTGCGAGGCCACGATGAAGTGATCGCTCTTGCGGATGAGCTCAGCGATCTGGGAGACCGGGCTTGCCATAGACCATGTCCTCGAGAAAGTCGTCGAACGCGAAGCGCAGGTCGGGCAGGGAGCGCATCTCGATGCGCCGTCCCAGGCCGGAGCGCAGGAACCCCTTGGCCTTGTTCAGGGCCTCCAGGGCCTCTTTGCGGCGGGCCTCGCCGCCGCCCACGGTGAAAGTCACCAGGGCGATGCTCATGTCGGTGTTCAGCTTGACGCCGGTGAGGCTCACCAGCTCCAGGCGCGGATCGGCCACCTCCTCCAGGAGCATGTTGGCCAGCTCCCGCAGGATCAGGTCGCCCAGACGGACGGACCGCCGCGAGCTTGCCGATTTCATTCCGCCTCCCCGCTGCTGCTGAAGATTTCCGTGTCGCAGTGCACCAGCTCCGCGGGCGAGATGGCTTCGACCATGGCCAGCGCCTTGGACAGCCGGCTCTCGACCCTGGTCGTCTCGCCGGAGACCGTGACCACGGCGAGCACCAGCTTCTGATGCGCGTCCTGGGCGTCGACCTCGCTCACGGCCACGTTGAACGTGTTCCGGAGCTTCTGCTTGAGGCTCTGCGCCACCTGCCGCTTGCCCTTGAGCGAGTCGTTGCCGTGCAGGCGGAAGGTCAGTGTCAGGACGCCGATAATCATGTACGCGCAAAGGCGGGCCGGGGCAATCCCCCGGCCCGGCTCCTAGTCGATGGTGCGGGCGACTTCCTTGGTCTCGAAGGCCTCGATGACGTCGCCGATCTTGATGTCGTTGAAGTTGTCCAGGCCGACGCCGCACTCGTAGCCCTTCAGGACTTCCTTGGCGTCGTCCTTGAAGCGCTTGAGCGAGGAGAGCTGGCCGGTGTAGATGACCACGCCGTCGCGCAGCAGGCGCACCTTGGCCGTGCGGGTGAGCTTGCCGTCGACCACGCCGCAGCCGGCCACGGTGCCGACCTTGGGCACGTTGAAGGTGTTGCGCACCTCGGCCTGGCCCAGGTAGACCTCCTGGATGTCCGGCGCGAGCATGCCGCTCATGGCGTCCTTGATCTCGCCCACGAGCTTGTAGATGATGTCGTAGAAGCGGATCTCCACGTGCTCGCGGTCGGCCACTTCCTTGACCTTGGCCGTGGGCCGCACGTTGAAGCCGATGATGATGGCCTGGGACGCGGCGGCGAGCATCACGTCGGACTCGGTGAGGCCGCCGGTTCCGCCGTGGACCACCTCGATCTTGACCTCGTCGGTGGAGAGCTTCTTCAGCGCCTCGGTGATGGCCTCCAGGGAGCCCTGCACGTCGGCCTTGAGCACCAGGTTCAGGACCTTGGCCTCATGGTCCGGGCTGGACTTGAGGAAGGACTCCAGGGTGACGGCGCTCTTGCCGATCATCTCCTTCTCGCGCTGCTTGGCGGCGCGGGTCTCGGCGATCTTGCGGGCGACCTTGTCGTCGGCCACGACCACGAACTCGTCGCCGGCCTCGGGCACGACGTCGAAGCCCTGGATCTCCACGGGGATGGCCGGTCCGGCCTGCTTGATCTTGCGGCCCTGGTCGTTGAACATGGCGCGCACCTTGCCGTGCACGGTGCCGCAGACGAAGGCGTCGCCGGGCTTGAGGGTGCCCTCCTGGATCAGCACGGTGCCCAGCGGGCCCCGGCCCTTGTCCAGCTTGGCCTCCACGATGTGCCCGCGGGCGGGCTTGTTCGGATTGGCCTTGAGCTCCAGCACCTCGGCCTGGAGCAGGATCATTTCGAGCAGCTCGTCCAGGCCGATGCGCTGCTTGGCCGAGACGTTGGCGAAGATGGTGGTGCCGCCCCATTCCTCGGGCACGAGGTCGAACTCGGCCAGCTCGCGCTTCACGCGATCCGGGTTGGCGCCTTCCTTGTCGATCTTGTTCACGGCCACCACGATGGGCACGCCGGCGGCCTTGGAGTGGTTGATGGCCTCGCGGGTCTGGTCCATGACGCCGTCGTCGGCCGCGACCACCAGAACCACGATGTCCGTGACCTGGGCGCCGCGGGCGCGCATGGCGGTGAAGGCCTCGTGGCCGGGCGTGTCGAGGAAGACGACCTCGCCGCGGCTGGTGGTCACGTGGTACGCGCCGATGTGCTGGGTGATGCCGCCGGCCTCGCCCGAGGCGATGCTCGTCTTGCGGATGGCGTCCAGCAGTGAGGTCTTGCCGTGGTCGACGTGGCCCATGATCGTGACCACGGGCGGCCGGGGCTTCAGGTCATCGGGGGCGTCGGGGGCGCCGCCGGTCAGGAATTCCTGCTCGTCGAAGCCCACGCTCTCCACCTCGTGGCCGAACTCGTTGGCCAGCAGGGTGGCGGTGTCGAGGTCCAGGGCCTGGTTGATGGTGGCCATCATGCCCATTCCGAACAGGGCCTTGATCAGGGCCTGGGCCTTGACGCCCATCTGGTGGGCCAAGTCGGAGAGGCGGATGTGCTCGTCGATGCGGATCTTGCGCTTGCCGACGGCCTTGGGGGCCTCCTCGCGCTGCTCGGGACCGTTGCGGCGCTTCTTGTGCCGCGAACTCTTCAGGCGCATGGGCGCGTCGCCGTCCTCGGAGACGACGGGCGCGGGCGTGAAGCTGGGCTTCCGCTTGGTCGTGGCCGGACCGCTCTTGCGGCGGTCCTCCTCGCTGCCGGGGAATTCCACGACGCGGCGGTCGCGACTGCGGCGGGAGCGTTCGTCGCCGTCCTTGGGCGGCGTGGTCGGAGCCGCGCCGGGCCTGGGCGCGCCGGGCCGCGGCGCGCCGCCGGGACGCTGGCCGTAGCCGCCGCCCGGACGATCGGGACGATCCGGCCGGTCGGAACGCTCGCCGCGATCGGGCCGATCGGGCCGGGGCTGGTGGCCGCCCTGGCCGGGCCGTGGAGTGTAGGGCCGCGCGGCGCCCTCGCCGGAAGCGGAGTATTCGGGCCGGCGGGGCTGCGGCGGGGTGCTGCCGGGCTCCGGCCGGGAAATGATGCGCACCTGCGGCGCGGCGGGCACGACGACCTCGCGGCGGGGCTTGCGCTTGCGCTTGTCGTCGTCCTCGGACGCGGCCGGGGCCTCGGCCGGCTTCTCCGGCTGGGCGGGCTTGGCCTCGGCGGCGGGCGCGGCTGCAGGGGCTTCGGCCTTGGGTTCGGCCGGAGTCTCGGCGGGCTTGGCCTCGGCCGGCTTTTCGACGGGCTTGGGCTCCGCCTTGGCCTCCACGGGCTCGGCCGCTACCGGCTTGATGATCCGCGCCGTGGGCTCGGCCGCGGGTTCGGCGGGCTTGGCCGCGGCGACCGTGGTCGGGGCCGGCTTGCTCTCGGGGGCCGCAGCCTCGGGCTGGGGCTCGGCGACGGCTTCGGGCTGGACGATCTTGGCGGCCGGGGCGGCGGGCGGCTCGGGGGCCGGCTCGCGCACGGGCTCGCTGATGATCCGCGCGGGCTTGTCGGCCGCGTGCTCGCGGCGGGCGGCCTTGTGCGGGGCCTCCTCCACGGGCGCGGCGGGAGCCTCGGCCGGCTGCTGCGGCTCGGGCTTGGCCGCGGGCTTTTCCGCCGCGGGCTCGGCCTTGGGCGCGGGCCTTCTGGGCGCTTCGGCCTCGGCGTGACCCGCCGATGCGGGCCGGGCCTTGCGGCTGCGCACGATGACGCCGGGCTGCACCTCGCGGCGCACCACCTCGGCCGTGTCCGGCTGCGCGTCCTTGAAGGCCTCGCGGACGCGCTCGACCTCCTCGTCCTCCAGCGGGCTCAGGAAGCTTCTGACCTGGATGTCCATCTCCCGCAGACGCTGCAGGATATCCTTGTGGTCGATGCCAAGCTCGGCCGCCAGGTCCTTCACCTTGAGCTTCGTCACCATGCACTCTCCCCTTCGTTAGCGCTTCTTCCGCCCAACCCCGCGGCGGAGAAATCTCTCGCGGCATTCTTCGCGGCCGCACACGTACAGCCCTCTTCCGGGCAGGATCTTCCGCGGGTCCGGCGTGAACGCCTCCGCGCCTTCGCCGCCTGCGCGCACATAGCGTTCAAGCTGGGCCTTGGGCAGCCTGCGCCTGCACACGCAGCACATGCGCTCCGGCCCGTCCGGCCCTGCGGGCCGCTGCTCATCCACGCCCTTACGCCTCCGGAGTCTCTCCCTCGGCGGGCGCGGTCTTCTCCGCTTCGGCCGTTTCCGGTTCCGCTTCGGCCGTCTCCGACGCCTGGGCCAGGCCCAGAATGTTGATGGCCGCGCGCATGTCGCGGATGCGCTCGGGCGTCATCCCCGGGATGGTCAGGAGCTGCTCGGAGCTGGCGCTCACCAGCTGGACCGTGGTCTCGAAGCCGGCAGCGATGATGGTCTCCAGCGGCACCTCGATCACGCTGGCCAGCTGATCCATGCCCTTCTTGTCCGCGTTGAGCTCGCCGTAGCGGCTCTCGGTGAAGATGTCGATCTTCCAGCCGAGCAGGTGCGCGGCCAGCTTGACGTTCTGCCCCTTGCGGCCGATGGCCAGGGTGAGCTGGTCGTCGGGCACCACGACCTCGAGGGTCTTCTCGTCGTCGTCGACCATGATCCGGCTGATGACGGCGGGGGACAGCGCGTTCTGGGCGTAGACGGCGATGTCCGGGCTCCAGACCACGATGTCGATGCGCTCGCCCTTGAGCTCCTGAACGATGTTCTGGATGCGCGAGCCGCGGATGCCCACGCAGGCGCCCACCGGGTCCACGTCGCGGTCGCGGGAGCTCACGGCCACCTTGGCGCGCAGGCCCGGATCGCGGGCCACGCCCATGATCTTGACCGTGCCGTCGTAGACCTCGGGCACCTCGCGGGCGAAGAGCGCGCCCATGTAGTCCGGGTGCGAGCGGGAGACGAGGATCTGCGGCCCGCGGGACTCCTTCTGGACCTCGATGATGTAGGCCTGGATGCGGTCGCCGCGCTTGTAGCGCTCGCGGGGGATCTGCTCCTCCTTGGGGAGCAGGGCCTCGGTGCGGCCGAGGTTGATGATCCAGCCGGTGCGGTCGCGGCGCTGCACGATGCCGGAGACGATCTCGCCCTTGCGGTCGCGATATTCCTCGTAGATGATCTCCTGCTCGGCGTCGCGCATGCGCTGGATGATGACCTGCTTGGCGCTCTGGGCGGCGATGCGGCCCAGATCCTCGATCTTGAGCTTGAAGCCCATCTCGTCGTCGAGCTGGATGTTGGGGTCGTGCTCGCGCGCCTCTTCCAGCGTGATTTCGCTCACGGGGTCGGCGATCGTCTTCACCACGACCTTGAACTGATAGACCTCGATCTCGCCCTTGTCCTCGTTGAACTTGACCTCGATGTCCATGGACTCGCCGTACTTGCGGGCGACGGAGGAGCGCACAGCCTCCTCCAGGGTGTCGATGAGCAGGTCGCGGTCGATGCCGCGGTCCTTGCTGATCTGATCGATGGCCTTCTTCAGTTCCGAACTCATGGCGCTGCCTCCGATACCGCGCGAACGGCTGCCAGCCGGCCGTCATCGCGGGAGATTCTGCGTCCCTTGTACCAATGGGCCGCTGCGCGGCCCTTCCAGAAACGTCGCCGGGGCGCGCTAGTCCTTGCGCGCGCCGCCGGGAAATTCATGCACCAGATGGGCAGCCTTCACGGTCGCCCACGCGACGCGCATCCGCTTGCCATCCTCGTCCACCGCCACGCCTTCGGGCCCGGCCTCCGCGAGGACGCCGCGCAGGTGCCTCCGGCCCTCCTGCGGCGCGACGAGCCGCACGTCGACCACCCGGCCGAGATAGGCCGCCAGCTGCTCCACGGAGAAGAAGCGGCGTTCCAGCCCCGGCGAGGAGACCTCCAGGACGTACGCGCCGGGCACGACGTCCTCGGCGTCGAGCACGGTCCCCAGATGCCGGCTGACCTTGGCGCAGAGGTCCACGTCCGGTCCGCCCTCCGCGTCGATGTACACGCGGACGACCATGCGGCCGCCGGCGGACGCCATCTCCACGCCCCAGAGGGAGACCCCCAGGGTTTCCACGGCCGGGGCGATGACCCCGGCGAGACGTTCGAGCAGAGGTGGGCGTGTCATAGCGTAAAACCGTCCCTTCTTGCGATTCCCCATAAAATAAAAAAGTGGACCAAAAGGCCCACCATCTCTCGAGGAACCAGCGAGGTACAGGCGGTCAAATCCTTGAGGCCTTGGAGCGGGTGACGGGGATCGAACCCGCAACACCGAGCTTGGGAAGCTCGTACTCTACCATTGAGCTACACCCGCCCGCACGGCCTACTTAGACGCGGGCAGGGGGCTTGTCAACGAAAAAACCGGCGCGAACGCGTGAATATTCGCCTTTCCGCGGGCCCCTCCGGGCGGGGGGCCGGCTGCCGGCTGCCCACATCGTGTGAGAGGGCGACGCCGAGTCCCGGAGACGTGGCGCGCTTGTTGCATGAATCGGCGCAGCACAGGAGGAACCCATGCGCGAAAGCATGTACAGCGCCCTTTTCGGAGCCATGTCCAACGAAGTCAGGTTGAACACGATCTCCAACAATCTCGCGAACGTGAACACCACGGGGTTCAAGAAGGACGCCTATTCCTTCCAGGATACCTTCCAGCGCTTCGCGCACGATTATTTGACGGACTCGCGGACCAACCTCCACGACAAGCAGATCTGGCCCCGGGCATACGTCCAGGCCCGTTCGCGCCTGGCGGAGCAGTATTCCGACACCAGCCAGGGCAGCCTGCAGGCCACCGGCAACCCGCTGGACGTGGCCATCACCGGGCCGGGTTTCTTCAAGGTCCGCACCCCGGAGGGCGAATTTCTGACGCGCAGCGGCAGCTTCCGCCTCACCGCGGACGGCGGGCTCGTCACCGAGCAGGGCTACCAAGTCATGGGCGGCGGCGACCCGATCACGCTGCCGCGCGACAACAAGCTGACCATCGACTCCCGCGGCGTCATCTCCGCCGACGGGGTCCAGGTGGCCGCCCTGGACGTGGTCGACGTGTCCGACCCCAAGTCGTTGCAGAAGAAGGGCGCGAACCTGTTCCAGATCCGCAAGGGCAGCCGCGCCACGGAAATTCCGGCGGATACGGCCCAGGTGCAGCAGGGCTTTCTGGAGAAGTCCAACGTGGAGATCGTCGGCGAGCTGGTGAACATGATGGAGGCCCAGCGGGCCTTCGAGATCTACCAGAAGCTCATGACCACCACCGACGGCATGGAATCCCTCGTCATCAACAAGGTCGGCCAGGTCAGCTAGGCCCTGCCCGCCATCATTATCTTTAGGAGGACCTGAACATGATGCGCTCGCTTTGGACGGCCGCCACCGGCATGGTCGCGCAGCAGACCAACATCGACGTGATCTCCAACAACTTGGCCAACGTGAACACCACGGGCTTCAAGAAGAGCCGGGCCGAGTTCGAGGACCTGATCTACCAGACCTTGGCCGTGGCCGGCACCCTCAACGAAGGCGGCAACCGCCTGCCCACCGGCTTCCAGGTCGGCATGGGCGTGCGGCCGGTGAGCGTGCACAAGTTCTTCAGCCAGGGCAGCTTCAACAACACCGGCAACTCCCTGGACATCGCCATCGAGGGCCAGGGCTTCTTCCGGCTCACGGACGCCAACGGCAACGACGTGTACACCCGCGCGGGCAACTTCAAGCTCGACAACAACGGCCGCATCGTCAACGCCAACGGCTATCCGCTCCAGCCGGAGTTCACCGTGCCCACCGACGCCACCAACATCACCATCACGGAGAAGGGCCGCATCTCGGCCACGGACTCCAGCGGCAACGAGCTCGCCGGCGCGGACATCACCATCTACAACTTCATTAACCCGGCCGGCCTGAACGCCATCGGCCGCAACCTCTACATGGAGACCGAAGGCAGCGGCGCGGCCCTGCAGGGCACGCCCGGCGACACCAACTTCGGCACCCTGGCCCAGGGCTACCTGGAGACTTCCAACGTGGAGATGGTGGACGAGATGGTCGGCCTGATCATCGGCCAGCGGGCCTACGAGGTGAACTCCAAGGCCATGACCACCAGCGACACCATGTTGCAGACCGCCATCAACGTGAAGCGTTAGGACGGAAAGGAGGAGGAGGAACATGGGCATGCGCAGCCGCGGCATGAGCCTGCCGGGCAGGTTCGCCCTGAGGGTCGCCCTGGCGGCCCTGGCGGTGCTTTTCGTCTGCGCCCTGGACGCCCGCGCCACCGAGCGGCCGCAGGGCTGGTGGCTGGCGGTCAAACCCGCCGCCTGCGCCCATGGGCCGCGCGTGCTCCTGGGCGAGATCGCCGAGCCCAGAGGCGACATCTCGGCCGAGGCCTGGAAGACCATGGCCGCCCGGCCCCTCTGGAACGCCCCGGACCGCGCCGGCCACCAGACCGCGCTTTCGCGCGAGCGCATGGTGGCGCTGCTCAAGGAGTTCGCCGAGGATCTCGCCCCGGCCTGCGTCCTGCCGCACCAGCTCGTCATCCAGCGTGGCGGAACGGTGGAGAACGGCGAGGCTCTGGCCCGCCGCGTCGTCACATTCTTGACGGACCGCGTGCAGGCCCTGGGCGGTGAGGTCGAGATCACCGACCTGCACGCCCCGGATTACATTTTTCTTCCCGGCCAGCGCGAGACCCTGGAGCTGACGACTTCCGCGCCGGTGAAGCCGGGCCGCGTGAACCTGCTCTTCGAGATGCGCTCCCAGAACGGCAAGGTCGGCCGGCGCTTCGCCGCCTCGGCCTTCCTCAACGTCTGGAAGCCCCTGCCGGTCGCGTCGCGCGGCATGCCCCGCTTGGAGCCGCTCAACCTGGCCAACGTGCAGTACAAGCGCAAGAACCTGGCCTACAACGAGAACGCCTGGGATGGCGCGGGCGGACCCTGGCGCCTGGCCAAGAACGTCGGCGTGGAGCAGGTCATCCGCAAGGACGATCTGGAGCCCGTGCCGGTCATCGCCAAGGGCGGCAAGGTCAATCTGGTCTACGAGCGGCCGGGCATCCGCCTCTCGGTCAAGGCCGAGGCCCTGGCCGACGCCGGCGTCGGCCAGAGCATCCAGGTCCGCAATTTGCAAAGCAACAGGAAGATCACGGCCACGGTCCAGGACGCCGAAACAGTCGTCGTGCGTTAGTCGTCCGGGGCACACCGCCGAAACGAGGGTTCGCCAATGAAGAAGAAGATCGCCATCCTTGCCGCACTCGGGATTCTGGGCGCCTGCGCCGCAGACCGCACCCCCATTCCCGAGCCCATCCTCACCCAGGTCAACGCCGTGGAGCCGGAGCCGGTGAACAATCCCGCCTCGCTCTACGAGGCCGGGCAGTCCGACTTCCTCTTCGACGACAACCGGGCCAACAAGGTGGGCGACATCGTGCTCGTGACCGTGAGCGAGACCACCACCGGCAAGCACAAGGAGAACACCACCGCCTCCAAGCAGAACGACACCAGCCTCGGCGTCACGGCCCTGCCTTCCGTGGGGCTCATCGGCGCCGCCGGCAAGGCCGTCAACGTCGGGGCGGGCTCCCAGGTGACGAGCGCCTCCTCCAGCAAGTTCACGAGCACGGGCGAGACCAAGCACGAGACCGCGCTGACCACCACCGTGGCCGCCCGCGTCATCCGCATCCTGCCCGGCAAGGTCATGCAGGTGGAGGGCGCGCGGCAGATCCGAATCAACGCCGAGAACCAGATCATCGTGGTGCGCGGGCTGGTCCGCCAGCGCGACATCGACTCCAAGAACACCGTGCCCTCCTCGGCCCTGGCCGACGCCAAGATCGAGGTCTACGGGCAGGGCATGCTCTCCGACAAGCAGCGCGGCGGCTGGCTGTCCAGGCTTTTGGACAACGTCTGGCCGTTCTAGGAATCCAAGGAGGGAGGCGCGCATGACCCGGCATTGCTATCCATACGAACCTGACGGCGGACAGGGCCGCCGGATGCTCCGGACCCTGGCCCTGCTGCTGCTTTGCCTGGCGTTTCTGGCCGTGGCCGGAATCGCCCCGGCGAACGCCGTGCGCCTGAAGGACATCGCCACCTTCTCCGGCGTTCGCAACAACGAGCTCGTGGGCTACGGCCTCGTCGTCGGCCTCGGCGGCACCGGCGACAGCAACACTTCGGAGTTCACCATCCGCTCCCTGGCGAACATGCTGGAGAAGATGGGCGTCAACGTGAACACCAGCAACCTCAAGCCCAAGAACACCGCCGCGGTCATGGTCACGGCGCGCATGCCGTCCTCGTCCCGGCCGGGCTCCCAGCTCGACGTCACCGTTTCCTCCATGGGCGACGCCAAGAGCCTGCTCGGCGGCGTGCTGCTGCTGACGCCCCTGCGCGGACTGGACGGCCGGGTCTACGCCATCGGCCAGGGCCCGCTGACCCTGGGCGGCTATTCCGCCGAGGGCCAGGCCACCACGGCCCAGAAGAACGTCACCACCGTGGCGCGCATCCCCAACGGCGCCACCGTCGAACGCGAGGTGCCCTTCCAGTTCAACCGTCAGGAGGGCCTGACCATCAATCTTTCCGGCACGCCGGACTTCGGCACGGCCATGCAGGTCGTCGGGCGCATCAACCGCGCCATCGGCGGCGGCTACGCCAAGGCCATGGACCCGGCCACCATCCAGGTCTCCATTCCCCCGCGTTTCCAGAACAACATCGTGCCCCTGGTGGCCTCTCTGGAGAACCTGGACATCTCGCCCGACTCCAAGGCCCGCGTGGTGGTGGACGAGAAGACCGGCACCGTGGTCCTCGGCGGCAATGTGCGCCTGTCGCGCGTGGCCGTGGCCCACGGCAACCTGCAGATCGTGGTCTCCGAGACCCCGCAGGTGAGCCAGCCCGGGCCCTTCGCCCAGGGCCAGACCGTGGTGACCCCGCAGACCGGGGTCAAGGTCAAGGAACAGAACAACCGCCTTCTGCTCATGGAGGGCGCGACCCTGCAGGAGCTGGTGGACGGCCTGAACTCCGTGGGCGCGACCCCGCGCGATCTCATCAGCATCCTGCGCACGCTCAAGTCCGCGGGCTCGCTGCAGGCGGATCTGGAGGTTATCTAGCCATGGCCGACGTCCTTGCCGGAACCGGAATCGACCCCTCCGCCTCCGCCAAGCAGGCGCGGGACTCCGAACTCATCGCGCTCAAGCAGCAGGTGGATCGCCTGAAGAACGAGATCACCCCGGGCGTGAGCAAGCAGCAGAAGCTGCGCAAGGCCTGCACCGACTTCGAGGCCGTGTTCCTGAACAAGATGTGGGAGCAGATGCGCGCCACCATTCCCAAGGGCGGCATGTTCGATTCGCAGCAGTCCGAGATGTACCGCTCCATCTTCGACCACGACTTCGCGCAGAAGCTGGCCGGGGACGGCGGCATCGGCCTGGGCGACATGCTCTACAACCAGCTCAAGAACAAGCTGAAGAACGTCACCAAGACCACCAAGCAGACCGGGGCCGAGGCCGCCGACGGCGGCAAGCCCTACGAACTCAAGGTGCTCAAGATGCCCGGCCGCGGCTCCGCACCGACGGTGGACGCCTCCGGCGCGGACGCGCAGTCCGCCGCGCTGCCGGCTTCCGTGTCCGGCGAGGTCATGCCCGACGTGGAGGCCCTGGCCAGCCGCATCGAGGCCGACTACGCGCGGCGACAGGGGCAGTCCGGCTATGGCCGGAAGTCTTCCGAGACTGGCCGCAATCTTGCAACCGTGGGGTAGGGGCGTGGTCCGCCGGACCGAAACGCAGCCCGATGAAATGCAGAACACGGTGTAATGACTTGCTTAATTGTTAACCGCCGCGTGGCCGGCAGCGGGAGGAACAGGGAATGCTCCGCATCATCCAGGAAAATTTGACCCGGCAGCTGCGCGCCCTGGAACTCCTTTCCACGCTCCTGAAAGAAGAATTTGCCCATCTGCGCGACCGTCAGCCCCACGAGGTCAGCGCGCTGGAGATTTCCGTCCAGGAGCTCATGCGCCAGCTGGCCCTGGAGCGCCGCAGCCTGCGCCGGGCCATCAACGCCTGGCGGCCGGGCATGCTGCGCGTGCGCGAGGTCATGATGACCCTCTCGCAGGACGAGGCCCAGGGGCTCAACGAACTGCTGCACAGCCTCGACCGCGCGGAGCAGGTCTGCGCGGTGCAGGCGGACATGAACCGCCAGCTCGTCATGGGCCTCTACGACCAGAGCATGCAACTGCTGAAGCGCCTCCAGCAGGCCATCGAGCCGGGCAGGGCGGACGTGTATTCCCGCCGCGGGCGCTACGCCAAGACCAGGCAGGCCCAGGCCAGCGTGTTCAACGGGAGGCTCTAAATGTCCGGCCTCACCTCGATAATGGGGGTCGCCAAGAGCGGCCTCACGGCCGCCCAGGCGGCGATCAACGTCACCGGCGAGAACATCGCCAACGTCGATACCGACGGCTACAGCCGGCGCACGGTCAACTTCGCCGAATCCTACGTCCTGAACACCGCGGGCGGCACCGTGGGCACGGGCGTCTGGGCCGAAAGCATCCAGCGCTCCTTCAGCCAGTATATCGAGAACCAGTATTATGACCAGTCCACCCTGAGCAGCCGCTGGGAGAGCCTTTACACCAATCTCTCCAACACCGAGAGCCTGTTCAACGAGTCCAGCGGCTACGGCCTCTCCAATACGCTGGAGAGCTTCTTCACCGCCTGGGAGGATTTGACCCAGGCGGCGGACGACGCCAGCAGCCGCAACACGGTGGTGACCAACAGCCAGACCCTCGTGTCCACCCTGAAGGAGATGTACTCCGACCTGACCACCCAGCAGCAGGAGACGGACTCGTCGATCAAGCAGCAGGTGAGCGAGGTCAACGATCTGCTCAAGCAGATCGCCACGCTCAACGGCCAGATCGCCAGCACCTCGGCCGACACCAGCTCCCTGCAGGATTCGCGCTCCAGCCTCGTCCGTGAGCTGGCCGGGTACATGGACATCCACTACATCACCAACACCGACGGCTCGGTGACCATCACCGCCCAGTCCGGCCAGACGCTGGTCAGCGGAACCGACACCTTCTCCCTGTCCTACGACGGGCCGCAGGCCACCAGCGCCCTTACCGCCGGGTCCAGCTTCGACGGCAGCGTGTACTTCGCCGGTTCGGACACCCAGGAGTACACCCTGGAGGTGGTCCAGGGCGGCAACGTCTCCAGCGGATCGGGCGCGGCCATGTTCCGCGTTTCCGTGGACGGCGGCAAGACCTGGCTCACCGACGGCGACGGCAACGAACTGCATTATGCCGCGCGCACCGAGAGCACGGCCACCAACGTGGGCGAGCTGTCCATCTGGTTCGGCTCGGACACCGACGAGTCCACGGCCCCGACCACCAATCTTTCCGTGGGCGACAAGTTCACCATCACGCCCATGAACGCGGTGTACTGGAACGAGAACACCTCCACCAAGGAGAACATCACCCCGTTCACCGACGCCTCGGGCGAGCAGGACACCAGCCGCCTCACGGGCGGGACGCTTTCGGCCCTGTGCAGCTACAAGAACGACTACCTCGGCGCGTACAAGGAAAAGCTCGACTCCATCGCCAGCTCCCTGACCTGGGAGGTCAACCGCATCCACAGCCAGGGCGCGGGCCTGACCGCCCAGACCGAGGTCGACGGCACCTATTCCGTGAAGCACGACGGCATGGCCCTGGGCAGCAACAGCTCCGGGTTGGCCTACGGCAGCAAGCTCACTACGGGCAGCTCCTTCCTCTACGTCTACAGCACCAGCACCGGCCTGCAGGTTTCCGGCGGGGCCATCGACTACAGCGGCACCGGTTCCGGCCTCAACTTCGACCCGGCCACCGACAGCCTGGAGGACGTGCGCGACGCCATCAACGGCACCTTCGGCACCTACCTCACGGCCACCATCGTGAACCACAAGCTGAACATCAGCGCCAATGACGGCTATACCTTCAACTTCGGCACGGACACCACGGGCCTCTACGCCGCCCTCGGCCTGAACACCTATTTCACCGGTTCCGGCGCGTCGGACATCGCCATCAACTCGTCCATCACCACGAACCAGAGCCTTCTGTGCGCGGGACACGTGGACGCAGCGGGGCAGGCGAATTCCGGCGACAACACCACCGCCTCGTCCATCTCCGACCTTCTGGACAACAAGGTCTCCATCACCAGCCTGCGCAGCGGCACCGTGAGCCAGACCATCAGCGGCTACTACTCCGGCCTGGTCAGCACGGTCGGCGCGGACACCTCCCAGGCCAAGTACAAGTACCAGTACACCAGCGCCCTGGCATCGGATCTCGACGACCAGCAGCAGTCCATCTCCGGCGTGAACCTGGATGAGGAGCTGACCAACCTCATCAAGTATCAGCACGCCTACACCGCCGCGGCCAAGCTCATCACCACGGCGGACGAGATGATGCAGACGCTGCTCTCGCTCAAGTCCTAACCCGGAGGAAGAACATGCTCCGAGTCTCCACACAGATGATGTACAACCAGTCCGTGGACTACATCAACAACAAGCTGACGACGCTCACGGAACTGAACGAACAGTCCTCCTCGCAGAAGCGGGTGAACAAGCCCTCGGACGATCCCACGGGCATGGCCACCATCCTGAATCTGCGCACCACCCTGGGCTCCTACGATCAGTACCTGGAGAACGTGAGCACCGCGGACGGCTGGCTGTCCACCTCGGACAGCACCCTCACCCAGGTCTCCACCCTGATCACCCGGGCCAAGGAGCTGGCCGAGGAGGCCTCCACCGGCACCGTCACCGCCGCCAACCGGCAGCAGATCGCCTACGAGGCGCGCGAGATTTACGAGCAGCTCATCTCCCTGGCCAATACCGAGTACCAGGGCAAGAGCATCTACTCCGGCGAAAGCACCGACGAGAACGCCTTCTCCGAGTGCCTCTGGATGACCACCAACAACGCCGAGCTTTACGCCAGCAACGCCTTCACCATCCAGGGCGACGCCGACTACACCGTGCTCGTGCAGTTCACCAACGCCAGCCTGGCCAGCGGCGCCACGGCCAACATGAGCAGCTGCGGCGTGCGCTACAGCACCGACGGCGGCACGACCTTCAAGGACGGCACGGTGAGCACGGATTCCTCCGGCCACGTGGTCGTCTCCATGCCCGACAGCGGCGTGTCCATCACCTTCGACCACGACAGCGAGGTCAAGGTGAACAGCCAGAGCGACTACAACGACACCAGCGGCACCTGGATGTGGATCCGGCCCTCGGCGGTCTACAACGGCGACGACTCCGACACCTCGGCCACCACGGTGACCGCCACCGGAACCGGCTCGAAGCTCGTCTCGGCCACGGCGCGCGGCTCGTTCTCGGGCAACGCCATCGTGCGCATCGACAACACCAGCGCCGTGACCATGGGCGGGGACATCGAGTACTCCTACAGCTACGACGGCGGCATCAACTGGGTCACGGGCAACACCGTGGCCGCCGACACCACCTCCAACGGCACCACGCTGAACATCGCCAACGGCGGCCTGCTCACCCTGAGCTCCAACGGCTCCAACCTGTTGCAGCCCGGCATGCAGTTCGTGATCACCCCGGACACGGCCAGCGTGACGCTGCAGGTCAGCGCCAGCGAATCCATCCGCGTGAGCGACGTGGGCAAGGACATCTTCGGCGGCATCTATCAGGATCCCCAGAAGGTGCTGGCCCAGGGCGGCGCGCGTCTGAGCATTTCGAGCAGCAACGCCTCGACCATGTTCAGCGACCTCACGGGCGTCTACAACAGCAACGGCGGCACGGCGACCAAGAACCTCTTCGAGACCATGGGCAATCTCGTGGCCTTCCTGGAGACCAACAACGAGGCCGGCGTGTCGCAGTGCCTGGAAGGGCTCAAGTTGTGCCAGGTGCAGATCACCACCTCGCTGGCCAGCGTGGGCGGCCGGGAAAACCGCCTCGACACGACCAAGACCATCCTGACCAATCTGCAGGATTCCGTGACTTCGCAGGAGAGTTCCGTGGAGGACGTGGACCTGACCAAGCTGCTCACGCAGCTGGCCCAGCAGGAGACCGCCTATCAGGCCGTGCTCAAGTCCTCGTCGATCATCATGCAGATGAGCCTGATGAACTATCTGTAACCGGCGCGGCCGGGCTGGACATTGCCGCCGGCCTCGGCTAGCGTCTGACCGCCGCATCCCCCGCGGCGTTGCGGCACCAACGAACGATCATTCGAGGCGCTATGCTTATCCTTACAAGGCGACCCGGAGAGAGCCTCTATCTGGGCGAGAACATCAAGCTCAAGGTCCTGAGCATCCAGGGCAAGCAGATCAAGCTTGGCCTGGACGTGCCCGAGGACATGGCCGTGTACCGGGAAGAGGTCTACCTCAAGATCAAGGAACAGAACAGCCTGGCCCTTGAGGCCAGCGGGCAGGATCTGCTTGCCGCGGCGTCGTTATGGCAGGAAGAACAAAAAAACTCGTGATCCGGACGAAGCTGGGCGAGCGGGAGATCGCGCGCGACAGCATCATCTATTTCCCGCACGGGCTCATCGGCATGGACGACAAGCGGGAGTTCGCGCTCATCCCGGTGCGCGACAACTCGCCGTTCCTGCTGTTGCAGTGCGTCACGGACCCCGGCCTGGGCCTGCTCGTGGCCGACCCCTTCCCCTTCATGCCCGAGTACAACATCAAGCTCGAACAGGCGGAGAAGAAGCTGCTGCGCGTGGAGAACCTGCGCCAGATCGCGGTGCTCGTCACGGTGAGCATTCCCAAGAACCGGCCTGAGGACACCACCTTCAACCTCTCCGGTCCGATCATCCTGAACACCAAGGCGCGCCTGGGCGTGCAGGTCCCGCAACTGGACGGCAAGAGCCCGGCGCACTTGCGCCTGGCGGATGTGCAGCGGGATGCCCGGTCGGAAGAGTCCTAGCGGCCGCAATGCGGAGAAACGCAAAGCCCCCGCCGGATGCTCCGGTGGGGGCTTTTTATTTCAAATTCAATATATTAAGACATCTCCGCCGCCCGCAATGCGCGATGCCCCAGGGCTGTTCAGCCCCGGGTGATGGCGTTGGAACCGAAGCGGCCGCGCTAGCCGCTGATCAGGCTCGCCTCGTCGCGCAAGAGATTGGCGGCGGCCTTCCGGATGTCCGGCTTGTACGTGCCGGACTGGACCTGCTCCTTGAGCTCGCGGACCTTCTCGGAGCGCACGTCGGGTGCGCTGTTGGCCGTGCTCAAGGTCGTGGCCAGGAGCCGCGCCTCGGGCGAGAGCGCGACCTTGTCCCCGGTCTGCGCAGCCTGCCCGGCCTGGCTTCCGCTCTGATCCTGCGCGACGCGCTGCGTCTCCTGCAACTGCTGCGAGGAGTACGAGCCCACGTCTCCGTATAGCTTCTTGATCTCCATATGCCTCCCTCCGGTCAAGAGGGTTCTAGAGCATCGTCTCGTCAACCTTGCTCAGGGTGATCTCCCAGAGCCGGCGCATGATGCGCATCTTCTCGTCCGCGGCCACTTCCGCCGGACCGTCCGGCGTCTGGCGCAAAATCTGGACCTCGCCGCCATCCAGGGGATAGTCGAAGAGCAGCTTTTCACCCACGTCCTGCTCCAGCGCATCCAACACCCGGTTCACTACCGGATTGTCCTGGCCGTTGACCAGCAGATTTTCGATGACCTCCTGGCTGATTCGCTCCACCAACTCCCGGCGTCTGGCCTCCCGGGAGATGCTCACCATGTCCTGCGCGCCGGAAAGCGCCAGCGCCCTCTTGAAGCGGGCGAGCCGCTTGGCGCTGGTCAGCTGCTTTCCGTAAGTACGCAGCATTAGGCGAACATTTGTCGCGTGAGCGACCATCTCATACACTCCTGGCTTGATTCTATTATCGTCATCCACCCTAAAAAACTTTAGGGGGTACCCGGGAAAAAATCTATATTGCGTAGGGCTGCGCAGCCGCCTGCTTGAGTTGAATGTTCCTACGGATTTGGCTACTGTCGCCAAATGAGCGATGCGAAGCGGACCTTTCTTTTGATGCTGCGCCACGGTGACGAGAAGGCTGCGGCCCTGGGCCGCGAGATCGCCGCCTGGCTTGAGGCCAGGGGCGCCGCGGCGACGCTGCGCGAGCACCGGACCGGCCACGGGCCGGACGTTTGCCCGGGCATCGACGGGCGTCCCCTGGACATGGTGCTGGTCCTCGGCGGCGACGGCACCTTCATCGGCGTGGCCCGCCAATGCCTGTCCCTGGGCATTCCGCTGCTTGGCCTGAATCTCGGCCGGGTGGGTTTCCTGGCCGAGGGGGCGGATTCCTGGGAAAAGCGCCTGGAGGCGCTTCTGGACGGCCGCTTCACGCTTTCGCGCCGGGTCAGCCTGGCCTGGGAGCTGACGCACCAGGACCGCGTGACCCGCTCCGGCTTGGCCGTGAATGATCTCGTTGTCAGCCGCGGCGAGCTGGCCCGGCTGATCCGCCTCTCGGTGCGCTACGGCGACGATTCGGTGGGCGCCATGCGCGCCGACGGTCTGATCGTCAGCTCGCCCACGGGCTCCACGGCCTACGGCTTCTCCGCCGGCGGCCCGCTCGTGCTTCCGGAGATGGAGGCCCTGTGCCTCACGCCGGTCTGTCCGTTCCTGAACAATTTCCGGCCCGTGGTCCTGCCGTCCGACCGGGAGATCGTCATCGGCGTCGAGGAGCTCCGCGGCGAGGTGCGCCTGTCCGTGGATGGGCAGCACTCCCATCCCCTGGAGCCGGGCGACCGGGTGACGGTGCGCCGGGGGCCGGACGACCTGCTCATGGCCCAGACCAGCGGAACCACCTATTTCGCCCGCCTGGCCAACAAGGGCTTCTTCACGGAGCGCTGACATGCGTCCCCAATTCGTCTTCGCCACGGCCCGCGACGTCCGCTACGGCAAGGACCCGGCCCTGGACGCGCTGCTGCTGCACTTCATGACCGAGAACAACCTGGAGCACTCCATCGATCCGGTGAAGAACGCCTCGCCGGAGCAGATCCGCTTCATGGTCTCCCTGGACGACGACATGTTCTACGCGCCCTGCGGCGACTGGATGCTGCACTTCCTGCTGGGGGAAAGCAAGAATCCGCAGCTCCTGCGCGAATACGGCGACCAGTGGCGGCTGGTGGTGCGGCTGGTGCGCTCCTTCGTGGCCAAGGGCGATCTGCGCAAGCGCATCCTGCACCTCTGCCGCCACAAGTTCCGCATGGCCGCCGGCGCGCCCATCGTCATCCCCTCGCGCCTGCTCAAGCGGATGATCACCATCTTTCTGACCCAGAGCGGTCTGGACGATCCCTACCGCGAGCGCAAGCGCGAGCTGAACCGCCGGGCCCAGGCCTTCGTGGAGAGCGCCGCCTACCGCAGCTTGGTCAACGTCTGCCCGGAGGACCGCCTGGGCTGCACGAGCATCGCCCAGCTGCGCTTTGAGCTGGACATGCTGGAGATGGAGCGGCTGCTGTTCTTTTCCACCTGCAAGCCCTTCTGGCAGCAGGACAAGCCGCCGGCCATGCCGCCCGAGACCCTGCGCCGGGCCCTGGCGGACACGGACTTCGCGCCCCTGCGGGCGCTCCTGCATCCGGACCGCGGCCCCCTGCGCATCCTCTACCTGCCGCGGGCCAGCGGCGCGGTCATGCTGGACCTCCAGGTGGTGCGGGCGCTCCTGCGCCAGGGGCACCGCGTGGTCTTCGCCCTCAAGGACGGCTTCTACTTCGACACCGCCACGGTCTGGGACGCGGAGTCCGACCCCGTGCTCGCCGCGGGACTCAAGGAAGCGCACTTCCTCCAGGAGGAGCGCACCACCAAGAACGAACTGCTCCAGGCCATGCGCGAGCACCAGCTGGTGCTCATCTCCGACGGCACGCGCGAGCGCTTCAACCCCTACCGCATGAGCGTGACCTTCGCCCGGGCCTGGAAGGAGTGCGACCTCGTGCTGGCCAAGGGCGAGGCCCATTACCGCCGCCTGATCAACACCAGCCACCAGTTCACCCGTGACATCGTGGTCGTCTTTCGCGACGAGCAGGGCCGCTTCCGCATGTTCGTCAAGCCCAAGGCCGAGGGCGTGATCAAGTTCAGCGAGGAGACCCTGCAGACCAAGGCCGAGAGCATCATCGGCGAGATGCGCCAGGCGCAGGCCGCGGGTAAGACCGTGATGTTCTACAGCGCCATCGTCGGCAGCATCCCCGGCCAGGTGAAGACGGCCATCAAGGTCCTGAACACCTTCGTGGCCCATTTGCGCTCGCGCCTGGAGGACGCCTACATCATCAATCCCGGCGAGCACTTCGAAGAGGGCATGGACGCCGACGACCTGATGTACATGTGGGAGCGCGTGCAGCGCAGCGGCTATCTCAACGTCTGGCGCTTCCAGACTGACCAGGACATTGAGAAGAGCTTCGAACTCATGGGCAAGAAGGTTCCGCCTGTCTGGGCCGGCAAGGACGCCACGTACTCCACCGGCTGCACCAAGGAGATGCACATCGCCCTCTCGGTGCAGAAGCGCCAGCCCGAGCTCCAGATCATCGGTCCGGCCCCGGAGAAGTTCCTGCGCCGCCGCGAGTACGGCGTGGGCCGCTTCTCCGACGTGGTCATGGACCGCAACACTTAGGGATCGGACATGCGCGCGGCCGGACAGGGCGGAGGCGGCGTGCGCCGCGGCGGGAGGCTTCTTCTCCTGGTTCTGCTCATGCTGGCCGCGGCCGGGTGTTCGGCCATGGACTACGTGCCCTGGCCCAGTTCCGGCGGCGGACGTCCGGCCCCGCCCCGGCGCGCGCGGCTGGGCCCGCCCCCGGCGGACGGCGGCTGGGCCTCCACGGCGCCCGAGGCCGCGCCGGAGACCGTGGCCGAACCCGAACCGGCGGCCGTGGACGGCGGCGTGCAGGAAGGCCCGGCGGCCTATGGCGCGCTGGCCGGGGCCGAGGCCCGGCGGCTGGCCCTGCGGTTGAGCCCGTCCAGCCAGTCCCTGCGCTCCTTCGCCGATCTTTCCGGCCCCCTGCGCGACAACGTCGTCCATCTCGCGTCCCGTCCGCAGGACGGCACGGCCTTCGCCCAGGCCGGCGGCCGGCTGACCTACGGCCTGCTGCGCCAAAGCGCCGAGGATCTGCTCCGGCTGTTGCCGGACCTCGACGCCGATCCCGGCCTCCTGGCCGAGCGCTTCGTCTGGTACGAGCTGGCCCCGGAGCCGCTGGCCACGGGCTATTACGCGCCCGAGGTTCCGGCCAGCCTGATGCGCCGGTCGGGCTACGAAATCCCGCTCTACGCCAAGCCGCCGGACCTGCGCCAGGCCACGGCCGAGGAACTGCGCGAGGGCCGGCCCAGGGCCTACCGCCTGGAGAACGGGGCCGTGCTGCCGTATTACGACCGCCAGGCCATCGATCGGGACGGCGCGCTTGCCGGCCGGGGCCTGGAGATCGCCTGGGTGCGCAGCCCCTACGACGCCTATGTCCTCCAGACCGAGGGCGCGGGCGTGCTCGTCCTGCCCGACGGCGGCCGCCGGGCCGTGCAGTTCGCCGCCAACAACGGCCGTGAATTCAAGGGACTGGGCGGCCTGTTGCTGGATTCCGGCGCGCTGACCCGGGCGCAGCTCGCCCCGGACTCGGTGCGCGCCTGGTGCGAGGCCAATCCGGAGCGGGCCGCGGCGATCATGGCCGAGAACCGCAGCTACGTGTTCTTCGCGCTGGGCCGGGACTCCGGGACCGTGTCCAGCCTTGGCGCGCTGGGAAAACCGTTGACGCCGCTGGTGAGTGTGGCTACAGACCCAAGTCTCCTGCCCCTTGGTTCCGTGGCGGCCCTGGACCTGCCCCTGCCGGGGGGCGAAGGCGGCCCGGAGTCCGCCCTGCGCGGGCTCGTCCTGGCCCAGGACGCCGGCTCCGCCATCCGCGGGAACCGGCTCGACGTCTATTTCGGCGGCGACGAACGCGCCCGGCTCCAGGCGAGCGGGCTGCGCGTCCGCGCCGGGCTGTATCTGTTGATAAGCAAAAACGCGCTCCGCGCGGAATCCGTGAGAGGACAATGACCCCCCTGAGCATTGACGACATCCGATCCCTGCTGGTCCGGGCGTTCGACGCCCAGGCCGAGACCGCGTCCGCCTGGCATGGCCAGGAGCCGCACTTCGGCCCCGAGCCGCCCGCCGACTGCGACGCCGACGGCTTCATCGACCTCGTGCTGCGCCAGCACTGGTGCCACTTCCGCATCTGGCACGTGGAGAACCGCGCCCGCCGCAAGGACGCCGCCCCGGCGCTCATCGCCGACTGCAAGTACGCCTTCGACAAGCTGAACCTGGAGCGCAACGACCTCATGGAGCGCATCGACGCCTGGCTGGTGGCGGCCTTCGCGCCGCTGCTGCCGCCGCCGGACGCGGACCGGCGTACGCGCCGCAACACCGGAACCATGGGCATGGCCCTGGACCGTGGCTCCATCCTGGCGCTCAAGCTCCATCATTTGACCGAGCAGTCGGGCCGGGCGGGACTGCCCAAGGACTTCGCTACGGAGTGCGGCCGCAGGTTGAAGATATTGGCGGAGCAGCGCGCCGATCTCCAGGCCGCGGTGCTCGACCTGGCCGACGACTACGCCGCGGGCCGCAAGCGGCCCAAGGTCTACTACCACTTCAAGATGTACAACGATCCGCGTCTGAACCCGGAGCTCTACGGCCACAAGGCCGGGAGCTGAGGCGGCGCGGAATTCAGGAGGGCGCATGGCCAGGTACGAGACGGTCATCGGCCTTGAGGTGCATGCCCAGCTCAAGACCAAATCGAAGATTTTTTGCTCCTGCTCCACGCAGTTCGGGGCGGAGCCCAACGAGAACACCTGCCCGGTGTGCACCGGCATGCCCGGCGTGCTCCCGGTGCTCAACCGGCGCGTGGTGGAGTTCGCGGCCAAGATGGGTCTGGCCGTGGATTGCCGGATCAACCGCAAGAGCGTGTTCGCGCGCAAGAACTATTTCTACCCCGACCTGCCCAAGGGCTACCAGACCTCGCAGTTCGAGCTGCCCATCTGCGAGCATGGCCACGTGGACATCGTCACCTCCGCCGGCAAGAAGCGCGTGGGCATCACGCGCATCCACATGGAGGAGGACGCGGGCAAGAACATCCACAGCGCCCACGAGAACAAGAGCTTCGTGGACCTGAACCGCTCCTGCGTGCCGCTCATCGAAATCGTCTCCGAGCCGGACATGCGCGGACCCGAGGAGGCCGTGGCCTACCTGAAGGCCCTGCGCAGCATCCTCGTGTACCTCGACATCTGCGACGGCAACATGGAGGAGGGCTCGTTCCGCTGCGACGCCAACGTCAGCGTCCGGCCCTTTGGGCAGGAGGCCTTCGGCACCCGCACGGAGCTGAAGAACCTGAACAGCTTCAAGCACGTGCAGAAGGCCATCGAGTACGAGGTGGAGCGCCAGATCGACGTCGTCGAGGACGGCGACGCGGTGATCCAGGAGACGCGGCTCTTCGACGCGGCCAAGGGCGTCACGCATTCCATGCGCGGCAAGGAGGAGGCCAACGACTACCGTTACTTCCCCTGCCCGGACTTGGTGCCGCTGGTGCTTGAGGACGCCTGGATCGAGCAGTGGCGCTCCGAGCTGCCCGAGCTGCCCCGCGACCGCGAACGGCGCTTCGCGGAGCAGTACGGCCTGCCGGCCGACGCGGCCGAGGTGCTGACCTCCGAGCGCGACCTGGCCGACTATTTCGAGGCGGCGGTGCAGGTCTTCGCCGAGCCCCGCAAGATCGCCAACTGGATCATGACCGACATCCTGCGCGAACTCAACGAGCGCGCCTGCCGCGTCACGGAGCTCAAGCTGGGCCCGGAGGCCCTGGCCGCCCTGGTGCGGCTGGTGGAGGAGGGCCGCATCAGCGCCAAGAGCGGCAAGGACATTCTGCCCGAGCTGCTGGAGCAGGGCGGCGAGCCCGAGGCCCTGGTCAAGGCCAAGGGCCTGGCCCAGATTTCCGACGCCGGGGCCCTGGCCGCGGCCGTGGACGCCGTTTTGGCCGAGAATCCCAAGGAGGTCGCCGAGTTCAAGGCCGGCAAGACCAAGCTCATGGGCTTCTTCGTGGGCCAGATCATGCGCCGCACCAAGGGCCAGGCCAACCCCGCCGTGGTGAACAAGCTTCTGGCCGAGAAACTGCAATAACCCAGGGACCCGCCGTGACCGAACACATCCAGTATTCCCCGGAGCAGGACGCCCTCGTCCTCCTGGACCAGCGTTATCTGCCCACCCGCGAGGAGTGGTTCGTCTGCAAGACCACGGAGGACATCTGCAAGGCCCTGGTGGTCATGGTGGTGCGCGGCGCGCCGGCCATCGGCGTCACCGCCGCCTACGGCTGCTACCTGGCCGCGCGCGAGGTCGTCGGCCACGACGACTGGCGGACGGCGCTCACGCTCAAGCTGGAGCAGATCGCCAGCGCCCGGCCCACGGCCGTGAACCTGCGCTGGGCCGTGCGCGTGATGCAGGGCGTCTGGGACAGGCATCCGGGCATCTCCCAGGCCGCCCTGTGCGAGAGCTGGTTGGCCGAGGCCAAGCGGATCCACGCCGAGGACATCGCCACCTGCAAGGCCATCGGCCGCGCCGGCGCGGATCTCCTCGCCGACGGCGACACGGTGCTGACCCACTGCAACGCCGGGGCGCTGGCCACCGCGGGCTACGGCACGGCTCTGGCCCCCATCCGCGCGGCCGTGGAGCAGGGCAAGGGCGTCCGGGTCATCGCCGACGAGACGCGGCCCTTCCTGCAGGGCGCGCGGCTCACGGCCTACGAGCTGCACAAGGACGGCATCCCGGTGACGGTGGCCTGCGACAACGCCTGCGCGCTGCTGATGCAGCGCGGCATGGTCCAGAAGGTCATCGTCGGCGCGGACCGCATCGCGGCCAACGGCGACGCGGCCAACAAGATCGGCACGTTCGGCGTGGCCCTGCTGGCGCGCGAGTTCGGCGTCCCGTTCTACGTCGCCGCGCCGGTGTCCACCATCGATCCGGACACGGCCGACGGTTCGCTCATCCCCATCGAGGAGCGCACCCCGCGCGAGGTGACCCACGTGGGCCAGACGCAGATCACCCCGGACGGCGTGCCGGTGTACAATTTCGCCTTCGACGTGACCCCGGCCCGGCTCATCCGCGGGATCATCACCGAACGCGGGGTCTTGACCGCGCCGTACAAGGAGGCTATCGCAGCCCTGTTCACATAGTTCCGCCAAGCGGAACGCCGTCCTGCGGGAGCTCGGGGAAACCGGGCTGAGAGGATCCCTAGCGATTGGGGTCGACCGTCGAACCTGTCCGGGTAATGCCGACGAAGGGAACCGCGCGCTGGCGAGAGGCCGTCCCTTCCACGGGACGGTTTTTCGTTTGGGGCCCCGGGGACCCGGGGTGAACCCTCAACAGTCCGAGGAGGACGAAATGGTCATTGATGAACGGATCGTGTCGGAAGCCATCGCCGCGTCGTATTTCAACAAGTTCCGGAACTGCCTGGATCTCGACGTGGCCATTGTCGGCGGCGGCCCCTCCGGCCTGACCGCGGCCTGGAAGCTGGCCGCGCGCGGCCGCAAGGTGGGGCTGTTCGAGCGCAAGCTGTCCATCGGCGGCGGCATGTGGGGCGGCGGCATGACCTGGAACTCCATTGTGGTGCAGACCGCGGCCAAGGGCGTGCTTGAAGAGGCCGGCGTGGCCCTGCACGAGTTCAAGCCCGGCTACTTCACCGCCGATTCCGTGGCCGCCACGGCCGCCCTGGCCTACCAGGCCACCCGCGCCGGCGCGCAGGTCTTCAACTGCATGAGCGTCGAGGACGTGGTCCTGCGCGAGATCGACGGGGTCAAGCGCGTCACCGGCCTGGTGGTCAATTCCAGCCCGGTGGAGATCGCCCGGCTGCACGTGGACCCGCTTGTGCTCCACTGCAAATATGCCATAGAATGCACCGGACACGCCACGGAGATGCTCAAGACCCTCGTGCGCAAGAACGACGTGAAGCTGAACACTCCGTCCGGCGCCATCGAGGGCGAACAGTCCATGTGGGCCGACGTGGCCGAGGCCAACACCGTGCGCTTCACCCGCGAGGTCTTCCCAGGCGTGTGGGTGGCCGGCATGGCCGCCAACGCCACCTACGGCTCCTACCGCATGGGCCCGATCTTCGGGGGCATGCTGCTTTCGGGAGTGCAGGTGGCCGAGGCCATCGACGCCCTGCTGTAACCGTACGAACACGACCCGGCCGGGACGCCTCCGCCCCGGCCGGGCATCCGGAAAACCGCCATGCTGCCGATCATCGCGCTCCTCGGACGGCCCAACGTGGGCAAGAGCAGCCTGTTCAACCGCCTTGTGCGCAGGAACCAGGCCATCACCCACGACGTGCCCGGCGTCACCCGCGACCGCATCTACGGCGAGATGTACGAGGACGATCTGCGTCTGGCCGTCATCGACACCGGCGGCATGCTGCCGGACGCCGAGGCCGGCGGCCTTGACCACAGCGTGTTCGAGCAGGCCGAGGAGGCCATGCGCGAGGCCGACGTGCTGCTCTTCGTGGTCGACGGCCGCGAGGGCGTGACCGGCCTGGACGAGGCCGTGTCCGAGCGCGTGCGCGCCGCCGGCAAGAACGTGCTCCTGGTGGTCAACAAGGTCGACGGGCCGGAGCAGGAGGCGCGCGCCACCGCCGACTTCCACGCCCTGGGCTTCGACATGCTGCCGGTCTCCGCGGCGCACGGCTTCGGCCTGGCCTCCCTGCGCGCGCGCATCGCGGACATGGCCCGGCCCTTCGCCGCGCCGGAGCCGGAGGACGGTCCGGAGCTCGGCCTCAAGCTGTGCATGCTCGGCCGGCCCAACGCCGGCAAGTCGTCCCTGGTCAACGCGCTCTTGGGCGAGGACCGGCAGATCGTCAGCGCCGTGGCCGGCACCACGCGCGACTCCGTGGACGTGGGCTTCCTCAAGGGCGGCCGCCGCTACACCTTCGTGGACACCGCCGGGGTGCGCCGGCGCTCCACCATCACCGACAGCCTGGAGCAGATCAGCGTGTACCGGGCCCTGGCCGCCAGCAAGCGCGCCGACGTGACCATCCTGGTCCTCGACGCGGAGCAGGGCCTGAGCCGTCAGGACAAGCGGCTCATCGACTTTCTGGCGCAGCAGCGCACGCCCTTCCTCGTGGCCGTGAACAAGATCGACCTGGTGCCGCGCAAGGACCTGGACGCCCTGCGCGAGGGCTACGGCGAGGCCCTGCGCATCTGCCCGCACGTGCCGGTGCTGTATGTTTCGGCGCTCACGGGCGCGGGCGTGCGGAAGGTCTTGCCGCTGGCCGAGGACATCCGCCGCGAGTGCGTCATCCGCATCGGCACCGGGGCCCTCAACCGGGCCATGGCCGAGGCGACCACCAGGCATCAGCCGCCGGTGATCAAGCGCCGCCGCGCCAAGTTCTATTACCTGACCCAGGCCGACGAGGACCCGCCCATGTTCGTGTTCTTCGTCAACGACGCGGAATTGGTGACCCCGGCCTACGGGAAATACCTCGAAGGCCAGCTGCGCCAGTTGCTCGGCATCAAGAAGGCCCCGCTGGCCGCGGTGTTCCGCTCCAGCCACGAGAAGAAGGAGCCGGAGCGGCCGGGCCGGAGCCGCGCGCCGCGGCTTGGCCGCGACCGTCGTGAAATGGCGGCCGCGGAAAAGACCGCCAAGGCCGTCCATGCGGCCAAGAAGGCCGAGGGCAAGGCCGCGGCCAAGGGCGCGAAAAAGCCGCGCAAGCCGGACTGATCGCTGCGAATGCCTTGACAGCGGAGGCTGCGAGAGGGTAGAGGTTGCGACCGCGCGTTTTCTCCGCGCGCATACTGGAGAGGTGGCCGAGTCGGCCGAAGGCGCTCGCCTGCTAAGCGGGTATGGGCCTTAAAAGCCCATCGAGGGTTCAAATCCCTCCCTCTCCGCCAGAAATCAAGGGGTTGCGGTATCCGCCGCAACCCCTTTTTGCTGCCCAAATCTGGCCTATGGGGAAAATATGTCCCCTCGCACCTGTACCCCTTGATGAAAAATCGTCCTGTTTGGGCCTAAAAAAAGAGGCGGCCCGGCTGGCGTAGCGGGTAAGCGGGAGAAGCGCGCAGGACCGGGCCTTAAACCGGGTGGACGCCTTCATTCGCACCCGTCGCCCGCGTCATCTCCGCGCCCACATACGCGCCCAGCTCAACAGCGAACTTCGAGTACAGCCGAAGCAGCGTCAAATCGAGCGGCGCGGCCAAGCGCGTGAGTCTGACCAGATCGCCGTCCCCGGTGGAGTGGGGCCATACCCCGGTGAAGAAGAAGCCCGCAGCCTCGGCTTGTTCCCAGAGTTGCGGCGTCACGGCCTGGGCCAGGGGCAGCTCGATGTGCACCACCGCGGCCCCGGCGATGTCCAGAAGGTCCATGGCCGCACGGCGGATTTCGGACCATTGCCGCGCGTCCGCCAGCGTTACCCGCACCACGCCCTTGGCAAGTCCCCGGTCAAAGGACACGCTGTAAGCGCCCGGCTGCCCAACGGAAACATCCTGGGCGGATTGTCCAAGGCTCAGTTCCCTGCCCAGAGCCGCGTAAATGCGCCCGACCATGCCGCGATGCCGCTCCGGCACATGGGCCAGGGCCGGGGGCGGGGCGATCAAATACTTGAAGCAGTGCAGGTAGGATTCGCGCCGGGGCGATCCGTCCTTAATGCGCATGGCCTTGAACTGTCGGGGCGGGCAGGCCGCCAGATCCAGGCCGCAGGGCCTGGCGTTCACGGCGAGGGATTGCCGCTGGCTGACGGGGTGGCTGGTGACCGGGTTGAACGATAAACCGGCCAGCCCCATCTCCAACGCACGCGCGGAGAGACAGTCGCTGAGGCGCTCCATGAGGCTGCGGCCCCGGTGCGCCGGGGAGATCACAAGCAGGGCCATCTCGGCCGTGGGCACAGGCTCCGGCCGCAGCATCCCGGCGTGGCCCACCACCTCACCCTCGCTGGTGACCACCACATAACTGCTCAGCACGCCGCGGGACACGAGGTCCAACAGTCCCTCGGGCCTGTAGAAGGCCTCGTTTTTGTACGAATAGCCATAAGCCAGCCAGAACAGCCTGGCCACCTGCAGGGCCTCGTCAGGCTTAAAGGGCCGCACCTCGTAGGGCTGTTCCGGGGCGCGGGGACACTTCCCGGTCTCGCCAGGGCGTTCCTGAGCCGAAGGCTCCGCCCCCTCGGGCAGGGGCAAGCGCTTGACCAGGCAAAGCGCCTTGCCATGCCGCCCCTGGTTCACCCAGCGCACCTCGTCCACGACGCTGTGGATGAGCTTGAGGCCCAGGCCGCTTCCTTCACCCTTTGGCTTTGCGCCCGGTCGATCGAGCAGGGTCGGATCAAAAGGCAGGCCCTCGTCGTGGAAGGCGAGGCGCAACTCGCCCGCCAGCAACTCGCCATCCACCAGCACATCCCCTGGCGTGCCGTCCGGATAGGCGTGGGCGCAGATGTTCTCAAAGGCCTCCTCGGTCGCCAGCTCCAGAGCGAGAACATCCTTGTCCGGCAGGCCGGCCGTGCGCGACAGGTCGCGGACATGGCCCTGGACAAGGGGCAGGAAGCGTTCCTGGGCCGGAACACGCAACTGTGTCTGTGGTGCTGTTTTCATGCTGTCGTCATGCCGCAAGCCCGTCCTTTTGTCGACAGGGGACCGACGCGCCAGGCGACGAGAGCCCTCCTGGAATGGCAATACACAGTATCATCAGCAGCTATGCCGATTAACGACCAGTTCTCCCCACCATGGCAGTTCAGCCCAGGTGAAGGCGGTGGACGCCATCAAGAACAAAGCGGTCACCGACGACAGGTGGTGAGGCAGTCCAAACTTGGCATGCCTGGACCATTTCTGGACCATAACACCAATCGTTGACGGCGGAGTGGGCCATACGACAACTCATTGCCGTTTATGGAGGAAGGTGAAGGAGATGAGTGACGAAGTGGTCTTGGCGACGAGAGGGTATCGCATTCCCCGCCCTCTCCGTCGGAACTCAAGGGGTTGCGGTATCCGCCGCATCCCTTTTTCATTGCCGCCAGGGCGCGGCTAAAGCATCAGCGTCGCCCCGAGCACGAGGCCATAGCACAGCTCGATCCTGCCCGTATCGCGCAGGACGGTCAGCAGGTCCGCGCCCGTCCCGCCGCCGGCCACGGCCCTGACCGGCCGGAGGTGCTGCGGCAGCAGGAGAAAGGTCAGCGCGGTCCACGGCCGGCCCGCCGCGATGGCCAGCAGCATGAGCTGGGAGACGAGCAGCAGGGCCAGATAGAGGCGGCGCGTGTTCCGGTCGCCCAGACGCACGGCCAGGGTGAGCTTGCCGGAGGCCTCGTCGTTGGCGATGTCGCGCAGGTTGTTGGCGACGAGAATGGCGCTGGCCAGCGCGCCGATGCCCACGGCGGCGCACACGGCCGCCGGCGAGACGCTGCCGGCCTGGCTGTAGGTCGTTCCCAGCACGGCCACGAGGCCGAAGAAGACGAACACGAAGACCTCGCCCAGGCCCCGGTAGCCGTAGGGCCGCCGGCCGCCGGTGTAGAACCAGGCGGCGGGGATGCTGAAGAGGAGGATCAGGAACAGCCACCACAGTTCGCAGAGGATGATCAGCCAGACCCCGGCGACGACCGCGAAGGCGAACGCCGCAATGGCCGCCGCGAGCACGGCGCGGGGGGCGGCGGCCCTCGAGCCCGTCAGCCGGAAGGGTCCGATGCGCTTGTCGTCGGTGCCGCGGATGCCGTCGGAATAGTCGTTGGCGTAGTTGACGCCGATTTGCAGCCCCAGCGTCACGAGCAGGGCCAGGAGCGCGCGGAAGGGCTGCGCCGCGCCCAGGGCCACGGCCGCCCCGGTGCCGGCCAGCACCGGCGCCACGGCGGCCGGCAGGGTCAGCGGCCGCGCGCCCGCAAGCCATTGTTGAACAGTCGCCATGGGGAACCTCTCCGGAACGGCTGCGCAGGGTTTCGCGGGGGCGCAGCCGCCGGGCGGAATGCGCCGTGGCCGCGGCCTGCGCGCCGGCTGCCTTCCCGTAATCCATGTCCTGCGGCAAGTAAACACGGCCGGTGCATGATAATTTTTCGTGATGGCCCATTGGAGCGCTTGCGCAGGCCGGGCGCGGCGCTTATGGGAGATGCCGGCGGCGCGCCGAATCGCCGGTGCGCCGCAGCCGGTCCGGAACGTTTTGCAGGGCCGCCCGTCCGGGGCGGCGCGGGGTTGCGCGCGCATGGATCGCTTGCGCTTCGGCATTTCGGGGCTGCCGCTTGGCCAGGGCGGCCGCAAATTCACTTACGCCACGGGCATCGCCTACCTGGCGCAGATCGGACTCGACGCCATGGAGCTGCCCTTCGTCCGCTCGGTGAACGTCACGGCCAAGAACTGCGAGGCCGTCCGGGCCGCCGGCGCGGCGCACGACGTCGCCCTCTCGGCGCACGGCTCCTACTACGTCAATCTGAACGGCGACGCCGCAATCCGCGCCAAGTCCCTGGAGCGCATCCGGGCCGCGGCGGCGGGCATCCGGCTTGCGGGCGGGCGCAGGGTCGTGTTCCACCCCGGCTTCTATCTGGGCGGGGACCGCGCGGCGGCGGCTGCGGCCATCGCCGCCTGCCTGGACGATCTGGCCGGCGAGGACGCGGAATTCTGCCTGGAGACCACGGGCAAGCCCACGCAGTTCGGCACGGCGGAGGAGATTGCGGCGCTGTGTCAGGGCCGCCCCAACTGCCGCGTCTGCATCGACTTCGCCCACATCCACGCCCGCGGCAACGGCGCGCTGCGCCGCTACGACGACTTCGCGGCGATCCTGCAGCTTGTGTGGCGGGAGCTGGGCCGCGCGGCCCTGGACGACCTGCACATGCACGTCAGCGGCATCGAGTACACGGCGCGCGGGGAGCGCCGCCACCTGCCGCTGCTGGAGGGCGACCTCGACTACATGGCCCTGCTGAAGGCGCTCCGGGATTTCGGCGCGCGGGGCCGGCTGATCGTGGAGAGCCCGCTCCTGGAGCGCGACGCGTTGATCCTCAAGACGGCCTATCACAGTCTCTGAGCCGTCCGGCACGGGGCTTGGCAAGTTTTCGCGCAGCCGGTAGTGTGGCTTCGGACCGTCCCGCGCCCGCGAGGCGGAAACGTGATCCTCCCGAGGCACCATGTCCGCCATCGACCTGAGCGTTTTCGACCTGTTCAAGATCGGCCCCGGCCCGTCCAGCTCCCACACCATCGGCCCCATGCGCGCCGCCTGCGACTTCCTCCGGGCCGCGCGGGCGCTGCCGCCGGATGTTCTGGCCCGGGCCGCGCGGGTGGAGGTCCGGCTGTTCGGCAGCCTCTCGGCCACGGGGCGCGGCCACGGCACCACGCGCGCCGTGCTGGCCGGCCTGCTGGGCCGCACGCCCGAGTCCTGCCCGCCGGCGTTCCTGGAGGAGATCGGCGCCGATCCCCGCGCCGGGCGCGTCATGGATCTGGGCGCGGCGCGGCTGGAGATCAGCGCGGACGACGTGCTCTATGACCGCATCGTGCACGACTTCCCCTGCGCCAACACCCTGACCATCGGGCTGCTCGGCCGGGACGGGGCTTCGCTGTTCGCGCGCGAGTACGCCTCGCCCGGCGGCGGGTTCATCCAGGTCAGGGGCGAGCCGCCGGCGCCGCGCGGGACGCCGGTCCATCCCTACGCCAGCATGCGCGAGCTGCGCCTGCGCCTGACCGAGAGCGGGCTGCCCCTGCACCGGCTGATCCTGGAGAACGAGACGGCCGTCACCGGCGCGGACGAGGCCGACGTGCTGGCCGGGCTGGACACCATCCTCCGGGTCATGGACGAGGCCGTGACCGCCGGACTGGCCGCCGAGGGCGCGCTGCCGGGGCCCATCGGGCTCCAGCGCAAGGCCAGGCACCTGTTCGAGCGGTCCCAGGTGGCGCGGCGCAGCCACGAGAACATCATCGGCCGCATGTGCGCCTACGCTTTCGCCGCGGCCGAGGAGAACGCCGCCGGCCACATCATCGTCACCGCCCCCACCTGCGGTTCGGCCGGAATCATCCCGGCCATCGCCCGGACCATGCGCCTGCGCCTCGATCTCCCGGAGGCGGCCATCCGCGAGGGGCTGCTGGCCGCCGCGGCCGTGGGCTTTCTGGCCAAGCACAACGCCACCATCGCCGGGGCCGAGGGCGGCTGCCAGGCCGAGATCGGCGTGGCCTCGGCCATGGGCGCGGCCATGCTCGCCCACGCCACGGGGCACGGCCCGGACGTGGTGGAGAACGCCGCGGAGACGGCCCTGGAGCAGCACCTGGGCATGACCTGCGACCCCGTGGGCGGCTATGTCCAGATCCCCTGCATCGAGCGCAACGCCATGAGCGTGGTCAAGGCCTACACGGCCTTCGTCATCGCCTCGGACGTGCAGCCCGGCAAGTACAAGGTCGGCCTGGACCAGGCCATCGCCACCATGCGCGACACCGGCAGGGACATGGACTGCCGGTACAAGGAGACGGCCCAGGGCGGCCTGGCGGCGGTGGTGGCCAACTGCTGAGGCCGTGGACCAGGGCCGCGGCCGCCGCCGGGACCGGCTTGCAAAGCGGAGCGCTCCGGGAGTATTTTGCCGATGCTGGCGTCCGGGCCGGACGCGGTCCCGGCGTCCCCACCCCCATGTCCCCCAACGGAGAGGAGCACCTCATGAGCGAACGCATCCGCATCGGCGCGCTGTCCGTGGCCCGGGTCCTGTACGACTTCATCGAGCGGGAGGCCGCGCCGGGAACCGGCCTGGCTCCCGAAGCGTTCTGGTCGGGGCTGGAGGCGGCCGTGGCCGATCTCGGTCCGGGGAACGCGGCCCTGCTGGCCCGGCGCGACGCCTTCCAGGCGGCCATCGACGACTGGTGGCGCGGGCGCGCGGGGCGACCGCAGGACCCGGCCGCCACGCGGGAATTCCTCGCCGGCGTCGGCTACCTGCTGCCCGAGGGGCCGGACTTCCGCATCACCACCTCCGGCGTGGACCCGGAGGTCGCGCAGGTGGCCGGTCCGCAGCTCGTGGTGCCCCTGACCAACGCCCGCTACGCCCTCAACGCGGTTAACGCCCGCTGGGGCAGCCTGTACGACGCGCTCTACGGGAGCGACGTGATCCCCGAGGACGGCGGCGCCGGGCGCGGCGCGGGCTACAACCCCGTGCGCGGGGCCGCCGTCGTGGCGTACGCCGCGAAATTCCTGGACCAGGCCGCGCCGTTGACCTTCGGCAGCCACGCCGGCGCGCGGCGGTACTTCTTGCGGGACGCCCCCGGCGGCAAGGCCCTGGCCGTGGAGCTGGAGGGCGGGACCGCCGGCCTGGCCCGGCCGGAGCAGTTCGCGGGCTACCGGGGGGAGGCGGAGCCGGCGGCGGTGCTGTTGCGAAACCACGGCCTGCACATCGAGATCGTCATCGACCGCGGCCATCCCATCGGCGCGGCGCACCCGGCCGGGGTCAGGGACGTGATCCTGGAGGCGGCCGTGACCACCATCCAGGACTGCGAGGACTCCGTGGCCTGCGTGGACGCCGCGGACAAGACCCTGGCCTACCGCAACTGGCTGGGGCTCATGAGGGGCGACCTGGCCGCGAGCTTCGAGAAGGGCGGGCGGCCGACCATCCGCCGGCCGGCCCCGGACCGCGAGTACGCCGCGCCGGACGGGCGGTCCCTCGTCCTGCCCGGCCGCAGCCTGCTGTTCATCCGCAACGTGGGGCTGCTCATGACCACCGACGCCGTGCTGGACGCCGCGGGACGGGAGATTCCCGAGGGCATGCTCGACGCCTTCGCCACCGGCTTCATCGGCCTGCACGACCTGCGCGGGCCTTCGCGCGGGCGCAACAGCCGCGCCGGAAGCATCTACATCGTCAAGCCCAAGATGCACGGCCCGGAGGAGGTGGCCTTCAACTGCGCGCTCTTCGACCGCGTGGAGGACGCCTTCGGCATGGCCCGCAACACCCTCAAGATCGGCATCATGGACGAGGAACGGCGGACCACGCTGAACCTCAAGGAGTGCATCCGAGCGGCGAGCGCCCGGGTGGTGTTCATCAACACCGGCTTCCTGGACCGCACCGGCGACGAGATCCACACCAACATGGAGGCCGGGCCCATGGTGCGCAAGAACGCCATGAAGGCCGAGCCCTGGATCGCCGCCTACGAGGACTGGAACGTGGAGGTGGGCCTGGCCTGCGGCTTCTCCGGCCGCGCGCAGATCGGCAAGGGCATGTGGGCCAAGCCCGACCGCATGGCCGAGATGGTCGCCGCCAAGGGCGCGCACCCCATGGCCGGGGCCAACTGCGCCTGGGTGCCCTCGCCCACGGCCGCCACCCTGCACGCCATGCACTACCATCAGGTGGACGTGTTCGCGCGGCAGCGGGCCCTTTCCGGACCGCGCAGGGCCCGGCTCGACGACCTGCTCACCGTGGGCCTGCTGCGGGAGCGGCCGTCGGAGGCCGACATCCGTCAGGAGCTGGACAACAACATCCAGAGCATCCTGGGCTACGTGGTGCGCTGGGTCGATCTCGGCGTGGGCTGCTCCAAGGTGCCGGACATCACCGACGTGGGGCTCATGGAGGACCGCGCCACGCTGCGCATCTCCAGCCAGCACATCGCCAACTGGCTGCGCCATGGCCTGGTGGACGAGGCGCTGGTTCTGGAGACGCTGAAGCGCATGGCCGCCGTGGTGGACCGCCAGAACGCCGGCAGCCCAGGCTACCGGTTCATGGCCGCGGATTTCAACGCGAGTCTGGCGTTCCAGGCCGCCTGCGACCTGATCCTCCTGGGCCGCGTACAGCCCAACGGCTATACCGAGCCCATCCTGCACGCCCGCCGGCGGCAGGCCAAGGCCAGAGGGTAGGGGGCCCGGCCTCCGCCCTGGCGATCCCGGCCCCTCACGCGGGGGCCGGGATTTTTCGCGTCCGGCCCCGGCCGACGTTGACAATCCGTGCGGGCGGGAGCAATTCCCCCCGCATGGACAACGCAACATTCTGGATTCAGGGGAAGTTTCCAGCGCCCGGCGCGGTGCGCCGCATCGTCGCCTTTGGCGACAGTCTGAGCGACACGGGCTTTGCGCAGGGCAGCGGCTTCGGCCGCTACAGCAACGGCCCGACCTGGGTGGAGTACCTGGCCCGGCGGCTGGACGCGGCGCTGTTCTGCCGGGCCTGGGGCGGGGCGCGCACGGACCGCGGCAACTGCTCCGGCCCGGAGGACTGGTCCGGCTTGGCCTGGCAGATCGTCCAGCACGACTGCGCCGGCGACCCCGAGGAGACGCTGTACGCCGTCCTGGCCGGGGTGAACGACCTCTGCGACGGCGACGGCGATCCGCAGGCCACGGCGGAGCGGCTCGTGGCGGCCCACGACGCCCTGCAGTCCAACGGCGCGGCGCAAATCCTGATGCTGACCCTCCCGGACCTGAGCCGGGCGCCGGCCTACCATGCGCAGGAACGCTACCGGGCCGTGCGCGCGGCCGTGCACGAGCGGACCCTGGCGGCCAACCGGGCGCTGCTGGGACTGCTGCGCACGCGGCCGTGCATGGTCTTCGACGCCGCCGGCCTCTTCGCCGCATTGCTGGACGCCGGCTACCGCAACACGGCCGAGCCCTGGCTGGGCACGCACAGCTATCCGGATCCGCAGGAGTATTTCTGGTGGGACGAGTGGCACCCCATGACCTCGGTGCACGAGCGCCTGGCGGACGCCGTGGCCGTGGCCGGACCGGCCTCCGCGTAGGCGCGCGACGCGCCGCGCGCGGTGCGGAAAGTCCTTGTGCCGGGGTCGGTCCTGGCGCATAGTCCTCCTGTATTTCAGGACGGCCCGGCCGGCCGCTCCCGTCGAACGGGGAGCGGGCGTCCCGCGGCCGCAACGGAAGGTCCGGCATGGAGACATTCGCCAAAATCATCACCGCCTGCTACGACAAGGGATTTTCCGACCTGCACCTGACCGGGAACCAGCCGCTGGTTTGCCGGCGCGACGGCGAGGTCTTTTTCCAGAAGCAGAACGTCCTGACCCCGCAATACCTGGAGCGGCTGACCGGCCTGCTGCTCAACCCGCGGCAGCTCCAGCAGTTGCGCGACTGCTGGTCCGTGGACCTGGCCGTGACCATCGAGGGCAAGCGCCTGCGGCTCAACGTCTTCAGCACCCACTGCGGCGTCAGCCTGGCCATCCGCTTCCTGCCGGCGCTGATCCCGGACATCGATTCCCTGAACCTGCACCCCTGCGTCAAGGACTTCTGTCGCGAGAGCTCCGGCCTCCTGCTCATCTGCGGCTCCACGGGCAGCGGCAAGACCACCACCATCGCCGCGCTGATCAACGAGATCAACCACAGCCGCGGCGGGCACATCGTCACGCTTGAAGACCCCATCGAGTACCTGTTCGCCTCGCACAAGTCCTTCATCGAGCAGCGCGAGCTGGGCAAGCATTTCCACAGCTACCAGCAGGGCCTGCTCGACGTTTTGCGCCAGGCCCCGGATGTCATCGTCGTGGGCGAGATGCGCAGCCCGGAAACCATCCAGCTCTGCCTGGACGCCGCGGAGTCGGGTCACCTCGTCATCGCCACCATGCATGCCGGCTCCCACGAGGAGGCGGTGCACCGCCTGTGCAGCAGCACGCATGCCGGCAGCGGCGAGCACCTCCGGCTGCAACTCTCCTCCTGCCTGGTGGGGGTGATCAACCAGCAGCTTCAGTACATGCCGCGGCTCAAGCACTCCGTGCCGGTGCTGTCCATCCTGCGCAACACCAAGGCCATCGCCACGCTCATCCGCGAGAACAAGCTCTCTCAGCTCGACGGCTACCTGGAGTCCTGCAAGGACAAGGGCATGTTCACCTTCGCGGCCTATCGCGACGACTATCTGGCGCAGCGCAAGCAGTTTTCGCCGCCGCCGGGGCGCGGCGCGGGCCAGATGTCCGGCGCGCCGGCCGAGCATGACTCCGGCCTGTTCAACTACAACGCCCGCGGCGCCGGCGAGGGGCCGGCCTACGCCCTGCCGGCCACGGCGGCCGAGCCGGGGCCGGGCGCCTATGCGGGCGAAGCCGCGGACATCGATGACTACATCTCGCAGCTGGAGCAGCGTTCGGCCTGAGTCCGGCGCAGCCAGAACCTGCGGTGACGGCCCGAACCGCCCTTGACTCCATGGCCGCCCTCGGGCAAGACCTGAGTGTCAACCATGTAGGAGGTGCGACCGTGCTGACATTCAAGAAGATTCTCGTTCCCCTGGACGATTCCGAACATTCGCGGCGCGCCTTCCGGTACGCGCTCGGCTTGGCCCAGGCGCAGAAGGCGTTCGTTGGCTTGGTGCACTGCTTCGATCGCATTCCCATGCTCATCGCCGGCGATGCGCGCAAGACGGTGACGCAGGAGCACACCGCCGTTGCGGAAAAGCTGCTCAGCCCCTACGTCAAGCGCCTGCGCGACATCGGCGTGGAGCCCGCCCAGGTCATCCGCGAGGGGTCGCCCGGCGAGGCCATCGTACGCGAGGCCGCTTCCGGCGACTATGATCTCATCGTCATGGGCTCCCGCGGGCTGTCCGATCTGGAGGGCGTGATCCTGGGCAGCACCGCCCACGCGGTCCTGACCGAGGCCTCCTGCCCGGTGCTCATCGTGCGCTGAGCCCCTTCCGCGCGGCGCAAAGAAAACGGTCCTCCCCGACGCGGGGCGGGCCGTTTTTTTGTGGTCCGGCGTCGGGCCGGGCCGTGTTTTCCAGGCTTGCCTTTCCGTTTGCGAGCGTTTATCAATACTAAGACGAACGCCCCCCCGCCGTCCGCCCCCCAAGGATTGCCGCAGGCAGTCCGGGAGCTGCAATGCCTGGAATTTCCGGCTACCCCGGAAGGCGACCAACGCGGGCCATCGCCTATCTGCTCGCCGTCCTCATCACCGGCCTGACGCTGGTGCTGCGAGCGGGCGTCGCCGAGAGCTTCAAGAACCGCCCGCTGCTCATCCTGTTCATGCTGCCGATCACGCTGTGCTCCCTCACGGGCGGCATGGGACCGGGGCTGCTGTCCACAGCGGTTTCCGTCATCGGTCTGCTCGCGTTCGTCATCCCGCCCGTGGGCCAGCCCCATCTCGCCTCGTCCGCCGATTTGCTGCAACTCTCCGTGCTCGTCCTCAGCGGCCTGCTGGTGAGCATTCTCGCCGGCCGGCTGCACCGTTCGGCCAAGCATCTGCGTGGGAGCGAGGATCGCTACCGTGCGCTCTTCGAATCCATGACCGAGGGGCTGTGCGTGCTGGAGCTCGTGCGCGACGCCGCGGGCGCGCCGGTGGACTGCCTGGTGCGCGAGACCAACCCGGCCTGTGAGCACAACCTGGGCAAAACGCGCGGAGAGCTGACGGGGCGGCGGCTTTCGCAGCTCATCGGCAGGGAGCGTCCCGCGGAACTCGAACGCTATGCGCGCGTCGTCGCCAGCGGCCGGCCGGAGCGCTTCGAGAGCCACGTGGCCAGCCTGGACCGCTGGTTCCGCGTCTCGGCCTTTCCGGTGCAGGGCGACGTCTTCGCCCTGGTCTTCCAGGACCTGACCGGACGCCGCCGCGCCGAGGAAGGCCAGCGCGTCAGCGAACACCGCTTCCGCGAGCTGTTCAACCGCTCTCCCGTGCCCCTTTGCTTCGTGGACGTGCAGGACCACGTCCTTGACGTGAACCGGCAGTTCGTCAAGACCTTCGGCTATGTCCGCGAGGACATCCCGACCATCGATGAGTGGCGGCGGCTGGCCTATCCCGACCCGGAGTACCGCAGCTGGGTCCAGACGGACTGGGCCGCGGCGCGCAAGGCGGCCGAGGCCTCCGGCGCGAACATCGTTCCGCGGCAGTACCGCATCGTCTGCAAGGACGGCGAGGTGCGCGAGGTCGTGCTCTCCGGCATCGCCGTGAGCGGCGGCTACATGGCCACGTTCAACGACGTGACGGAACGCGTGCGCGCCGAGGAGGCCCTGCGCCAGAGCGAGTTCAAGTTCCGCACCGTGGCCGACTTCACCCAGGACTGGGAGTATTGGCGCGGGCCGGACGGCGGCATGATTTGGATCTCGCCCTCCTGCGAGCGCGTCACCGGATATTCGGCGCGGGAATTCATGGACGATCCGGGGCTGGTGCTCGCCATCGTCCATCCGGACGACCGCGAAATGTTCGGCGGCCACGTCTTCGCGGGCGGCTTGCGCCGCTCGGACCCCTGCGGCATGGACCTGCGCATCCTGCGCAAGGACGGCGACGAGGTCTGGATCAGCCACAAGTGCCGGGCCATCGTCGACGAGCGCGGCGAGTTCCTGGGCCGCCGCGCCAGCAACACCGACATCACCGGCCGCAAGCGCATGGAGCTGGCCCTGCGCGAGGCCAAGGATGCGGCCGAGGCCTCCAGCCGCGCCAAGGGCGAGTTCCTGGCCAACATGAGCCACGAGATCCGCACGCCGCTCAACGGCATGCTCGGTATGCTCCAGCTCATGCAGGGCGGCGCTGCGGCCCCGGCCGAGGCCGAGCTCTACACCGGCCTGGCTCTGGACGCCGGACGACGGCTCCTGGGCCTGCTCAACGACATCCTGGACGTGTCCGGCATGGAGAGCGGCCGCGTGACCCTGCGCCGGGAGCCCTTCGCCCCGGGCGATATCCTGGACTCCGTGGCCAACATGTTCCACATCGCCTGCGCCGGCAAGCGCGTCGACCTGTCCGTGGCCCTCGACCCCGGCGCGCAGCCGCTGGTGCTGGGCGACGAGGCGCGCATCCGGCAGATCCTGTTCAACCTCGTGGGCAACGCCGTGAAGTTCACCCCGGCGGGCAGCGTGCGCGTGGAGGCCTGGACCGGGACCGGAGACGTCCGGCCGGAATCCGTGCGGCTGTATTTCTGCGTCAGCGACACCGGCATCGGCATTCCCCGGGACAAGTTGGGCTATGTGTTCGAGCGCTTCACGCAGAGCGACGGCTCGTTCACCCGGCAGTACGAGGGCGCGGGCCTGGGCCTGGCCATCGTCAAGCGCCTGGTGCAGCTTATGGGCGGCTCCATCGTCGTGGACAGCGAGGTGGGCGAGGGCACGGCCGTCTGGGTGCAGCTGCCGCTGGCCCGGCCGCCGGCGGGACAGCCCGCCGCCCCGGAGCTGCCCGAGCAGTACGGCGAAGCTCCCCGGCGCATCCTGCTGGTGGAGGACGAATCCGTGAGCCGGCTGGCCATGCGGGCCATGCTGGAGCGCCTGGGCCACGCCGTGACCACGGCGGCCAACGGCCTGGACGCCGTGCAGGCTTTCGGGGGCGAAAGTTTCGACTGCGTGCTCATGGACATCCAGATGCCCGAGATGGACGGCGTGGAGGCCACGCAGCGCATCCACTCCATGCAGGACGCCCTCGGCCTTCAGCGCACGCCGATCATCGCCGTCACCGCCTACGCCATGCCCGGCGACCGCGAGCGCTTCCTCTCCGCGGGCATGGACGCCTACGTGAGCAAGCCCGTGCAGGAGGAGGACCTCAACCGGGCCCTGAAGCACTGCCTCTAAGGGCCGGGGGCTTCCCCTGCCGCGCGCGGTCTGCTAGGGTCGGCGGGCATCGGAACACCCCCAACACCCCGGAGTCGCAGATGTTCAGAGACATGCCGCAGAGCGTCGAGGCCACCCAGGGCCACCTGCGCGCCCTGGAGGCCTGGCGCAAGGCCCAGGGCATGGAGCGCCGCCGCCTGCTCCGCCAGATTCCGCCCGAGACGGGCAAGCTGCTCGCCATCCTGCTGGCCAACTGCCCCCCCGGCGACGCCGTGGAGGTGGGCGCGGGCGCGGGCTATTCCGGCCTGTGGCTGGCCCTGGCCTGCCGGGCCACGGGCCGCAGGCTGACCACCTTCGAGCTGGACCCGGCCAAGGCCGAGCTGGCCCGGCAGAGCTTCGCCGCCGCGGCCGTGGGCGACGTGGTGGAGCTGCGCGAGGCCGACGCCATCGCCGGCATGGCCGCAGTGTCCGGCTTCAGCTTCTGCTTCATCGACGCCGAACGGGCCATCGCCCGCGCGGCCTACGAACAGGCCCTGGCCGCGCTGCCCGCCGGCGGGCTGGTCTGCGTGGACAACGCCGTCAGCCACGCCGAGGAATTCCAGGACTTTCTGGACGACGCGCTGACCGACGACCGCGTGGACGCGTTCATCGCGCCCATCGGCTCGGGGCTGCTCATCTGCCGGAAGAAGTAGCCGCGCTCAGCGCCGCGCGTGGGCTGCGGCGTATTGCGCAGGAGTCAGGCCCGCCAGCCGCGCGAAGTGGCGGTTCATGTGGCTTTGGTCGCAGAAGCCCGCGCCCAGGGCCGCATCGCTGAGGTTCGCCCCGGCGCGCAGCAGCTCCTTGGCCCGGCGCAGGCGCGCATGGGTCTGGAAGGCGTGGGGCGGCAGGCCGGTGATGCGCGTGAAGGCCCGGTGCAGGGCGTAGGGCGGCGCGCCGCAGGCCTTGGCCAGGGCGTGCAGATCGAGCGTGCCCTCCGGATCCCCCTCCAGCAGCTCCCGCGCCCGCGCGACGGCGCGGACCAGCTCCCCGGACGGTTCCCCGGCCTTTGGGGCGTCTGCGGGCAGCGCCGCCGCGGCCAGGCGCTCCAGCGTTTCGGCCAGCAGCGACTGCCGCTCAAGCCCGCCCGCGGGGGCCTGCATGGCCTCGGCCAGACCCAGGATCCGCGCGGCCAGCGCCGCATCGTCCAGGCGCAAGGGCAGGGCGGTCGGGAAGCCCGGCGGCAGGCGGTCGGCGGCGACGCTCAGGGCAGCATAGGCGCAGTGCCCGCCCAGGGGCGCGCAGGAATGCGCCAGGCCAGGCGGCAGGGCGAAGATTTCGCCCGTGGCGATGTCCGCGCTGCCGTCCGGGGTTTCGATGCGCCGCGTCCCGGCCGTGACCACGCCTAGGGTCAGGGAGTCGTGGGCGTGGCGCGGGCGGGGCCGGCCGCATTCGCCGGCCAAGCAAAGACTCACGCCCGGCAGCTCCGGCGCGCAGACGAGCCGGGCCGCCGGGCGGCCGGCCCTAGAGCAGCGCCGGGGCGAACTTGGCGAGGATGTACAGGTCTTCTCCGGCATCGGCCCTCACGCTGTGCGGCGTGCCCGCCGGGATGAGCCCGCAGGCGCCGGGTTCGTAGCGCACGGACTTTTCGCCCAAGGCGCAGGTTCCGGCCCCGGCGGCCACCTCGTGCAGCTCCAGGCTGCCGGGGTGGACGTGTTCCCGGAGTTCGCAGCCGGCGCTGATGCGCACGAGGTGCGCGCTCAGGCGGCCGTCCGTGTCCGCCCCGGTGATGAGGTGCCTGAGCGCCACGCCGGGAAACGTGGGGTGCGGGTTCCAGGGCTTGGCGGTCAGGTCCGTGTCGCACTGCGGGCAGGCCAGCCGGCCGGCCCCGATGAACGTTGCGAAATCGTCGCGCATGGCGTCCTCCTTGGTTGCGGGTTGGGCGTTCTTCGCCACCCGGAATGCCCCAAGGCGGGCCCGCGGTCTTGGACGTTCTTGCAGGCGCTAGGCGTGCGCGCGCAGAGTCAGCGGCGCCAGCGCGCCCATATGCTGTTTGTACGCGGCCACGGTGTTCCTGAGCAGCATGGCGCGCGTCATGGGGCCGATGCCGCCGGGCACCGGGGTCATGGCGCTCGCGGTCGAGCAGATGACCTCGAAGTCGCAGTCGCCCACGAGGCCTTCCTCGACGCGGTTGATGCCCACGTCCACCACCACAGCGCCGGGCTTGACCATGTCGCAGGTGACGAACCTGGGCTTGCCGATGGCCGCGAACACGAAGTCCGCGCGCAGGCACTGTTCGGCCAGATCCGGCGTGCGCGAGTGGCACAGCGTCACCGTGGCGTCGCCGAAGCGGCCCGGCTGGGAGAGCATGATCGACAGCGGCCGGCCGACGATGTTGCTGCGGCCCACGACGACGGCGGTCTTGCCCTGGGTGGGCAGGTCGTAGCGGCGCAGCAGCTCGATGACGCCCGCAGGGGTGCAGGGCTGCAGACAGGGCAGCCCCTGGGCCAGCCGCCCGACGTTCTTCGGGTGGAATCCGTCCACGTCCTTTTCAGGGGCGATGCGCTCGAGCAACGGCCGACTCTCCAGGCCGTCCGGCAGGGGCAGCTGGAGCAGAACGCCGTCCACGGCCGGGTCGGCGTTGAGACGGTCGATGAGCGCCTCCAGCACCTGCTGGGCGGTGTTCGCCGACAGGCGGTGGGGGAAGGAGGCGATGCCGACCTCGGCGCAGTCGCGCTCCTTATTGCGTACGTAGACCTGGCTGGCCGGGTCCTCGCCCACCAGGATCACCGCCAAGCCGGGCGCGCGGCCGTACCGCGCGGCGAGTTTGGCCACCTCGGTCTTGAGTTCGGAACGGATGGTCTTGGCCGTAGCCTTGCCGTCGAGCAGGATCATGGTGCCTCCCTTGCCGTTTCGGGCGCAGATGTTGGCGGGGCGCGGCCGCATCCCCCGGCGGCGCGAGGGCGGGAATCTAGGTCAAAGGCCGGGGCTTGTCGAGTCCCACGGAAGGCGCTCGCCGGACCCCGCCGGACCTCAGCGCACCGTCACCTCCACGCGGCGGTTGCGCGGTTCGTTGTGCCGCCGGCTTTGCACCAGCGGGTTGGCCGAGCCGTGCGAGGTCACTTCCAGGGAGTACGGCTCCAGGCCCGCCTTCACGAGCAGGTCGCGCACGTGTTCCGCCCGCCGCCGCGAGAGCGCGATGTTCAGCGCCTCGTCGCCCTGGCGGCTGGCGTGGCCCACCACGGAGACGTCGCGCGAGTCGCGCCGCCTGGCCGTGGCCAGGACCTCGGCCAGCAGGGCCTGGGATTCCCGCGTGAGGCGCGTGCTGTCGCTTTCGAAGTACAGCACGAAGCGCGCCGGCCGTTCGGGCAGGGCGCGTTCGGCAGCGCCGAAGAGCCGTTCCCGCTCCCCCGGGGCCAGGGCCGCCGGGGCGGTTGGCGCGATGCCGGGGCCGGGGATGCGCACGGCGTCGCCCGCCTTGTCCAGCTGGGCCGCACCGGCCGCGTTGCGCACCTCCACGTGGCCCACGTGGCCGTCCGGATCGGGCAGCAGCAGCACGACGTTGTTGCGCGGGGCCGCGCAGGCGCAAAGCGAAAGCGCCAGGAACAGCAGGGGCAGCAGGCGGCGCGCGTTCATGGCTGCGCCTCCGGGCCGGGCTTCTGCGCCGCCTCCTCGGGCGTCTCGGAGCCCGGATCCATGTGCACCAGGAAGTGCGTGCCGCGGATGCCCACGCTGCACACGGGCGTCTCGACCTTGGCCACTTCCGGATTGAGCTTGACGATTTCGCCGGACACGGCCGCCAGCGACCCGCGCGAGAGACGCAGCGCCTGGGCCAGGCCGCCGCTGGCCGGGGCGAAGAGGAAGCGCTCCACCACGAGCCTGCTGTCCGGTCCAAGGCCCAGGGTGGTGTTGTCGCGCAGGATGACGCCCAAGGAGGCGTTTTTGCCCGTGGTCAGCACGTCCTTTTCGTAGATGCGGTCGCCGGGCTTGAGGGGCCGGGGTGGCGTCTTGCCGCGGATCACGGCGGCCTCGCCGCTGACGTTCTTGACGCTGCCGGCGGGGTCGTCGGCGGCCGGCAGCGGCGCGGCGCAGAGGAGGGCGAAGAGACAGATCGCGGCCGCGAGGCCGCGGGGCGGGATCAGGCGCATGGTGGACCTCCACCCGGAGCCTATGCGCGGGGCAGATGGAGGTCAAGCGCGGCTAAGGCAGGGGCAGGCCGAGCCACCAGTGGAGCAGATGCGGCCCGGCCAGGAGGTACAGCAGCGCCGCGGCGCAGAGGAAGGGGCCGAAGGGCACGGCCGTCTTCAGGCCCGCGCCGCCGATGCGCTCGGCGTCGTCTTCGTCGTCCTCGGCGTCCTCCGCCTCGGCTTCCGCCGCGTCCCCGGCGTTGCGCCGCGCCGCGGCGATGCCGAAGGGCAGGGCGAACAGCGCCCCGCCCACAAGGGTCAGCGGCACGGCCAGCGGTCCCAGGAGCGCGCCCACCAGAAGCATCAGCTTGGCGTCGCCCAGGCCCAGGCCTTCCAGGCCGCGCGCCAGGCGGTACAGCCGGGCGATCAGCCAGAGGCCGCCGCCGCCGACGGCCGCGCCCAGCAGCCCGGCGCGCCAGCCCACGCCCAGGGTCCACAGCGGCGGCAAAAGCGCCGAGCAGGCCAGGGCCGCCGCCGCGCCCGGCAGGGTCAGCGCGTCCGGCAGGAGCATGACCTCCAGGTCGATGAGCGTCAGCACGAGGCAGAGCGTGGCGAAGCACAGGGCCGCGAGCAGGTGCGGCGTGGGGCCGAAGACGTGCCCGGCGGCCAGGGCGAACAGGCCGCTGGCCAGCTCCGTGAGCGGGTAGCGCAGGGGGATGGGCGCACGGCAGAAGCGGCAGCGCCCGCGCAGCAGCAGCCAGCCCAGGAGCGGGATGTTCTCGCGCCAGGTGAGCTGCGTTCCGCAGGCCGGGCAATAGGAGCGCGCCGGGAAGAGCAGGCTGCCGCCATGGGCCAGGCGATGGCCGGCGCAGGTGGCGAAGCTGCCCAGGACGAGTCCGAGCAGGGCGCAGAGGATCAGGAAGGGCGCGGCGTCCACGCGGAAAACGGCTCCTTGCGCGCTCCGGCGGCTCCGGGCGGATCCCGGCGGGCTTGCCGAATGGCGCGTTCTGCTGCATGATGCGCCGGGCCGGATGAGCCAGCGCGACGCTTCCGGCCAGCTAGCGCATTTCGCCCGCGGCCACAAGGGCCGCGAGGGCTCCCCATACGACCACTGCGAGGATCCGCATGTCCAAATCCGCCCGTTTCATCCCCGACCTGAGCGCCGATCAGATTGAAAAAATTCAGCTCGACGGCCTGAAATGGACCGTGGGCCACGCCTGCAAGAACAGCCCCTTCTACCGGGGCCGGCTCAAGGAGAAGGGCATCGAGCCGGGCGACGTGAAGACTCTGGCCGATCTCACGCGGCTGCCCTTCACCACGGCCTACGACCTGCAGGACGGCTATCCCTTCCCGCTGCTCTCGGTGCCCGAGGAGAAGGTCGTGCGCATCCACGGCTCCAGCGGCACCACGGGCAAGCGCAAGATCCTCTGCTACACCCAGAAGGACATCGACGACTGGGCGAACATGTTCGCCCGTTGCTACGAGCTGGCCGGACTGACCGTGCTCGACCGCGTGCAGATCTGCGTGGGCTACGGCCTGTGGACCGCGGGCGCGGGCTTCCAGCTCGGCTGCGAGCGCTTCGGGGCCATGGCCCTGCCCGTGGGCCCCGGCATGCTGGACATCCAGCTTCAGATCCTCACCGACCTCGGCCCCTCCTGCCTGTGCGCCACGGCGAGCATGGCCCTGCTGCTGGGCGAGGAGGTGGAGAAGCAGAAACTGCGCGACAAGCTCAAGCTCAAGCGCTGCATCTTCGGGGCCGAGGCCCACACCAGGAAGATGCGCCAGCGCTTCGAGGAGGCCCTAGGCCTGGAGCACAGCTTCGACGTCTCCGGCATGACCGAAATCTACGGCCCCGGCGTCGGCCTGGAGTGCGAGGCGCACCAGGGCATCCACTACTGGGCCGACATGTACATCCTGGAGATCATCGACCCGGAGACCTTGCAGCCCGTGGCCCCCGGCGAACTGGGCGAGATGGTCATCACCAGCCTGCGCAAGGAGGCCAGCCCGCTCATCCGCTACCGCACGCGGGACATGACGCGCCTCGTCCCCGGGGCCTGCCCCTGCGGCTGCTCCATGCCCCGCCACGAGCGCATCCAGGGCCGCAGCGACGACATGATCATCTTCCGCGGCGTGAACATCTATCCCGGCCAGGTCGCCAGCGTCCTGGAGACCTTCCCGGAACTCAACTGCGAGTATCAGATTGAGCTTTCGCGCCTGGACGGCCTGGACTACATGCTCGTGCGCGTGGAGAAGCGTCCCGGCGTCAACGCGGATCAGGCCGCGGGGCTCGCCGGCGCGGTGGCCGACGAGATGCGCAGCCATATCCTGGTGCGCTGCAAGGTCGAGGTGGTGGAGGCCGGCAGCCTGCCGCGCAGCTTCGCCAAGACCAAGCGCGTCATCGACAGCCGCGACAAGGACTAGGACCGACCAACCCCCGGAGGGCGCGTATGCCGAGCCTCCACAGCGCACGGGACCGGCATGTGGTCATCGACCGCAGGCCCGGCCATTACCTGTGCTTCCCCGACGTCTGCTTGGCGGACGACGGCGCGCTGCTGTGCGCCTACAACGAGTTCGACCGCCACGTGGGCACGCGCCGCAGGCTGCTGTTGCGGTCCAGCCGCGACCAGGGCCGCACTTGGTCCGGGCCGCGGCTGCTCAACGCCGTGGACTCCCACTGCCCGCGCATGGCGCGCCTCGACGGCGGGCTGCTCGTGATCACCGACGACGCCGGGCCGCAGATCTACTGGAGCCTGGACAACGGCGCGAACTGGGCCCAGCAGCCGGGCGCGGGCCTGGGCCACGGGCTCATCGACCGCGTGCTGGAGCTCTCGCCCGAGACGCTGTTCACCACCGGCCACTTTCACCGCGCCGCGCAGCCCCAGCCGAAGATCCGCCAGGCCCCCAGCGAGCAGATGGCCTACATCTCGCGCAATCGCGGCCGCACCTGGCAGCTCAACGCGATCATCGCCAGCGAGAAGTGTCTGGTGCTCTGCGAGGCCTCGACCATCCGCCTGCCGGGCGAGGGCAAGAACGGCGCTCCGCGCCTGCTCGCCCTCATGCGCGAAAACTCCTTCGTGGGCGAGCCCATGTATTTCTGCATCAGCGAGGACGGCGGCGACACCTGGGGCGATCCCCGGCCCGCGCCGCTCGTCGGCCACCGGCCGACCCTGGGCTGGACGCGTTCGGGCCGGCTGCTGGTGACCTACCGCGACGTGGGCGCGGACCCCGGCACCAAGGCCTGGCTGGGCACCCTGGACGAGCTGTGCGGCGCGGACTTCGCCGTGCACGGCCTGCACGCCCGGGCCGGGAACCCCCGGCTCACCCGGGACGGCCTGCTGGTGAGGAACGGGCCGGGCGTCGAAGCGGCCGTGCGCTTCGGCCTGCGGCCCATCAGCGACCCGGAGTGGGCCACGGCGGAGTTCGAGGCCGAGGTGCTGGTGCGCGGCGCGGGCGAAAACGGCTGCGGCGTGCGCCTGGGCATCTGGTGGAAGCTGTGCCCCGAGGGAGTCGTCCCCGACGCCGAGGGCGCGGCGCTCGTGCCCTGGCGCAAGGGCCGCGCGCACGTCCTGCGCATCGTCTACGAACCGGGCCTGCTGCGGCTGTTCGTGGACGGCGAGGCCCAGGGCGAATACCCGGTGGACCGCATGGCCGGGGAGACGCGGCCGATCCTCGTGGGGGCCATCGCCCGGAAGACGGACAACGCCTGCGAGGCGCTCTGGCGGCGCATGCGCCTGGACATCCGCGAGCCGCGGCTGGGCCGGCGCTATGACTGGGCCTGGAGCGCCCGCGACGGCGTCATGCCCGACGCCTGGAACGCCGCCCGCGTGCTGGAGCTGCGCAACGACCGCAACGCCGCGGCCATGGACTTCGGCTATTCCGGCTGGGTGGAACTGCCCGGCGAAGAGAACGACGGCCGCTTCTTCTGCGCCTATCACCACGCCGGCGGCGACGAGCCCGACTACCGCGAGGGCCTGAGCGCGCACGTGGCCGGCACGTGGTTCGGCGAAGAGGACTTTAATGCGTTGCCGGGGATGTGATGGAATTTTTTTGATTTCTGAGCACGCTGTCCCATTCTGGACAGCGATAGCCGCGCTTGCGGCAGTCGCTACAGCTTGCGTAACAAGCATTTATACTTATTTTACTTTTAAATTGTTTCGCGCGCAGGCGGAACCGAAAGTTATTTTATATACAGAAAGTGATAGAAGTCGGTTTGCAGTAATCAACCTCGTAGTTGAAAATATTGGGAAAGACGTCGCTTTCAATATTAAATTTACGACGTCACGTCCACTACCCAAAGAAGTGTTTGGTCCTTATAATGATAAGGAAACAAAGTTTGAGGTGATGGATGATGGAACACTCGTTGACGGCATCCCTTCTCTTGAACCTGGAGGGAAAAGAGTTATTACATGGGGACAGTTTGGTGGTTTATCAAAGGCGCTTGGGGGTAAAAATATTTCTGTAATAGTTTCCTATTGGCATGCGAAACGGCAATTGTTTAGTGATGCAATACTTGAGGTAGAATCTTATGCCGATAACGATGGCAGTGAGATTCCGTTAGTAATAATTGCAGATGGAATTAAAGAGATGCGGAACGAACTAGGGAAGCTTAGCAATAACATTGTCCAGGGTCTAACAAAAGTAATTGAGCAGAACGGAAAGATTTGAGTTGCAAAGATGATCACACAAGCCGCCATCCCCGTCCTCACCCCCGACTGGCCGGAGTACGAGCTGCTCGATTCCGGCGAGAGCAGGAAGCTGGAGCGCTTCGGCAAATATTTGATCGTGCGCCACGAGCCCAAGGCCTGGTGGCGGCCGGCGCTGCCGGAGCGCGAATGGGCGCGGGCCCACGCCGTGCAGGACGAGGCCGGCCGGCTGACCATCTCGCCCCGGCTGCCCGCCGCTTGGCCCCTGCGCCTGGACCTGCCCGGCGACCGCGCCGTCGTGCTGGAGGCCCGCGTGTCCGAGACCTCGCGGCACATCGGCCTGTTTCCGGAACAGGCCCCGCACTGGCGGCTGCTGTGCGAGACGGCCGCGCAGTTCCCGGCGGAGGGCCCCCGGCCCCGCCTCCTGAATTTGTTCGGCTACACCGGGGCGGCCAGCCTGGCCGCGCAGGCCGCCGGCTTCGCCGCCACCCACGTGGACGCCTCGCGGCCGGCCATCGCCTGGGCCAAGCGCAACCAGGAGCTGACCTGCCAGGCCATGCCCGAGCTGCGGGACCGGCCCGTGCGCTTCCTGCTCGACGACGTGGCCAAGTTCGTGGCCCGCGAGCAGCGGCGCGGCAGCCGTTACGAGGCCATCCTCCTGGACCCGCCGTCCTTCGGCCGCGGTCCCAACCGCGAGGTCTGGAAGGTCGAGTCCATGGTCCGCGAGCTGCTGTGCGCCTGCCGCGAGCTGCTTTCCGAGCGCGCCGCGCTGCTGCTGCTGACCATGTACAACATCGAGGCCTCGGCGCTCATGCTCGGCAACCTGCTGGACGACGTGCTGGACGGCATGTCCGGGAGCGTCGCCGTGGGTGAGCTGGCCGTGCCGCACGCCGCCGCCCCGGCGCGCCTGCTGCCGCGCTCGCTCTTCGCGCGCTGGCGGGCCTGAGCGATTTTTCGGCAGTTCCATTGCAGCAAAAGGAGAAGCGCATGATCACCACCGAAAGCAAACCGGAGAAATATCAGACGACCTTCAGCGACGGAACCTGCGAGAGCGTCACCGACGCGCCCGTGGCCATGGGCGGGGCCGGCAAGGGCTTCAAGCCGCCGATGCTCATGGAGGCCGCCCTGGCCACCTGCATCAACACGGTGCTGCGCGTCGCGGCCGACGCCCGCAAGATTCCCCTGGAGGGCGTCCGCGTGTCCGTGACGATGAACGAGTCCAACGCCGCGGAAACCGCGTTCGAGTATCACATTGAGTTTGAGGGCGCGCTGACGGACGAGCAGCGCGAGACGCTGCTGCACACCGTGGCCGGCTGCCCGGTGAAGAAGGCCCTGTCCAAGCCCGTGGTCTTCCGGGCCGTCTAGGAACGGTCCGCGCGGCCGGGGATCAACGCCCCGGCCGCCAAGTCTCCAGCTCCGGCGGCGGATTCACGGCCCGCCAGGCGTCGAACCCGGCCATGTCGCGGACGCAGCCGTCGAGCACGGCGCGGTAGATGTCGACGCCGCGCGGCCGGGCCTGACCCTGCGTCCTGGCGCGGTCGGCGAGCGCGGCCTTGAGGGGCAGGATGATCGCGCGCGTCCAGGGCGTCAGCGCGGCGTTCATGGCCCGGGCGAAGGCCTCGGCCATGCCCGCGTGGGGATGGCTGAAGGGCACCAGCCAGAAGTCGAAATCCCAGGCCTCGCCGTCCACGTCCCGGCAGTCCAGCCGCCAGTACAGGCCCGGATCGGCCGGGTTGGCCATGAAGTCGTGGCGCTCCATCCCGGTCACGCCCGGCGCGGCGGCCAGCTCGGCCATGACGGCGTCCCCGGTCGCGGGGTCGGGCCGCTCCGCGTAGATCTCGTAGTCGATGTTGGGCGAGGCCATGAGCCCGAAGCGCAGGGCCCCCACCGGGACCACCAGTCCCGCGCGGGACCACAGCTCGCGCACGCGCAGCCGGGCGATGAGCGCCTCGGCCCGGCGGGCCAGGGCGTCGGAACGGTCCAGGACGGCGGCCGCCGCGTCGGGGAAACGCGCAGGCATGCGGAACTCCTTGTTTCTTGGCCGGCCGGGAAGGCCCGTCGGCGGTTTTGGACAACGGGGCGCGTTGCGGGTATATCGCTACGGCGCGGGGATGCGCCGCTGCATAGATTCCGGCCGCGCCGGAGTCAATCCCCGGAAGGCGTCCGCCGCCGACGCCGGCGTGCGGACATGGTCTTTCCCCCAGTCGAACAGGAGGCCAGCATGATCACCAGTACGAGTCTTCCCGCCAAGTATCAGACCACCTTCAGCGACGGCGTGCACGAGAGCACGAGCGACACCACGCCCGATCACGGCGGCAAGGGCGACGGATTCCGGCCGACGAACCTGCTTGAGGCCGCCTACGCCTGCTGCCTCAACACCGTGCTGCGCATCGCCGCGGACGCCCGGGGCATCCCTCTGGCCGGGTCCAAGGTCACGGTGAGCCTGAACAGCGAGAGCCCCGACGAAACCATCTTCGAGCACCGCATCGAGCTCATGGGCGACCTCACCGACGAGCAGCGCCAGGCGCTTATGCGGGTGATCCACGGCTGCAACGTCAGGAAGACCCTGTCCAAGAAACTGACCTTCCGCTCTGCGGAATAGGCGTTTGGCGACCGGCGGCCGGGGCGCGAACCCCGGCCGTCAGCCGCGTCGAACGCGCCGATCAAGCGAGGCCCGATGCTCCGCATCACCGACATCCGCCTGCCCCTGCCCGACGGCCCGGCCCACGCCGAGGCCGAGCTGCGCCGCGCCGCGGCCGAGCGCCTGGGACTGAAGGCCGGCGACATCGCCGCCGTGCGCGTGGCGCGCCGGTCCCTGGACGCGCGCAAGAAGAACGCCGCGGTCCTTCTCTACAGCCTGGACGCGGAGCTGGCCGAGGCCGGCGACGAGGCGCGCGTGCTGGCGGCCTGCTCCGGGCGGGGCGTCGCCCCGGCGGACGAGCGGCCGTACCGTTTCCCCGTGACCGCGCCGGAGCGCTCCGGGCCGCCGCCCGTGGTGGTGGGGGCCGGACCCTGCGGACTGTTCGCCGCGCTGGCCCTGGCGCAGGCCGGATTCGCGCCGCTCCTGCTCGAACGCGGCCAGGCCATCGCCGAGCGCGCGCGCGTTGTGGACGCCTTTTGGGGCGGCGGGCCGCTGGCCACGGAGTCCAACGTCCAGTTCGGCGAGGGCGGGGCCGGGGCGTTCTCCGACGGCAAGCTGACCACGCAGATCAAGGAGCGCCGCGGCCGTTGCCGCAAGGTCCTGGAGGAATTCGTGGCCCATGGCGCGCCGGAGGACATTCTTTGGCGCAACCGGCCCCACGTGGGCACGGACCGCCTGCGCGGCGTGGTGGCGTCCCTGCGCGCGGACATCGTGCGCCTTGGCGGAACCGTGCGCTTCGGCGCGCGGGCGGACGGCCTCATGCGCCTGGGCGGGCGCGTCGTGGGCGTGCGCCTGGCCGGCGGCGAGGAGATCCCGGCCGCCTGCGTCATCCTGGCCATCGGCCACAGCGCCCGCGACACCTTCGCCATGCTGCGCTCCGCCGGCGTGCGGCTGGAGCCCAAGCCGTTCGCCATCGGCTGCCGCATCGAGCACCGCCAGGAACGCATCGACCGCGCGCAGCTCGGAGCCCTCGCCGGCCATCCGGCCGTGGGCCCGGCCGACTACAAGCTGGCTCAGTCCTGCTCCGGCGGCCGCTCGGCCTACACCTTCTGCATGTGCCCCGGCGGTTCGGTCATCGCCGCGGCCTCCGAGCCCGGCGGCGTGGCCACCAACGGCATGAGCCTGCACGCGCGCGACGGCGTCAACGCCAACAGCGCGCTGCTCGTGGGCGTCGGGCCGGAGGACATGGCCGAGTTCGCTGAAGCCGGGCCGCTGTGCGGCGTGGAGTTCCAGCGCCGCTGGGAGCGGCTGGCCTTCGCCCTGGGCGGCCGGAATTTCCGGGCCCCGGCGCAGACCCTGGGCGACTTTCTGGCCGGGCGCGCCTCCCGGCGTCTGGGCCGCATCGCCGCGACCTACGCGCCGGGCGTGGTCCCGGCGGACCTGGCCCGCTGTCTGCCGGACTTCGTCTGCGCGGCCCTGCGCGAGGCCGCGGCCGGGTTCGAGCGCAAGCTGCGCGGCTTCGCCGATCCCGAGGCCGTGCTCACGGGCGTGGAGACGCGCTCGTCCTCGCCCCTGCGCATCCTGCGCGGGCCGGACATGCAGAGCCAGGGCCTGCCTGGGCTGTACCCGGCCGGGGAGGGCGCGGGCTACGCCGGGGGCATCGTGTCCAGCGCGGTGGACGGCCTGCGTGTGGCCGAGGCCGCGGCCCTGGGCCTCTGCGGCCTGCCCGTGGCCGATCTCGACGCCGCCGCGCCGGAGGGCGGCCGTTGATGCGCGCCGCAGCGCCGGACTCCCAGACGGCCAGCCCGCCGGAGTGGATGCGCGCGGGCGTGTTCGCCGGCTATCTCGCCGCGCCGGACTTCCTGCCGGAGCTGCTGGCCGAGCTTGACGCGACGCCGCGCCTCGTCCTGGGCGACATGGTGTTCGCCCCCGGACCGGCGCGGCCGGCCGCCTGGGCCCAGAACATCTGGCTGGACGCGCGGCTGGTTCCCGCGCCGAGCATCGGCCAGGCGGCCAAGACCCTGCGCGCCATCCAGCGCAACTGGTGGCCGCATCCGGTGCGCCTGGCGCGCCGCGCCGCGCTCATCGCCGACAAGCTGCCGAAGGTTTCGGCGAAGCCGCAGATCTTCGGCGAACCCGCGCCCGCGGCGCCGCTCGGCTCCTTCACCCTCTGGGACGAGACCACGCTCATCGCCGCGCCCGCGTGTTTGAGCCCCTACCCGGACGGCCGGTGTCAGTTCGTGGAGGACCGCGAGAGCGCGCCCTCGCGCGCCTATCTCAAGCTCTGGGAGGCCTTCACGCTTCTCGGCGTGCACCCCGCGCCGGGCGAGCTCTGCCTGGACCTGGGCGCCAGCCCCGGCGGCTGGACCTGGGTGCTGGCCGGCCTGGGCGCGCGGGTGTTCAGCCTGGACCGGGCCCCGCTGGACCCGCGCATCGAACGCATGGCCGGGGTGGAGCACTGCCTGGGCTCGGGCTTCGGGCTGGAGCCGCACTGCGCCGGCGGGCCGGAGGCTCGGGTGGACTGGCTGTTCTCCGACATGGCCTGCTACCCCGAGCGCCTGCTGGAGCTCGTCCAGCGCTGGCTCAAGGCCGAGGCCTGCCGCAACTTCGTGTGCACGCTCAAGTTCCAGGGCGCCACCGACCATGCCACGGCGCGGACCTTCGCGGCCATCCCCGGCTCGCGTCTCCTGCACCTCTCCTGCAACAAGCACGAGCTGACCTGGGCGTTGATCCGCTGAGGCGACGAAAAAGGGCGGCGGCCGTCAAGCCACCGCCCTTGCTGCGTGCGTGTCCGTTGCGGTCTTAGAACTTCTCGAAGCCGCCGTCGTCCGCCTCGCCGCCCTCGGAGACGGCTGGTTCGGCCTGCGCCGCCGAGCCGGCCTCCAGGGCCAGCGGGCGGCCCTGGCCGCGTCCGTCGCCCAGCTTGAAGAAGTGCATCACCTGGGTCAGGCGCTGGGCCTGGGCCGAGAGCTCCTCGCTGGTGCTGGCGGTCTCCTCCGAGGCCGAGGCGTTCTGCTGGATCACCTGGTCGAGCTGCTGGATGGCCTTGTTCACCTGATCCGCGCCCAGGCTCTGCTCGCGGCAGGCGGCGCTGATCTCCTGCACCAGCTCGAAGGTGCGCTCGATGTCCGGCACGATGGTGGCGAGCATGCCGCCCGCGCGCTCGGCCACGGCCAGGCTGTCGGCGGAGAGCTGGCCGATTTCGCCGGCGGCCGCGCCGCTGCGCTCGGCCAGCTTGCGCACCTCGGCGGCGACCACGGCGAAGCCCTTGCCGTGCTCACCGGCGCGCGCGGCCTCGATGGCGGCGTTCAAGGCCAGCAGGTTGGTCTGCCGGGCGATTTCCTCGATGAAGCCGATTTTCTCCACGATCTGGCGCATGGCGTCCACGGTCTGGGTCACGGCCTGGCCGCCCTGCTTGGCGTCGTCCGCGCTCTTCTTGGCCAGGGACTCGGTCTGCTGGGCGTTGTCGGCATTCTGGCGGATGTTGGAGGCCATCTCCTCCACGCTGGAGGAGATCTCCTCCACGCTGGCGGCCTGCTCGGTGGCCCCCTGGGACAGCGACTCGCTGGAGGCGGAGAGCTCCTCCGAGCCGGAGGCCACGGACTCGGCCGCGGCGTTGACCTGCACGACCACCGAGCGCAGGCGGCCGGCCATGTCCGTGAGCGCGGCGGCCAGCGCGCCGATTTCGTCCTTCTGGTTCACGTCCACGCGCACGTCGAGCTGGCCGTCGGCGAGCTTCTTGGCGAAGTCCAGGCCCTTGCGCACGGGGCCGGTGATGGCGCGGGTGATCAGCACCGCGGCCAGCGCGCCGAAGAGCAGCGCCAGCAGCGCGCCGATGGCGACCATGGTGCGCGCGAAGGCGATTTCGCCAAACATCTTCGCCTTCTGGTCGTCGCGGGCGGCCTCGCAGACCTTCTGCATGTCGCGGGCGGTCTGGACGAGCTGCTGCTCCATGGCCTTTTGCTGCTGCACGGCCTGGATGTAGCTGTCGATGGCCTTCAGATATTCCGTGACCTCGGTCGTGATCAGATCGACCTGGGCGTTGTCCTCCTGCCGCTTGAAGCGGCCCCGGAGCTCCGCCGCGTTGGTGAGCAGCGAGGCCCCGATGTCCCTGGCCTGCTTTGCGGCGGCCTCGTCCTGGGTCTGCACGTAGCCGAGCATCTGAATGCGCATGGCGGTCAGGCCGTTGGCGATTTTGCCGGAGTCGAACAGCAGCTTGATGCTGGTGTTCAGCGTCGTCTGATTGGCCTTGGCGCGGATTTCGTTGTCGAGTTCGGTGCGCTGGGCGGCGCGCAGGTCGTCGGCGATTTTCAGCGCCTTGACCCCGGCGGAGGCCATGCCCGCCTGGAGCTTTATGCGGGCGAACTCACGCTCCACGTAGCCCTTGAAGGCCGTGTCGTAGCCTTTGGTGGCCGCGATGGTCTGGTCCATCTGCTCGCGGTTTTTGGCATCGTGGAATTTGGCCTTGTAGGCCTGCGCCTTGTCCAGGATTCCCGCGACCTGCTTGTTGACGTTGTCGACGCTCGCCTGGTCGCGGCGGATTTGGAAGTTTTTCTCCTGGCGGCGGGACTCCAGCACCATCTTGATGATGTCGGTCATGGCGTCGGACTTGTCCACGCGGTCAAGGACCTTGGACAGGCTTTGCCAGCTGAGGATGGCCAGAAGGGCCGTGAGGCAGAGCACGACGCCGAAGCCGATGCCGAGCTTCATGGCCAAGCGCAGGTTTTTCATGGGAACCTCGGGGAGCGGGTTGTGCGCGGCAGCGTCCGCGCGGTTTCTGCTATGAAATTTGGTAGACCAGTTCGGCGCGTGTGGCAAGCCGCACGGTGAAACCGGTCTTTACTGCATCGACCTGTTCGGCCGCCGGCAATAGGGGTTGACAGGGGCGGACTTCACGGCTATCTGCATTCCTGCATCAAGATATCTTGATATATGGAAGGCGGGATGGAACTGCTGCGCATCCACAAGGCGCTCGCCGACGAAACCAGGCTCAGGCTCTGCGCCATCCTTTTGCGCCACGAACTCAACGTGGGCGAGCTGACCGGCGTGCTCGGCATGGGCCAGCCGCGCATCTCCCGCCACCTGAAGATCCTCGCCGAAGCCGGCCTGCTCGAATGCCGCCGCGAAGGTCTCTGGGCCTTCTACCGCGCCGCCCCGTCCGGCCCGGGCCGGCGCTTCCTGGATTGCCAGGAGGAGCTGCTCGCGGCCGAACCCCGGTGCGTCCAGGACCGCGAGCGCGCGGCCCAGGTCCTGCGTGAACGCGTGGCGGCCACGCAGCGCTTCTTCGACTCCGTGGCCGGACAGTGGCGCGACCTTTCGCGCGAGATCCTGGGCGACTTCGACTTGGCCGACGAGATGGCCGCCCGCCTGCACGCGGGCATGCTCGTGGCCGACCTGGGCTGCGGCCCGGGCGAGCTGCTGGCCCGCCTGGCCGAGGGCGCGCGGCTGGCCATCGGCGTGGACAGCTCGCCGCGCATGCTGGAGCTGGCCGCGGCGCGGCTGGCCGGCAGGACCAACGTCAGCCTGCGCCTGGGCGAGTTGGAGCACCTGCCCCTGCGCGAGGGGGAGGTGCAGGCCGTGACGCTTTCGCTCGTCCTGCACCACGTCAGCGACCCCGTGGCCGTGCTGGCCGAGGCGCGCCGCGTCCTCGCCCCCGGCGGCGAGCTGCTCGTGGCCGAATTCGACCGCCACGACAACGAGGCCATGCGTGAGCGTTATGGCGACGCGCGGCTGGGCGTGGACAGAAATATGCTGTATGACTGGCTTCTGGCGGCCGGGTTCGACCCGCGCCGGACGGACGCCTTCCCGGTAAACCAAGGGCTTACCGTGCTGCTCGCCGAGGCGGCGCCGAAGTAGGCAGCGGGCCCCAAACACTTTGCAAGGAGAACACGATGCTCGCCGTTGATCCCAAGCTCAAGTTCCGCGTCGCCGACATGACCCTGGCCGACTGGGGCCGCAAGGAGATGCAGCTCTCGGAGAACGAGATGCCCGGCCTCATGGCCCTGCGCAAGAAATACGGCCGCAAGAAGCCGCTCAAGGGCCTGCGCGTCACGGGTTCGCTGCACATGACCATCCAGACGGCCATGCTCATCGAGACTCTGCACGCCCTCGGCGCGGACATCCGCTGGGCCTCGTGCAACATCTTCAGCACCCAGGACCACGCCGCCGCGGCCATCGCCGCCAACAAGAGCGCGGCCGTCTTCGCCTGGAAGGGCGAGAGCCTGGAGGAATACTGGTGGTGCACCGAGCAGGCCCTGACCTGGCCCGACGGCACCGGTCCGGACCTCATCGTGGACGACGGCGGCGACGCCACCCTGCTCATCCACCAGGGCGTGAAGTGTGAGAAGGACCCCGCGCTCTTCAAGAAGAAGAGCGACGTCAAGGAGTTCCAGATCATCATGGATCGCCTGGCCGCGGGCTACAAGCTCAATCCCAAGAAGTGGAGCGCCATCGCGGCCAAGGTCCGCGGCGTCAGCGAGGAGACCACCACCGGCGTGCACCGGCTGTACGACATGGAGCGCAAGGGCGAGCTGCTCTTCCCGGCCTTCAACGTCAACGATTCCGTGACCAAGAGCAAGTTCGACAACCTCTACGGCTGCCGCGAGTCCCTGGCCGACGGCATCAAGCGCGCCACGGACATCATGATCGCCGGCAAGGTCTGCGTGGTCGCCGGCTACGGCGACGTGGGCAAGGGCTGCGCCCAGTCCATGCGCGGCTTCGGCGCGCGCGTGCTGGTCACGGAGATCGACCCCATCTGCGCGCTGCAGGCGGCCATGGAGGGCTACGAGGTCATGCCCATGGAGCGCGCCGTGGAGTTGGGCGACATCTTCATCACCGCCACCGGCAACTACCACGTCATCACCGGCAAGCACATGCTCAAGATGAAGAACGAGGCCATCCTGTGCAACATCGGCCATTTCGACGCCGAAATCGAGATGAGCTTCCTGGAGGGCGATTCCAAGTGCTCGCGGCTGGAGATCAAGCCGCAGGTGGACAAGTGGACCCTGCCCAACGGCCGGAGCATCCTCGTCCTGGCCGAGGGGCGGCTGGTGAACCTGGGCTGCGCCACCGGCCACCCCAGCTTCGTCATGAGCAATTCCTTCACCAACCAGGTGCTGGCGCAGCTCGACCTCGCGGCCAACACGTACGAGCCCAAGGTCATGATCCTGCCCAAGAAGCTCGACGAGGAAGTGGCGCGGCTGCACCTCGAACGCCTGGGCGTGGACATCGACAAGCTCACCAAGCAGCAGGCCGACTACATCGGCGTGTCCGTGGACGGCCCGTTCAAGCCGGAACTCTACCGCTACTAGCCCCCCGAACAGCGGCTACGACAAAGGCCGGTGCGGAATTTCCGCACCGGCCTTTTCCATTTTGGGCGTGCGGAGGGCTAGAGCCCGGCCACGAAGCCAGCCAGCGCCTGGACCTCGGCGTCGGACAGGGCGGCGGCGCGGGCCTCCATGATCTCCTTCTTGGCGCCGCCGTAGGTCTTGGCCCGGTACCCGTTCAGGGCGTTCAGCACAAAGTCGGCGCTCTTGCCTTTCAGGCCCTTGGCCCCGTCAGGGCCGTGGCAGCCGGCGCATTTGGCGGCGTAGAGCGCCTTGGCGTCGAGAGCGGGGGCGGCTTCGCTGACGGCGATTTTGGCCGGGGCCGGCGCGGGGTGCTGGGGCGTGGCGCAGGCCGCCAGGATCACGGCGGAGAAGGCGGCGATGGTAAGGCAAACTGTCGTACGCATATCTGCTCCTCGTTGCGGTGGGTGTGACTGCGGCCGACTGACACAGATAACTATTTACTAACACGCCAGGGAGGAAATGCCAATTGGGCCGCGGCAGGATCAGGCGGCGAGCAGCACCCGGCCGGCGGCCTCGGCCAGGGCCGCCTCCACCGCTGCGAGAAGCGCGGAGGGCACGGCCCAGCAGTGCCAGGACAGGGGCACGAGCAACGGATTGCCGGGCGCTAGGTCCACGAGCCGACCCGCCCGCAGATGCGCCTCGGCCTGGAGGTGCGGCACCAGTCCGTAGCCCGCGCCGCCGAGCACGAAGTCCACGAAGCGCTCTGAATCCGGCACGTGGTGGCGCGGGGCCTGCCGCGGGCTGCGGCCCAGGGCGCGCTCCAGAAAGCGGTCGTGCACCGTATCGTCGCGGTTGAAGACCACGGCCGGGGCGCAGCCCACGGTGTCCATGGTCAGCCCGTGCGGGAAGAACTCCCGGGCGAAGTCCGGCGCGGCCAGGCAGTGATAGCGCATGACGCCGAGGAAGCGCGCGCGGCAGCCCTGCATGGGCGTCTGGCGCGTGGCCACGCAGCCGGCGACCTCGCCCGCGCGCAGCAGCCCGAAGGTCAGCTCCTGGTCCGCGACCTTGAGGTCCAGCGTCACGCGTTCGCGGCGCAGGGCCGGCAGCACCGCGGCCGTGAACCATGTGGCCAGGCTGTCGGCGTTCACGGCCAGGGGCAGCGTGCGCCAGGACGCGGCGCCCGGCGCGGCCGATCCGGCGTTTAGTTCGGCCTCCAGCAGGGCCACGCGGCGGGCGTGGGCGATGAGGGCGCGGCCGTGTTCCGTGGGCCTGGGCGGCTTGCCGCGCGAAAGCACGGGCTGGCCGAGGGCGTCCTCCAGCTGGCGGATGCGCTGGGACACGGCGGACTGGGTGAGGTTGAGCCGCCGCGCGGCGCGTTCGAAGCCGCCTTCGTCGGCCACGGCGGCCAGGGCCTCCAGCAGTTTGTAATCAAGCATGGAAACTTGATTAGCAAAATTAATAAAAGTTGAAAAGAATTAATTTCACTTTGACGCTTCGGGAGGCTAGGCCAGGGAAAACGCGACGGGGAGGACAGCGAACATGTGGCAGGCGGCCGTGTATGCGCAGGGATTCGCCTTGAGCGCCGGGCTCATCGTGGCCATCGGCGCGCAGAACGTCTTCGTGCTCACCGAGGGCGCGCGCGGCCGCAGGCCCTGGCTCGTGGCCGGAATCTGCACCGCCTGCGACGCCCTGCTCATCGGCCTGGGCGTGGGCGGCGTGGGGGCGTTGGCCGGCGGCCGGGCGCTGTCCGGCTGGCTGGCCCTGGGCGGGGCGCTGTTTTTGTTGGCCTATGGCCTGCGGGCGCTGGCGAGCGCCCTGCGCGGCGGGAGCATGGCCCCCGACATTGCGGCCGGGCCGCCCTCGACCCGCGCGGTCCTGCTCACCGCCCTGGGCGTGAGCCTGCTCAACCCCCACGCGCTGCTGGACACGGTGGTGCTCATCGGCGGGCTGGCCAGCCGCCTGGGGGACGGCGGCGAGCGCCTGGCCTTCGGCCTGGGCGCGGCCACGGCCTCGGCCTGCTGGTTCTTCTCCCTGAGCCTGGGCGGCCGGCTGCTCGCGCCCTGGCTGGCCCGGCGCTCGGTCTGGCGGGTTCTGGACGCCGTGGTCTGCCTGACCATGTGGACCCTGGCCGCCGGGGTCGGCCGCGAAGCCCTGGCCGCGCTCTCCGGCCCAGGCTAGGGCAGGTTCTCCAGGGGCGGGGAGCAGTCGAGCAGTGAGCAGTTGCGGCCGCACTGCTTGGCCTTGTACATCAGCGCGTCCGCCCGCGAGGCCAGCGAGTTCAGCGTGTCGTCGGGCTGGGCCAGCGCGCCGCCCACGGAGACGGTGACGTTCAGCCGTCCGCCGGGAAGATCGATCGGCGTGGCCTCCACGAAGCGGCGCATGCGCTCGGCCACGTTTCGGAAGGTGGGCTCGTCCACCCGCGGGATGAGCGCCAGGAACTCCTCGCCGCCCCAGCGGCACACGGTGTCCTGGCCCCGCAGGGCGCTCTTGAGGGTGCGGCCCACGGCCGCCAGCACGCGGTCGCCCGCGTCGTGGCCGTGGGTGTCGTTGACGCGCTTGAACGCGTCGATGTCCAGGAACAGCACGCCGAAGTTGATGCCGAAGCGCTTGAGCTCCGCCAGACGCCGCTCGAACTCGTGGACGACGCTGCGCCGGTTGCCCAGGCCGGTGAGCGGATCGGCCAGGCTGAGGCGCTTGAGCTCGCCCAGCTCTTCCTGGAGGCGGCGGCGGCTGGTGGCGTCACTGAAGACCTCCACCGCGCCGGAGATCGCGCCGGACTCGTCGCGCACGGGCGAGATGCGCACGCTGACGGGCACGCGGTGGCCGTCCTTGTGGTGCAGGAAGACCTCGTCCTCGCGCGGGAGGCCGTCGCGCAGGGTCTGGGACAGCGGACAGGAGCCCAGGCACAGCAGATCGCCGTCGGCCGTGATGTGCATGAGGATGTTGTCCGCGCAGGAACGGCCCTGGACCTCCGCGCCCGCGTAGCCGGAGATGCGTTCGGCCCCGCGGTTCCAGTAGAGGATGCGCCGGTTCTGATCCACGAGGTAGACGCCGTCGAAGAGGTTGTCCAGAATGTCCTTGTACAGGTCCGGCTTCATGGACGCCTCCGGTATGTTTAGGAATGATTCCTAACCTGAGGCTTTTTTACGCCACGACGACGCAGCCTGCAAGGGGCGCGGCGTCGCGGAGGCGAAAAAAGGCGCCCCGGACGGATCGGAGCGCCTTTCGGGCGTTGCTGTGCGCGGCGTTTAAAAGCAGACGGCCACGAGATTGAAGGGCGAATAGCCGTTTTCCGGGTTTTCCGCGTAGCGGCAGCCCAGGTGGGAATCGTCGCGCTTGTTGATGATGTCCTTGTCCGAGCCCTTGTAGTGGGGGCAGTCGTTGTTGAAGCAGACCATGAGCACGCCCCAGCCGCTGTCCGGCGGGGCCACCCAGGCCTCCATGGGCTTGTGGCAGTGCGGGCAGACCCGATCCTCCAGCTCCGTTACGACTCCGGCATATTCGTGGATCACGATCGTGGCTCCTTGTTGCGCTGTTGGTGGAAGGTGTCGGGTTCTACTAAGGCCTCGGCGGCGCGCGTCAAGCCCTTGGAGGCGGAGAGGCCTCAGCCTTCGGCACCGTCGCCGGCTTCGTCGCCTGGGGCGGCCTCGTCCCGGCGCAGGTCGCGCAGCAGCCGGAACAGCGCCCTGCCGGAGCGCTGCGGCTTGTTCTTCTCCGCCTCGGCGCGGGCGTTGCGCGCGAGGGTGCGGATGCGGCTCCTGAGCTCGCCGCGCGCCTCCTCCGGGACCGGCGCGAGCATGTCCTCCAGCTCCGACTCGTCGCCGGCGACGAGGGCGTCGCGCCAGACCTCCACGGCTTGGAACTCCCGGGCGCTTTCGCGGTCGCCGGCCTCCATGTCCGTAACGGCGCGGGCCAGAGGATCGCTGTCGATCTCGCGCATGAGCGCGCCGATGAATTGCAGCTGCCTGCGCCGGGCCTCGTGCTTGGTCATGCCCTTGAAGTCGGCGATGGCCTCGGCCAGGCGCGGCGACAGGGGCAGGCGGGCCAGGGCCGTATCCGGCAGTTCGGCCAGCTTGCCGCCGAGGGCCTGCAGGGCGTGGCTGTCGCGCTTCTTCTGGGAGCGGCTGGGCGGACGCGGGTCGGAATAGTCGTAGGGCTTGGGCTTGCGCATCGTCTCCTCAAGGTCTTGTGGCGGTTGCGGCATCATCGCCGCTTTGTCCGCGCCTGGCAAGGGGGATCGAAAAGGCCGGGAGCTTTGCGCCCCCGGCCTTGACTGTGCGTGCAGCGGATTCGCGGGCTAGAAGTTCAGATCGTCGCCTTCCTCAACCGGGGCGAAGCCGCGGCGCATGGTGTTCTCGGACACCACGCGCGGGTCCATGAACTGGAGCAGATAGTCGTGGCCGCCGGACTTGGAGCCCACGCCGGACATGTTGAACCCGCCGAAGGACTGGCGTTCGACCATGGCGCCGGTGGTGGCCTTGTTCAGGTACAGGTTGCCCACGCGGAACTCCTTGCGCGCCTTCTCCAGGTGCTGCGGGCTGCGGCTGTAGATGGCGCCGGTGAGGGCGAAGCGGGTGGAGTTGGCGATGTCCAGGGCCTCGTCGATGTTCTTGGCGCGCAGGATCGCCAGGACCGGGCCGAAGACCTCCTCCTGGGCGATGCGCATGGTCTTGGTGACGCCCTCGACGATGATCAGGGGCACGTAGCAGCCGTCCTCGGGGAGGTCGGTGCGCTTCACCAGCACCTTGCCCTCGGCGCAGGCGATGTCCGCGTACTGCAGGATGCTCTTCTGGGCCGCGCGGTCCACCACGGGGCCGACGCCGTTGGCCGGGTCCTCGGACGGGCCGATCTTGATGGACTTGGCGGACTCGACCAGGCGGGAGACGAAGCGGTCGTAGATCGGGTCGAGCACGATGACCCGCGAGCAGGCCGAGCACTTCTGGCCCTGGAAGGCGAAGGCCGAGTGGATCACGCCGGTGACGGCCTGATCGAGGTCGGCGTCGTCGTCGATGATGATGGCGTTCTTGCCGCCCATTTCGGCGATGACCTTCTTGCACTGGATCTGGCCGGGCTGGACCTTGCTGGCCTTTTCCTGGATGCGTAGACCCACTTCCATGGACCCGGTGAAGGCGATGACCGACACGTCCGGGTGCTCCACGAGGGCGTCGCCCATGACCGAGCCGCGGCCGGGCAGGTAGTTGAACACGCCGTCGGGCAGGCCGGCCTCCTTGAAGATCCGCGCCAGGCCGTTGCCGATGACCGAGGACAGGCCCGAGGGCTTGTAGACCACGGCGTTGCCGCAGACGATGGCCGCGGAGACCATGCCCGTGCTGATGGCCAGCGGGAAGTTCCAGGGGCCGATGACCGCGGTGACGCCCTTGCCCTGGTAGAAGTAGTGGTTCAGCTCGCCGGGGGCGTTGCCCATGCGGCGCGGGCTGCCCAGGCGGATCATCTCGCGGCCGTAGTACTCCAGGAAGTCGATGGCCTCGCCGATGTCGCCGTAGGCCTGATCCCACTGCTTGCCGACCTCGAGCACCTGCAGGGCGGACAGCTCGTAGATGTCGCGGCGCATGATGTCCGCGGCTTTGAAGAGCACCTTGGCCCGCTCGAGCGGCTCCACGTCGCGCCAGGCGAGGTAGGCCTTCTTGGCCGCGGCCAGGGCCTCGTTGAGTTCGGGCACGCCGGCCTGGCACACGTGGCCGATGATCTCCGACGGCTTGGCCGGGTTGTAGGAGTCGAGGACGTCCTTGGTCGTGACCTCCCGGCCGCCGATGACGAGCGGGTAGGTCCGGCCCAGTTCGCCGCGGACCTTGGCCAGGGCGTTCTTCATGCCCGCGCGCATGGCCGGGACGGTGAAGTCCACGGCCTGATGGTTGGCGAACGGGGGATAGCCGCCGGGGCCGGCGGCCGGAGCGGCCGGGGCCTTCTTGGCCGCGCGCTCGCGCGTGGCGGTGACCTCCGGATTCTCCAGCAGGCGCTCCAGCTCCGCGCCCTCGGCGAAGCTCTGGCGCAGGAAGCTCTCGTTGGCGGTGTTCTCCAGCAGGCGGCGCACCAGATAGGCCATGCCCGGAATCAGGTCGCCATAGGGGCAGTAGAGGCGCACGCGCTTGGCCACCTTGAGCAGGCCTTTGCGCACGGGCTCGGCCATGCCGTAGAGCACCTGGAACTCGTAGCGGCTCTCGGGCACGTTCAGGGCCTTGGCCGTCTCGATGACGTTGGAGATGGTGCGGATGTTGTGCGAGGCGCAGGCGAAGTGGCAGATGTCGTTGTTCTGCAGGATCATCCGGGCGATGCGCTCATGGGCGGCGTCGCTCTCGGCCTTGACGGTCCAGACCGGGATGTCCCAGCCGTTCTGCTTGGCGATGACGGTCTCGTAGTCCCAGTACGCGCCCTTCACCAGGCGGATGGAGATGGGCAGGTTCTCCTTCCGGGCCCAGGCGATGATTTCCGCGACGTCGGCCTCGGTGCTCTTCAGGTAGGCCTGGAAGACGATGCCGAGGTGCGGGTAGTCGCGGTGCTCGGGGTCGCTGCGCAGGCGCTTGTACAGCTCGATGGTCATCTCGCGGTAGCGGATCTGCTCCACGTCGATGCACATGAAGCCGCCCATCGCCTTGATCTTGCGGAAGATGGGGTTGACGCGCTGGTAGATGCGCTCGACGGAGCCTTCGAGGTCCACGGGCTTGGCCTGGGAGTCGAAGCACGAGGGCTTGATGGCCACGTTGACCTTGGGCGAGGTGCCCCAGTCCAGGTCGCCCGTGACGCCGCCCAGCGGGTCCCACTTGCGGCACTCGGCCGCGATGGCGTCGAGGATCTCCATGTAGCCGGCGAGGTACTCGTCGCACTCCTTCTCGCCCAGGGGCTCCTCGCCCAGCAGGTCGATGATGAAGCCGAAGCCGTCCTTGCGCAGCTGGCGGATGCCCTTCACGGCCTCGGAGGCCTTTTCGCCGATGATGAACTGGCGGGCCATGCCCTCGATGTTGGAGCGGATGGCCTTGTTCAGCACCATGGCCACGAGGCCGCCGCCGATGCCGGTCTTGCCCGCGCCCCACTTGAGCACCTCGGGGATGTCGGAGTCCTTGCCGCCGAAATATTCCTCGATGTGGCGGGACAGGGACTCGGAGGTGGTGAGGTAGGGCAGCACGTCCACGAAGCGGAACATCTGGACCTTGAAGTCCTCGTTCTTCATGGCCCAGTCCATGACCTTGCCGGTCCACCAGCCCTTGTTGAAGATGCTCGGGGCCTCGCCGGCGATGCTCTGGAAGAACTCCTTGCCCTTGGCGACGATTTTCGGATCAAGGGCGGCGGCGTCGATGCTCATCTGTCTACTCCTTGGTGGGTGCCTTGGTTTCGCTGCGGCCGCTTTCGTCCAGCGGCAGCGAGCGGGATTCCTTGAGGGTGGTGAGAACGACGGTGGTGCGCGTGTCGCGCACGCCGGGAATGGCGCCGAACTGCTGCAGGATGTACTGCAAGTGCTCGGTGTCCCGCGATCGGACCTTGACGAGGTACGAGTCCTGGCCGGCGGTGTAGTGGACCTCCAGCACGCCGGGAATGCGCGAGAGGGCCTTGCCGATGTCCGTGGAGCCGACGTTCTCGTCGGATCGGACGAAGGTGAAGGCGGTGAGGGTGAAGCCGACGTCGCGCGGGCGGAGCACGGCCTCGAAGCCGCGGATGACCCCCTTGCGCTCCAGCTTGCGCATGCGCTCCAGCACGGCGGAAGGGGCCATGCCCACCGCGCGGGCGAGGTCGGCGTTGGACGTGCGCCCGTTGGTCTGGAGGATGGACAGTATGGTCATGTCGATATTGTCAATCATTCGTTTCACCTTCCGTTTCAAGAATAAAATTCTGTTTTCGGCGTGAAGTCAAGAGGAATGTGCGGAATTGCCCCGGTGAAAAATGCGATCTTGCCGGAATTTTTGAATCTGCTAGATTCCTGAAACAATGGAGGCATCGCAATGCGCCGACTGCACGCCGTTCTCGTCCTCCTTTTTCTTTTCGCGCATGCGCTCGCCGCGCCGGCCGCCCGGGCCGCCGGCCGCGTGGCGCTGGTGATCGGCAACGGTTCGTACAAGGCCGCACCGCTGAAGAACCCGGTCAACGACGCGAAGGACATGGCCGCGGCGTTGCGCCGTCTGGGCTTCGAGGTCACGCTGTTGACCGACGCCCGGCTCAAGCAGATGGACGCGGCGGTGCGCGACTTCGGCGTGAAGCTGCGCCGCGGCGGGGTGGGCCTGTTCTACTATGCGGGACACGGCCTGCAGGTCGCGGGCGAGAACTATCTGGTGCCCGTGGACGCGAACGTCCAGACCGAGAGCGACGCGCGCTATTCCTGCCTGCCGGCGGGCATGGTGCTCGGGCGCATGGACGACGCGCGCAACGACGTGAACATCATCATCCTCGACGCCTGCCGCAACAATCCCTTCGCCCG